>ENA-ORTV01001599-ORTV01001599.1-human-gut-metagenome-genome-assembly--contig:-NODE-1599-length-24084-cov-4.348912_pt1 | contig 24084 bp, 30 predicted proteins | sample MGYA00241915_ERZ509194 | MGnify/ENA primary metagenome ERZ509194 (study PRJEB26280, sample SAMEA2338810) | human gut metagenome | biome: human gut; feature: human-associated habitat; material: faeces... | reverse complement strand
TTCCGCCATCTTGCACAAATTTCGCTTGACAGGCGCCAGCCTGCCGGCACTCGATTTATACAATCTGACGAAAAATCTGACTGCGCAATCGCACGGCAATAATTATGCGGTATTGCCTTAACTTTTAGTGCAAAATGCGGATAAAGCCGTACCGATATTGACTTTATCCGCATTCTGCGTTATAATAGATAAAGAAACCGTAAGGTGCGAGATTCGCTTCTTTCACCGAACGGCAAAATATCTACAATTTTATAAACCTGACTGATCTGAAAGATTATTCTGACAGAAAAGCAAGGCGGTTTTTGTTTTACTATTTTTACGATTTTACGTTTTTATGATAGAGCTGTGCCTTGCACGGCTCATTTTTATTTTAAACGGGAAAAAGGTGATTAAATGAATTGTGAGAGCAGAGTAGCGCTTATAGGAATAGTCGTATCCGATCCTTCCTCTGTAACAAGGCTGAACGAATATCTGCACGAGTGCGCTCATTACATTATCGGCAGGATGGGAGTACCTTATGAAAAGGCAGGCGTTTCTATCATCAGCGTTGCCATTGACGCACCGCAGGATGTGATAAATACCTTATCGGGTAAGCTCGGCGCATTGAAGGGCGTTACCTCAAAGACTATCTATCAGAAGCTTCCTGCAGATTGTTCAAAGGAAAAGGAGGCGGACGATTGAGCAAAACCGAAGAACTTAAAGAACTGGTATCAAAGCTGTACAGCACGCACCACCTCGAAAAAGGAGAATATGTATCGCTTATCGAAAACAGGGACGCAGTGCGTGATTATCTCTTTGAGCTGTCGGGCAGTGTCCGTGAAAAATATTACGGAAAGGACGTTTATATCAGAGGTCTGATAGAATTTACCGACTACTGCAAAAACGACTGTTATTATTGCGGAATACGGTGCAGTAACAAGCAGGCAGAGCGCTACAGGCTCAGCAAGGAGCAGATACTTGATTGCTGTAAAACAGGCTATGAGCTTGGCTTCAGAACGTTTGTACTGCAGGGCGGAGAAGATCCTTATTACAGCGATGATATGATATGCGATATTGTCTGTTCGATAAAGCGTGATTTTCCCGATTGCGCTGTAACGCTTTCGATAGGCGAAAAAAGCGAAGAAAGCTACCGCAGATATTTTGAAAGCGGTGCGGACAGATACCTGTTGCGCCACGAAACCGCCGATTACGAGCATTATTCAAAGCTCCATCCGCCCGGTCTTTCGGCAAAGCACAGACAGGATTGTCTTAGAACGCTTAAAAAAATCGGCTATCAGACAGGGGCAGGCTTTATGGTAGGCTCTCCTTATCAGACGGCTGAAAATCTTGCCGATGATATGCTGTTTTTGGAAGAACTGAAGCCCGAAATGGTGGGGATAGGCCCTTTTATACCTCACCACGCAACGCCCTTTGCCGATAAGCCGCAGGGTACGGCTGAGCTTACGCTGTTTATGCTGGGTCTTGTGCGGCTTGCACTGCCCGATGTACTGCTTCCTGCGACTACTGCGATAGGAACGATTCATCCGACAGGCAGAGAGCTTGCGCTTAAAGCCGGCGCTAACGTTGTAATGCCGAATCTGTCACCGACAGACGTAAGGAAAAAATATCTGCTGTATGACAACAAAATCTGCACAGGCGACGAATCCGCACAGTGCAGAATGTGCCTGCAAAAACGTGTTGAGGGCGCAGGCTACAGAATAGTCGAATCAAGGGGCGACCACGCCTCTTTTAACGAAAGGAAATAAATATGTATAATTACGATCCCAAATCTCTGAAAGCAGAGGAATTCATCAACCACGAGGAAATCGAAGAAACGCTGAGATATGCCGAAGAAAACAAGCATAACGCCGAGCTTATCGACAGCATTCTTGAAAAAGCAAAGCTCAGAAAAGGGCTTTCGCACAGAGAGGCAGAGGTTCTGCTCGACTGCGACATTCCCGAAAAGAACGAGGAGATATACAAGCTCGCAGAGCAGATCAAGAAGGACTTTTACGGTAACAGAATCGTAATGTTCGCTCCGCTGTATCTTTCAAACTACTGCGTGAACGGTTGCCTTTACTGCCCTTACCACGCAAAGAACAAGCATATCTGCCGTAAAAAGCTGACGCAGGACGAGGTAAGACAGGAGGTTATCGCATTACAGGATATGGGTCACAAAAGACTTGCCATAGAGGCAGGCGAAGACCCCGTGAACAACCCTCTTGAATACATTCTTGAATGTATCAAGACTATTTACTCAATCAAGCACAAGAACGGCGCTATCCGCAGAGTAAACGTAAACATTGCCGCTACGACGGTAGAAGACTACAGAAAGCTGAAAGAGGCGGGCATCGGCACATATATTCTGTTCCAGGAAACCTATCACAAGGAGAGCTATGAGCGCCTGCACCCGACAGGACCCAAGCACAATTACGCTTATCACACAGAGGCTATGGACAGAGCAATGGAGGGCGGAATTGACGATGTAGGCATCGGCGCATTGTTCGGACTTGAGCTTTACAGATATGAATTTGCGGGACTTCTTATGCACGCAGAGCATCTTGAAGCCGTACACGGCGTAGGCCCTCACACTATCTCAGTTCCGAGAGTAAGACGTGCCGATGATATAGATCCCGATGAATTCGATAACGGCATAACGGACGATACATTTGCAAAAATAGTTGCCTGTCTGAGAATTGCCGTTCCCTATACCGGAATGATTGTTTCCACGAGAGAAAGCCAGAAGTTCTGCATCTTGGTATCTCACAGATAAGCGGAGGCTCAAGAACAAGCGTCGGCGGTTATGCAGAGCCTGAGCCGGAAGAAGAAAACTCGGCACAGTTTGATGTATCGGATAACAGAAGTCTTGACGAGGTAGTAAACTGGCTGATGAGGCTCGGATACATCCCGTCGTTCTGTACAGCCTGCTACCGTGAGGGAAGAACAGGCGACCGCTTCATGAGCCTGTGCAAGGCAGGTCAGATACAGAACTGCTGTCACCCGAATGCCCTTATGACGCTTAAGGAATACCTTGTCGACTATGCATCGGAGGATACAAGAAAAATCGGCGAGGAGCTTATCGCAAGAGAGCTTAAGACCATCCCGAATGAAAAGGTAAGAGCAAAGGCGACCGAGTATATCGACAACATTATTCACGGTCAGAGAGATTTCAGGTTCTAAGAAACCGACTGAGAAAGGAGCAACCGGTGAGCTTAAATTCAACACCGAGCGGAGAACGCATACACATCGGAATTTTCGGCAGACGCAACGCAGGCAAATCCAGCCTTATAAACGCTATAACAGGGCAGGAGCTTGCTGTGGTTTCGGATACTGCGGGAACAACGACCGACCCTGTTTCAAAGGCAATGGAGCTTTTGCCGCTGGGCCCCGTTATGATAACAGATACTCCGGGACTTGACGATGAGGGCGACCTCGGAAGCCTGCGTGTAAGAAAGAGCTATCAGATACTGTTCAAGACAGATATTGCTCTGCTTGTGGTTGACAGCACAAAGGGCATATCCGACTTTGACAAAGCCATACTCGAAAGGCTGAAAAAGCAGAACATACCGTACATTATCGTAATGAACAAGTGCGGTCTGCTTGATACCGTTCCCCCGAAAACCGATGGCACAATCTACACCGACGCACTGAACGGCACAAACATTTACGAGCTGAAAGAACTTATCGGCTCAAGGCTCGATGTAAAAGACGAAAAGATGTGCATCTGCGGAGATCTGCTGAATCCTGGCGATATAGCCGTACTGGTTGTTCCTATAGATAAAGCCGCTCCGAAAGGCAGACTCATACTCCCTCAGCAGCAGACGATAAGAGATGTGCTTGAGGCAGGAGCAATATCCGCTGTCTGTCGTGAAACAGAGCTTACTGCCACCCTTTCAAAATTATCGGAAAAGCCGAAAATCGTTATCACTGACAGCCAGGTATTTTCAAGAGTTTCGCAGGAAGTCCCGGACGATGTGATGCTTACATCATTCTCGATACTTATGGCACGCTATAAGGGCGACCTTGAAACAAATGTACACGGTGTTACAGCGCTTGACAAGCTTGGTGACGGCGACAGGATACTTATCTCGGAGGGATGCACTCACCACAGGCAGTGCGGCGACATCGGCACGATGAAGCTCCCTGCATGGATAAACAAATACACCGGCAAACAGCTTGAATTCGAATTTTCATCGGGAGGCACTTTCCCCGAAGATTTAAGCCGTTATAAGCTGATAGTACACTGCGGCGGATGCACTCTTTCCGAGCGTGAAATGAAGTATCGAATAGCCTGTGCGAAAGACGCAGGCGTTCCGATAACAAATTACGGCATCTGCATTGCCTATATACACGGCATATTGAAACGAAGTGTACAACCTTTTCCGGCTATAAGTGCATTGCTTGACTGAACGCTTGACTTTTTATGTGAAATGCGTTAAAATTCTCTCAGATGTAAAGGAGAATTGATATGGCAAAGGAAAAAGAGAACAAAACCAACGCAATGCGTATACTTGACAAGAATAAAATAAATTACGAGGTCAACACATACGAGTGTGATGAATTCATCGACGGCGTACATATAGCGGATATGCTCGGACAGCCTTATGAAAGCTCATTCAAGACGCTTGTTACGGAAGGAAAGTCCAAGAATTATTATGTATTTGCAATCCCGATAGCACTTGAACTTGATATGAAGAAAGCGGCAAAGGCGGTAGGCGAGAAATCAATAGAAATGGTACACGTCAAGGATATTAACGCAGTTACGGGATATATCCGAGGCGGATGTACCCCGATAGGTATGAAGAAGCAGTACAAGACAGTTTATCACAGCACTATAAAGGACTTTGACAAGGTTATAGTCAGCGGAGGAAAGCTTGGCACACAGATTATCCTTGCTCCCGACGATCTTATAAAGGTCACAAGGGCGGATGTGTGTGATATTATAAAAGACTGATATACAGACTGAAGCACGGAGGCTTTTCTCCGTGCTTTTTTATTTCATTATAAGCCTTACGGCTATGGAGGAAAGTATCCATCCTGCCATATCTCCTATCAGTGCCGCAGGTATAGCGTAACGTGTTTTCTTAACCTTCGCCGCAGAAAAATATACAGCGACAGTGTAGAAGGTGGTTTCCGTTGACCCCATCATTGTTGAAGCTATCCTGCCGATAAAGCTGTCCGGGCTGTTTTCGGAAATTATGCCGTCATAAACAGATAACGCACCGCTCCCGGAAAGCGGACGGATAAATATAAGCGGCGTACATTCGTCCGGGAAGCCGAAAAATGACGTTATCGGGCTTACAAGCTGTACAAGCAGTTCCATTGCACCCGACGCCTTGAACATTCCTATGCAGGTCATAAGGCAGATGAGCGAGGGGAGAATTGCCGATGTTGTTTTAAGACCCTCTGCGGCTCCCTCGACAAACGCATCGAATATATCCGTTTTCTTTATTATACCGGCAACAATCACCGCAAGGATTATCAGCGGTACTATATAATCGCTGTAACCGCTCATTTCACATTCTTCCTTCTTTTATTGCTGATTTTTTCAAAAACAAACACCGACAGCACGGACAGTGTCAGCGATAAGACCGATACGACCCATACGCACGGCAGTATATCGGCAGGGGATTCGCTTGCATAGGATGCACGGAGTGCAATAACGGTAGAAGGGAAAAGCTGAACGCTTGCCGTATTCAGCACAACAAGCATAATCATACTCCTTGTAGCGTTCTTTTTTGCTTTCTGCTCCTCTTTAAGCTCCTGCATCGCCTTTATACCGAGCGGAGTAGAGGCATTTCCGAGTCCAAGCAGATTCGAAATGAAATTAAGGATTATATATTGCATCGCACTGCCTTTCCTGCTTATATCAGGGAAGAGAAGTGACAGCGGTTTCGAAAGCAATCTCGAAAGCCCCGAAACGATGCCGGATTTACCTGCGACATTCATAATACCGCTCCACAGACAGATTGTACCGCATAACGAAATACACAGCGTCACGGCATCCTTGCAGGAGGTGAGCGCCGCAACAGATAAATCGTTCATCGTTCCGTTACAAGCCGAAAAAACAAAAGACAGGGATATAATTACAAAAATTACATAGCTCATGATAACTCCTTTTAAAGTGAAAAGCCGAATATTGCACTACAAAAAGCGTAAAAAAACATCGTTATATGTGCATTGTGCTGAATTTTACAATAATTTTATCATTTCAATTAGAATAATACATTTTGCTTTTTCCGGACAGAAAATTTGAAACTATTTACAAATACGATAATAAAGGGATTTGTAACGATTTAGCAATTTGAATAACGTTCAATTTCTTTTCCTGCTATGAATGGAAGTGAATTACAGCTATATAAAATCCACATTTGACAATTGTAAAAAGATTTGGTAAAATATAATCGAAGCAGGAAGAAATGACGGTTTTCCTGCCCGAAAAGGAAAGATCAAGTAAAAACAACAAGGAGAAAGAATCATGAAATCTACAGGAATTGTAAGAAAAGTTGACGAGCTCGGAAGAATTGTTATTCCGATAGAGCTGAGAAGAACACTCGACATCGGCATCAAGGATTCACTTGAAATCTATGTTGAGGACGACCAGATTATTCTTAAGAAGTATATGCCTGCTTGCTCATTCTGCAACAACGCAAGCGACATCCAGCAGTTCAAGGGCAAGAACATCTGTTCAGAGTGCCTTGCCGAGCTGGTTAAGGATTTCAAGAAGTAATACATACCGAGCCGCTGAGAAGCGGCTCTTTTTTTGTCAATTTAATACTTGCATTTACAGGTTAAATGTAGTATAATAAATTCAAAGGCGGTTTCCGCCGGAATAAGAATCAAAGGAGAAAATAAATGTTAGTTTCTGCAAAAGAAATGCTGAACAAGGCTCTTGAGGGCAAGTACGCCGTAGGCCAGTTCAACATAAACAACCTTGAATGGACAAAGGCTATCCTTCTTACAGCACAGGAGTGCAACTCACCTGTTATCTTAGGTGTTTCTGAGGGCGCAGGCAAGTATATGTGCGGTTATAAGACCGTTGTAGGCATGGTAAAGGGCATGATCGAAGAACTGAACATCACAGTTCCTGTAGCTCTGCACCTTGACCACGGTACTTTCGAAGGTGCTAAGGCTTGCATCAACGCAGGTTTCTCTTCTATAATGTTTGACGGTTCTCACTATCCTATCGCTGAGAACATCGAAAAGACAACAGCTCTCGTAAACACTTGCGATATACTCGGTATCTCTCTTGAGGCTGAGGTAGGCTCTATCGGCGGTGAAGAAGACGGCGTTATAGGTATGGGCGAATGCGCTGATCCCAACGAGTGCAAGGCTATCGCTGATCTCGGCGTTACAATGCTCGCTGCAGGTATCGGCAACATTCACGGCAAGTACCCTGCAAACTGGCCCGGTCTTTCATTTGAAACACTGGCAGCAGTTAAGGAGAAGGTTGGCAATATGCCTCTCGTACTGCACGGCGGTACAGGTATCCCTGCAGACATGATCAAGAAGGCTATTTCACTCGGCGTTTCCAAGATCAATGTTAACACAGAGTGCCAGCTTGCATTCCAGGAAGCAACAAGAAAGTACATCGAAGAAGGCAAGGATCTTCAGGGTAAGGGCTTCGATCCCAGAAAGCTCCTCGCACCCGGCTTTGAGGCTATCAAGGCTACAGTTAAGGAAAAGATGGAACTCTTCGGATCAATCAACAAGGCTTAATCGTAGTTTTAAGAAATACGTCCCGTCGCTCAAAGCGACGGGACTTTTTTACATACAGCTTTCGATTCGATTGCCGTATTTCTTTTACTTTTTTGAAAGTTAACTTTCAAAATATTTTTCTTGACAATTTATTTAATTTGTGTTATAATAACATACAGGTGGTACGCTTATTCTTAGTTTATTTGTATTTCTTCATCAGTGCCTTAAATCCGATGGCTTTTACAGGTTCAAGGCTGAATTTGATGTACCCGCCATATATCCGTTGCGCTGTGCTTCTTGCACAGCGCTTTTTTTCGGTCAGCTTCTTTAATTCGTATGATAACTGTATCGAAAGCATACAAATTGGCCTTGCTGAGAATGCTTCAGCCTTTGACCGACCGTTTGAAGCACAGCAGTTTTATAGCTGTAACTCATCCGTAATTGCTATTGCTCGTATTTACGTCAACGTTATCCATCAGCTTTGTATTTCGCAATAAATCTTGAATTGGGCTGGATTTTATAGTATAATAGTCAACGGAGCAGTATAACAGAATTTTACACGCAATTTCGTAAAATTAATATTTAATTTAACCGATTGTTATAATTTTACTGTTAAAAAAATACGGTCAATTTCGTAAAATGAAAACTTGATTAACTGCATTGTAAATATTTGCTATCGCTGAAATTCGCACTATCAATTTTCGGAGGAACTTTTATGCTTAAAAGTTGGGCAGTCTGGGGCATTGCGAATTTCCCCAAAAAGCGAACCCCTACGGTCATACCGTAGGGGCATTTTGATTTTTATTCTTCTTTTAATTCCTCATTGCATTCTACGCATAATAGCTTTACATTTGGCTTTGTAACTCTGACTATCAATCCGCAACATGGGCATACAAGCTTTCGCATTGACTGTTTCGGTTTTGTCGTTCCCTTGCTTATTTTTTCCTTTGTCAGTTTGTATACGCTGAAACCTTTGATGTTTATATTTTCATTAACCCATTTTTCCGTTTCTGTTGTCAGCCTTGTTAAACTCCATCCGATATGCTCGTTGTAACTTATCTGTAGTCCGTGTGCTTCGGCTGTTTCTTTAAATTTCGTGTTGTGATAAATTCCCGCTCTTGATGTGTCTTTGATTTCGTTCTGTATGTTGTATAAGTGCGCCATTTCGTGCATTAGTGTTGCTATCGTTTCCGCTACCGTGCGTTCCCCGATGTAATCGCACGATATGTTTATTTCGTAACGTTCCGTTTTGCCCTGTATCCAGTTCTTAGACGTTTCAATCCAACCATAAGCGTTCTTTTTCTTGCCCTCTTTTACGGTGATTATGGGCTTTTCCAGTTCGCCATTGTAAAAGTTTCTGTTGATTGCGTTAAACGCTTGCATTAGCCCTGCGCCCATTTCCGACATTGTGGTTATATTCCTTTTTCGTGGCATATTTATCTTTCCTTTCTTACGCTTTTGAAAGTTAACTTTCAAAATCTTTTACTTGACATATTCGATTTAATTTGATATACTAATAGCAGTTGATAAACGATAGCAGAGTTACGTTTATCATCGCTATTGTGTGCCGTTCCGAAAGGGACGGCTCTTTTCGTTATTGATTACTTTTTACGTTTGTTAAGTTCAATTAACAGTTCTTTTAAATTTCCGTTATTCCTGTAAATTTCTTCCGCTAAGTTGATTATTTCCTCAAGCTCTAACTGTCTTGCAAGCTCTTCAACCTTTTCAATTGCGTTCAACATCGTTTACCGTCCTTTCTCTCTGCTGATTTGACCTATAGCCTTTTCCGTTTTCACCGCCGCCCTCGAACTATCTATCCGACCGAGCCTTGCAACGGTGAATTTTTCAATTTTTTAGCTATTTTACAGACCCCTCCTTTCGTTTCAGTCTGTCTATTTGTCTATCTACCCTCGGTCGCCTTGCAAGCCTTTCAAAACACATCAAGCGAAGATAGTCAAGGGGATTGTGGAATAACCGCATTCCTTGGTCGCGCCGTAGGCGCAATTTAAATAAAAAAGCGGATTATGCCGCAAAAGCCCCTTTACTATCGGAGTGACGATGTGTTACAACAGCAGGCAAGGCAACGAGGTAGATAGAACGATAGAATGATACGAACTTGAGGGCTGTGAAGTAGCGTTAAAAAAATTGAAAAAGAGGCGGAGCCTCTTCTTTGAGCCGAGCCTATCTTGCAAGGCTTAAAGTGGGGTTTGGGGCAAAGCCCCAAATTGAAATAAAAAAATACCTCTTACCGCACATCTCCAGTTGTGCGGTCGAGGTAGGCTCGGGAGTTCTCTCCCGAATTAAAATAATTACGTTTCCTCTTACGCTGACTAATCTCCTAAAAAGTCAGCGATAATAAAAGAGCAGAGCAGTGACATAGTAAAAGTACATACAACAAAACCCCCTCGGAATATATCCGAGAGGGCTTTTTTATTGTCTGTTATCAAATCCGCTGTTATCGTAATTCTGTTGTATGTGTGACGGATTTGGTTTTATTCCTTTTTTACGTTCTTCAAGTTGTATCAGATCATCTACTTTTTTGTTTAGTGTGTTCATTTTCTTGTTTAATTCGGTTGTATTGTAACTTATCGTGAAAATTGCAATTATTATTAATATGGGTATTACTATAATTAAGCCTGTTATAATCAATGAAAATGCTCCAAGTTCTTCTATAATTTGCGTTATATCCATTTTCTTCTCCTTACCAGTATTTTCTTTTATCGTCAGTTAAGCAAAGTATGTAATCAGTTGATAAATTATACATTTTTGCGATTGCTTTTAATGTTTCGATACTCGGGTAACAGATGTTTTTTTCGATTTTTCGATATGCTTGATATGATATTCCAATTATTTCTGATATTTTTTCTAATGTTAATTTTGATTGTTTTCTTTCGTAAAATAGTCTTTCGCCAGTTGTCATTTTTATCACCTCTTTTATATTATAACCTATGGTTGTTTAAATTGCTATAAACTGGTGGTTATATTTTGGTTATTTTGCCAATTTACAAAAATGTAACCGTAGGTTATAATATAACCGTAGGTTACAAATCTACACTTCTAAAAAATTTGTACTCCAAGGAAAAGGTGAAAAAACCCGCCAATGTTGGCGTAAAACGGTGTAAGTCAGGTTAAAGACAATAAAACACGGAAACAGAGAAGTTGTAAAAATCCTCGGTAGCCTGCCGAGTAAGCAAATATCGGTCGCCCTCGTGACTGCAAGCGTAAAGTGCAGGAGTTGTTAAGCTTGGAAGAGTGTACAAGACATATAACCCCTTATGGACAGTAACGGCAAAGAGCCGATTACATAAAAATAAGAATTTTGAAAGTTAACTTTCAAGCCCGCTACCGAGGTTATCGGAGAGAAAGAGAGGATAACATGATAGTTATCGGAGCAGAAACGAAAAACGGAGTATTCCGCAAAGATGGGCAGGAAATTAGTTACAATAATTTGTATCTTTACTGCACAAGAGAAATCAAGCCTACATATGATGAGAACGGCAACTGCACTCATTGGGCTAACGGCTCAATCTGCGAAACCGTCAAAATCAAGAATACCCCCGAAACACTTAAAGAAGTATTCGGTACTGCGGTCAACAACGATGTTATATCTGCCCTTATCGGTCAGAATATCAACGTATATTATGACCAGTACGGAAAAGTACAGTTTATCAACGCTGTTAAAGCCGATAAAAAGGCTTAACATAAATCGAAAGGAGATAATTACAATATGGAAGGAGCTGCAACAACAGTGATGGAGACGTTAACTAAGGCTGTAGGCGATGTATTTACTTTAATGGGTACTTGCTTTACACAGATAACAAGTCAGCCTGTACTTGTTCTTTTCCTCGCAGGTTCGCTTATATCAGTAGGTATCGGCGCATTTGCAAGACTGCGTTCGGTTTGCTAATCGAACCTATTCCCTTTGGGGAACGGTTAACCCCGTTCCCCTTATTTTTTTGTAGAAAGGATTTTTATATATGGAAAAAATAAAAAATCTTCCTGTTATGCGTTTTGTCGCATTTGCTGTTGCGCTTGTTTTTATTCTTGCGCTATCATCAGTTATGCTGTCATTTACTGCAAGTGCCGAAACTACTAATAAAGATATAAAAACAGGCTCTTTTACTATTACTGGTAAATATGACGGCTATCCTTGTATTGATTTAGGTACAGAATTATCTTTTTATGATTTCGTACAGAATTATAATACGTTTGGTTATGGCTTTTGTGTTATACCTATAGTTATAAAAAATAATGTTACATATTATTATAAATCTAATTCGTCTTGGAATTGTTACGGATATATTGATGTTTATACTGCAACTAGTAGTAACGGTGGTACAATTTTTTATCCCGGTACTAATTTTTATCCAAATAGTTTAGCAAGCGATAACGGAGAATCTTATAAGAATTATAAAACTGTTATTAAGCAGGCTTCCAGTGGTGATGGTCTTGTTTATGTTAGATATGATTACGACAAGTCTAAAAAAGAATGGGTTCTTGATTCGACTGAATTTAGCGTAGATTTTTATGATTATAAGTCTAATACTTACGCTACTAATATTCTCCCTTCCGATATTAAGTATGTTCTTGTATCTAATCAATCACGCTTTTTGCAGAACAAGAATCGTAATAATAACTGGTCTGACTTAGATACTATTTTCAATTCTTCTGATTATATCGGAATAGACACTTTGACAGCACCTAAAGCTGAATTTGTTACTTGTGCTTCATTTGAGCCTGATGATAGTACAACTATACCTTTATGGTTTAAGGATTTTACTTCTGAGGGTCAGCAATATCCCCTTTTTACCTATTATGTACACGATAATGGAAACAAGCATAGCTATTCACTTAAATTATCTTATTCGGAATCTGCTAAGGAATCAGTTAAAAAAGTCTTTAACTTGCGTGAAAATACCCCTGCTGATTCTGATTCCGCTACAAAAGATTTAATCGAAGGAATTGTTGCTATGTATGCTTTGCATGGTGTTAAGATACACGATTTAACACCTTATTTGCGCACAGCTTTGAATCTTAAATTTCCTAACAATTTAATATATAATCAATCGTTTGTATTGTCTTCTCCCGAGATGGATTTTTCTACTACTGGTGATAATAAGGTATATACTATTTGTCTTTCTGATTATTCGGATATTCTTCAATGTCTTATTTATAAAGCAGAAATAATAGATAATAATACAGGGCTTGTTCTTGATACAACTTACTTTACAAGTAAGCAGACATTTAACAAAGGTAATAGTGGTTATGGTTCAAAGGTGTATGATTATGGCGATAATTATAACGGTATGATTGATGATATAAAAAATAATACTCCATCTGTTGAGCCTTCTAATAAAGATAGTTTTATTTCGAAAGGCGATGTTATTAATACAACTAAGTATGATTATTATTCAGGCTTAAAGATTGATGATATTTTCGGTAGTTTGCAATCTTCAGCAAGTTCTTTAGGTTCTTTTTTTCAAGCCTGTATGAACATTATACCTGCTGGTATTCTTGCAGTTATAATCGGTGGTTTATCTATTGTTATTGTCCTTCGCATTTTAGGTAGGTGATATTATTTATGTATTGGGACGAAAGTTGGTGGGGTCGTCAAGCATTCGGAGCAGCATTTTCTTTTATTGCCGATATAATCGGACGCTTGATTAATTTGTTGAATACCCCTATAGATTTCGGTGGTAATATGAATATACCGCTTTTACATTTTATGATAGCTTTTGCTATATTTTCTTTGGTTATAGCTATTATTAAGAAAGTGTATGATTAAGAGGTGTTTTTTATGATTTTTCCGTATGTTGATTTCGAGACTATGTGTGATGATATATTGGAGTTGCTTGACAGTTCAGATGTAGAGGAGAGTTAATATGTGTTTGTTCGCTACTGTCGGCAGTAGTGGTTCAGTGTTTGCAAGGGCTTTAACAAGCCTTACGCTTACCGAATCCCTATTGCTGTTATCGTTTGGTTTGCTGATATTTTTTAGCATTGTTATGCTTATATCTAAGAGGTGATTTTATGAAATTATATCCTATGTATTGTGTTCCTTGTTTCAAGAAACATTTTTCAATAGTTTATCCTAATGTCAAAACTGAGACATTTGGTTATTCCGTTACTTGTCCTGAATGTCACGCACTGGCTATAACTCGTCTTACTAAAAGATGTGCTATTCGTAAATGGAATAAGGTACAAATTAAAAATATAGATGGTATTTTTAAGAGGTAATTATATGAATGAAAAACCAAATCGTTGCATTGACGCTGTTTTAAAGCGTTGTGAGAGTTGCCCTTATGGTGCTATAACTTATCCTGATTGCGTGGAAACTTATGAAGATTTAAGCGGTTGTTGCTATGATACATGTTGTATTTATGGCTATGAAAACGATATACCGACACCTGAAGAAGAAAAAGCATTTGATGATTTTATGGAAAGGATATGTAATAATGGCTGATATAGTAAATACATTGCTTACTTGGTTCGGGTATCAGACTCCCGATACCATAGCTTCATTTTTTGATAACATAGTACGGTTATCAATCGGTCTTGGGATAGTGCTTTTCCTGTTTAAAGGTACATTCCGACTTGCTAACATTCGTGGAATGCTGTAATTTTGAAAGTTAACTTTCAAGAATGGAGAAATACATAAATGTTTATATTTATCTTGCTTAAAAAGCTACTTGCGCATATCGTGCGTTTACCGCTGTTTTTAGCGATGTTTTTAAAAGATGTGTTCCTATACTTCTACCGCCGTGAGTACCTCATATTTCGCAAATTTGGGTTACATATTTGGGTTGCAAAATTTGGCGGTGGTAAAACTTCCAGTATGGTATATACTGCATATAAATTATGCCGTCGTTACAAACAAGTAACGGTGCTTACAAATATCAAGCTTACAAATTTCCCTGAGCATACAACGATATTGCCATTACATACCGTTGACGATATTTTAAATGCTCCTGATAATTGTATTGTTCTGATTGATGAAATCGGCACTTTGTTTAATAGCCGTGACTTTATGAATAAAAACGCACTCCCAAAGATATTGTTTCAGCACCTTTGTCAGTGCCGTAAACGGCATATGGTTATTTTCGGCACGGTTCAGCGGTGGCAGTTTCTTGATAAGCAGTTGCGTGATATTACCGCAACGGTCAGAGTATGCCGTTCTCGGTTTGCTGATCCATTTACACGCATAACTACTTGTACAGCCTATGACGCTGTAGAATACGAAAGAACATATCAGAACCCTATGATTAAGTGTATTCCTGTCGGTGTAGATGTCCATTTGCAAACGGATAAGCTTCGTAACCTTTACGATACCTCAGAACTCGTTGATGAAATGATGAAAATGGAATATGAAGATGATTCTACGATTCTCGCTAATCAGGGTGTCGGTGTCGGTGTCGGTGTTGCTATGGAAAAGAAAGACCGACACAGAACGCAGAGGAACGCTAAGCGTATATCTTAAGTGGCTATAGTAGGGGGGGAGCAGCGCCCTTTCGGGGCGCTCGACCGCCCTACTATATTACTTGATATTAGCCACATAACGTCATCACATAAAAATGGAAAACTGAATAGAGGTACACTATGGCTTGTGAATTTAATACAAAGGTCAAGATATACAGAGACGGTACAATGAATGTAACGTACTGTTCTAATCAAGTGTACGGCAAAAGAGCAGAAAAGGAAACAGACAACAAAGAAGATAATATTGCTGATAAGCTGGGCTATAACGATGGATATTTAAAACCCGATAGAGATAATGTCGAGGATGATTTTTACATTGCTAATCAACAGCTTAAACAGTTGATTGATGAAAGAGAAGAGCAGAGGAGAAAAGAAAGGAATGAAAACCGTATGGACAGCATTAAAAGGTCAAAGGATAAAGTTTTTGATATTGTCTATCAAAACGAATTTAAATACTTCGTTACTCTTACTTTGCGTGAAAGTGACAAGGTGGATAGGAGAAATCCTAAAGATGTAATGAAAGCTTTGAAAATATGGCTTTCTAATAAAGTTCAAAGAAATGGACTTCAATACATATTAATACCCGAATATCATCCCTCAAGTGGTGCAATTCACGCTCACGCATTGATTAATGATTGCTTTCGGCTTGAAGATAGCGGTAGGCGCATATATCACGGTAAGGCTTGGAAAGTTGAAGATTTGCAACAGTATCGTGTATATACTGGTGGTTTAAAACCTGTATATAACATTCCCGATTGGAAGTACGGATTTTCTACTGCAATTCCCCTTGATGGTGAAGTTGCAAGGGTTGCATATTATATTACAAAATATGTAACTAAGGATATTCAAAAGATTTTCGGTAAGTTCTTTTGGAGTTCAAAAAACATAGTTCGTGATACCGATGTACATTATATGAATGTTGATTATAATGCAATACCGAAAAAGGAATATTCCCCGATTTATGGATTGGGATTCAAGTATGAACGTCATTTGTTAAATGATGAAGACAGGAAAAACGAATGGGATAAAGAGCCGGATATAGATTATGGAGAAATAGAATGGGTTTAATCGATTATTATCAAAGCTACTATAAGTACCCTCAGAACGAGTATGATCCTAAGTATTTTATGATACCGCCTAAAGAGTGTAAAAACTGTATTTGTTATTTTTGTTATAACAAATTATGTCCGCACTGTGTCGGTTATCGTTATAGTTTGGCTTCTGATATGTGTGTTAAGGATAAAAAGATACGGTCTAAAGATATGATACCGCACCGTTGCGATAAATGTTATTTTCTTTGGCACAGGAAAAAACCGATTTATGATTGTGATTATTACGTTAATTTCCGCAGAAAAAGAATGTTATACACGCTTGTCAGAGTTCGTAAGAAAAAATCAGATTTAGAAATCCTCTCGGAGAAGATAGAAAAACTTGAAAAGCTGATAGAAGAAATGTATAATAGAGATAGTAAAAATTAACACAGAATTTCGTAAAATTAATATTTTACGAAATTAGAAGCGGTAAAAAACGAAAGGCGCACAAAAATGGCATATAACATAGATTTCAGACAAGCTACATCGGACGCACCGGCTTGCCTTACCGAATACCTGAATTATCTTACGACAATCAAAAACCGTTCACAGCTTACTGCGTTGAACTATTATACCGACTTGCGTATGTTTATGCGTTTTCTCAAGGTCAAGAACAAGCTGGTTGATGCAAATGAGGATTTCTCCGAGATAAAAATCTCAGACCTTGACGATAAATACATAAAGGCTGTGACCCTCACGGACGCTATGGAGTTTCTCAGCTTTACGGTAAGTGAACGTTCCAATCAGGCAAAGGCTCGCTCACGCAAGGCTGTATCTCTGCGGCAGTTCTATAAATTCCTCACAAATAACAAGGCGTGGTTTGCGGCAAGCCCGATGCTGAATCTGGAGCTTCCTTCGCCTAAAAACGCACTGCCTAAGCACCTCACGTTGCAGGAATGCGGTCAGCTTCTGCACGAGGGCTTCAAGGAGTTTTCAAGCTGGATGGATTACCGTGACTATGCGATGATTATAATGTTCCTCAACTGCGGTATGCGTCTGAGCGAGCTTGTCGGAATAAACGTGAATGATTTTGTCGAAAACATAGACCCGTCACAACCGGATGTAAAATATCTTTCCGTGAAGGTTCTGGGCAAAGGCAACAAGGAACGTATCGTCTATCTCAACGAGCAATGCGTCGATGCTGTTACCAAGTACACCGAAGCAAGAAAATCCGTTGCAGACCCTAAGGAAAAAGCTCTGTTTATAAGCAAACGAGGCAACCGCATCACAAACCGCCGTGTTGAACAGATAATCGACGACCGCCTTAAAGCCTGCGGACTTGCCGGTAAAGGAATTTCCGTTCATAAACTGCGTCATACGGCGGCTACGCTTATGTATCAGAACGGTGTTGATGTCCGTGTGCTTAAAGAGGTCCTCGGACACGAAAACCTCAACACCACCCAGATCTATACCCATGTGGTAAATACTCAGCTCCGTGACGCTATAAACTCAAATCCGGTAATGGATATAAAAAACGATCTGCCCGAACCCGATTTAAAGCAGAATGAGGATAAGAATAGCAAGTAATTTCGCTATAACTTAAATTTTACGAAATTAGCACTATAATAATTAAAACGACCGCCGCAGTTTGATTAAAAACTGCGGCGGCATATTTTATTCACCTGTTACTTCTCTGAATAATCCCTTGCATCCAAGCAGGACATCTCTGTAAGTATCGTCAAAGTTCCCCGTGTACCACGGATCCGCAATGCTTCCGTCTATCCCTGCGTGTGACAACAGCAGACTTACCTTATTTTCGGGATCGCTTCTGATGATACGCATTATATTGCGTATATTCATCTCGTCCATAGCGATTATGTAATCATACCTGTCATAATCTGACTTTGTAAGCTGTACTGCCCTCTTTTTATCGCAGGATATTCCGACCTCCGCCAGCTTTCTTTTAGTGCCGTAATGCACAGGATTGCCGATTTCCTCGGTACTGGTCGCACACGAAGCGATGACGAATTCATCGGACTTCCCTGCCTTCGCGACTATATCCTTCATTATAAATTCCGCCAGAGGTGAACGGCAGATGTTGCCGTGGCAGACAAATAAAATTCTGTACATTGGGTTAAATCTCCTTATTTTGCGCTGTTATGCCGTATTTTGCCGAGTTTCTGAGCGGCTGAAAGCTGTGCGGAATTACTACGATTTTCGCACATTTCCGCATATCTTGGCATAATGTAGCCGTCAATCGTAGTAAAAGAGTAGTAGGAATGGGGGTGGGTTACTACTGTCCTCAAACAAGAGTACGATACAACTTGCGCATACAAACATCTCAGTTATGCATCAGGAAGAAAATCAGCATCAAGCAACTCCATTGTACCGTATTTTTCGGCATACTTTTGCTGCAAGTCATTTAGCTGTTTTTCGTATTCTTGTGCCAATATAACTCTACCTTTTTCACGATGATAAAATATTATATTCTGAATCAGCTGAATACGAACTGCAAACCATTGCTTGTCTTTATACATATCAGGCACTTTATCCAATATTTCCAAAGCCTTGTCGTTGTCATTTTCCTGATACCCAACAAATCTCGCCTCAATATTCATCAGAATATACTTTCGTTTCCCTTGTAAAACCGTTTTCAATTTATTTATTGTATTCTTAGCTTTTTCCGGTTCTTCAAGAATTTGGTGGCTTAACAAACACAATTCAGCATCATATGTTTTGCTATCTTTTTTTAATGCGTGTTCATAGCATTTTTTAGCGGTTTCAATATCACCTTTTTGATCATAAATTCTACCACATCTAAATAGTAATGGTGCAAAGTCATGTTCAACTAAGGTTTGATGAGATAGCAAATCTAAAGCCGTATCTAAGTTGTTTTCTTTTTGAAGAATTCTCGCTTCAATAAGTAAAACAAATATATTTGAGCTATCTATTTCTTTAGCCTTATTTATGGCATTTTTCGCTTCGGATAATGAATCCATATAAAGATAACATTCTGCAACTTCTCTATATGGGGACAAATAGTGTTTTTTCGTTTTATACGCAAGCATAAACAACTCGATAGCATTATTATATAAACCCTTACGTTTTTCAATCCTACCCAAAGCATAATAATATCTTGAACTATTCAACTGATCCACATCTTGAAGCTGCTTTAGTAACTTCCATGCTTCATCATACTTATCAAATCTTGTAAGGCATAATGCTCTGACGTATTGCGCATCATAATCTGATGAATCTAAGTCTATCAAACTGCAAGCGGTTTTCATTGCATCCTCATACTCACCATGATTATACTGATCCCACATACTACTTTTGATGGTTGATGTTAATTCCGAACGCAATTCCTTCGCTTTGCCTATTTTGCCATTAAGAGTTAATATGTGGATTGCAACGGGTATCAATCGCATATAGTTCTTGTCATTTTCGTTTGACACTGCATTTAGCAAAAATGTTTCAAGCCTTTTGCATATATCTTTTCTATTGTCAGCTGTAAAAGCTAGGTCATAAAAATAATCAGATACCAACAATTCCAGCTTATAGCAACCATCGTCATCAAGGTTTATTAGTCCTGAAAAATATGCTTCATCAGCTAATGTTGAGATGTCATTTAATTCAGGGAATATCAAAACATATTCTTCATTATGCAAGCGCGATTTAGCTAAAGCAATAATCTTCAGATATTCAATGCACTTTTCTGTCAAATGAGAATAAGTAATTAATTGTTTTGCAATTCCTACTTTAAGTTCTTGAACCTTATATGGCTGTTCAAGGTAGTAATTATATCCTTGATTTGAAATGTTGCAAGCACCTAATTTAGCTCCTAAGGGATACCCATAGATATGCTTTGAAAATTCCATATTTTTCTCATCGTCTGATTTAAACGAAGGTGGTAAATTGTTTTTAATAATCTGCGCAATATGACTATCACTCATCCCCTTTATTGTAAACTGCTTGACTTTATCAAATTGTGGAAATGTCAAAGAAACAAAACGAGATGAAGTCATAATTACAGGATAATCAAAGAAAACAGTGTCAATAATTAACTCAACGATATAAGACAATGCCTCACCCATGTGCCCGTCTTCATTGAGCCAACTTTTTACATCTTTCAGAATCAACAGTTTGCTGCTGCTGGAAATACACTCTAGGTAAAACCTTAGGTTTTGTTTCTGTTCCTCATAGGTTTTATTTGTATTAATGAGTTTCTTGCCAAGTTTATTTGAAAATTCAATTACTAGCTCAGCTATTCCAGGAATTGAATTAAAATCTATTACTATTATATTGGCAATAGAATTTGGGTATAACCATAAAAAAGCCTTTTTGGCTAATGACGATTTTCCTATTCCTAATATACCGTTTAGTATTACCAATTTATATTCTTTACGAATTGCATCTTCAATATCAGATATTTCTTTTGAACGATTTATAAATTCTGATAGTCTAACATCTATATCCTTCTGTGATAATATTGTATTTGCAATATCATCTGCAATTTCGCGCAAATCAGTTTTATTAAAAAGATCATATTTGTACTGTTGATATAATTCAGGTAATGCCGTTCCATCCAAATTAAATATCATTAATTTGCACTTATTAGACATGGTACGCATAAAAGCAGAATTTAGTTCAGCTCTAACCCAAGGGGCATTACTAGCTTCTTTGCTCCAAAAAAGGACAAAATGTGTTGCACCCCGCAGCCCTTCACTTATTTTTTCTGGAATACTATCGCCGTTCTCTATGTCAACGGCATCAAACCATGCATTTTCACGAGTTAATCTTTCGTGAACTAATCGTACTAAAACCTTATTTGCACCTGTGTGAGATAAAAAAGCTTTCATCGAATCACTCCTGTATTATTGGATAAAATTTACTAATATTGCGCACTATGATACTAACAATATGTTTTATTATACCACAAACTCCCGCTCTTGCATAGTACCTAAAAAGAGAAAAAACGCTCCGAAATCATATTCAGAGCGTCTAGTGCAATTTCTAAATGTATGTTTTATGCCGTTTCCGACCCCTTACCCGCAACCTCTTTCCTTGCCTGCTCCAGTTCCTCCATTCTCCGCAGTTCGTCCTGTGCGTCCTCAAGTCCGAGATGGGTATATGTGTTCATCGTGACCCCGATTTCGCTATGACCCATAAGGTATTGCAGTGTCTTTGGGTTCATTCCCGCTTTAGCCATATTGCTGCAATAGGTGTGGCGGCAGACGTGCGGCGTTATGCTTGGCATTTGCAGGCGGTAAATCTCGTTGTACCGATTCACCATATTCTTTAATCGGTGTTCCCGGTGCATTGCGACCAGCGGCATTCCATTTTTGTCGTAGTACAGAAATCCCGCGTACCCATCTATTATATGAAGTCGGGTCTGCGATGTCCCTTTTTGCGATAAAATATTACGCAAGTGAGTATTTATCCGCTGTTGATAATGATTTTAAATTAGGGAAACGTTGAATAAAACAAAATCGACCCGCTCACATGAGTATACTCACAGGTCTGATTTTGTTACGCTTCGCTTTATTCAGCGCGTCCCTAGTATAGATTCGTTTCATCTCAAACTTATTATAATAGACATATGGAATTTCTAAAAAAGGCTCTGGCAACTCAGTTGTCGGAGCCTTTTATGTATAAATTAGACTTTCAGGAGTTTACAGCAGGATGTGTTCCTGCATTTGAGGAATCGCTATAAAGCGAGAAACTCTTAACCAACTGCTTGAGCATATTAGCCTGGCCGCTGAGCTCTTCGGAAGCGGCAGCAGACTGTTCAGATGTAGCAGAGTTGTTCTGAACGACATTTGATATCTGGTCAACTCCGATTGTAACCTTGACGATGGAGTCAGCGGCTTTCTTGGAAGAATCGGCAATCTTGTTGTTTATGGCCGTAACCTTGCCGGCTGTTTCGCCGACCTTGTTCATCTTTTCAGCAACTTCGGCGCAGAGCTTATTTCCGCTGACGATGGAGTTAACAGTGCTTTCGATGATCCGAGTCGTATTCTGAGCTGCTTCAGCAGATTTTCCTGCAAGGTTTCTGACTTCTTCAGCAACTACTGCAAAGCCCTTTCCGGCTGAGCCGGCTCTTGCTGCCTCAACTGCGGCATTGAGTGAAAGAATGTTTGTCTGGAATGCGATATCCTCGATAGTCTTGACGATTTTCTTGGTTTCGCTGGAGAATTCGTTGATCTCGTTCATGGCTCTTACAAGCTCTGACATCATGGCATTGACTTCCTGGACGGCCGCTCCTGCGGCATTTGCTTTATCACTTGCTTCCGCTGCGTCCGAAGAATTAGCCTTGATAGATTCGGAAATAGACGCAATATTTTCAGAAAGCTGCTGGATAGATGCTGCCTGCTGCGTTGCCCCCTGAGCAAGAGCCTGAGCGCCTGATGAGACTTCTTCTGTGCCGCTTAAAAGCTGGTCGGAAGCCTGGTCAACATTTGAAAGGGCAGCGGAAAGATTATCGCGTATATACATCAGGCTGTCGCGGATCTCGCTGGTTTCGCCAACGTAGCTATCGTAATTCTCGCAGGTACAGTTGAAATTTCCGTTGCCGTAATTCCTGCACACATCTGAAATGCTGGGCAGCACGTCCTGGAAGAATCTGATGACCTTCCTTGCTGCATGGGCAAGTACACCCAGCTCATCCTTGGATCGGTATGTGATAGTGCCGTCAGCTTCTTTGAGCAGACCGTTTGCGATAAGGTTCATGGAATCTTTAATCTGAATGATTGGCGTGACTATTGCCTTTGTGAGAACGACTGTGAGAGCAACCACAAGTATTGCAGCCGCCACAACTACTGCAATTATTATGACAATATTGATTGTTTTGGTAGTCTGTGCATTATTGTATCTTGTGGTAATTGCTTCTTTGAGTTCGGTTGTAAGGTTTTCCAGAATGCCCGTAACTTTCGTGAGGTTAGGCTCATATTCGTTCAGATATATAGAATACGCTTCCATATTGCCCTCATAGCTGAATTTTGCGCTTGCTTCTACTATTCTCTCACGAATAGAAGCTGCGTCGTCCATGACAGTGTGGATATTTTCGACTTCATCTGAAAACTGTGGGTCATATTCAAGAAAGCTGTCGAGATAGTCGAAGAACGCTGACCGGTCGCTGCTTATGTCTTCAACGAGCTTGTCTAAATCAGCCTGATTATCAGTACAGGTGGCTTTCAGAATATTACCCTGGAATATTCTGATGTAACGTCTGGCGCTTTCAAGATTTGACAATGCGGGAATAGATATATTGACGTAATTGTCAGACGTAGAAGCTATGTTGTTTGTTGATACCAGGGAAACAACACCCAGAACAAATGTCAGCAGAAGCACAACTGCAAACGTGCAGATTATCTTCTTGGAAATCTTTAGATTTTTCATTGCTTTTTTCTCCTGTTCAATTGAAGTTGACTTTTAATTGCAGTAATTTAAAGTTGTTACTTACATTAAAAGATAATTTATAATTGTAATTTTATCAGTTTATTTACTAAAAATCAACACATAATTCTAGTAAAAATGCCACATTTGTAACGTTGCACAATTTATTTGTTTTTGTAAATTTGATTTTGTCAAAGTGTATAAAAACCCGTCTTCCTATTTGAATTGAAAGGCGGAGCAGTGTTATTTTATAGAATTCCAAAGCAGCAAGTTCCGTGTGAGTTTACTTTGTCAGAGATTTTATCACTTACCTTGAAAAGGTAACTTTTTCATCAATATTGGCTTGCAACCCGTGTTACGACAACTCTGCTGGGCTATTTAATCAGCGTTTCCCTAAAAGCTATACTGCCTACAACATCACCTGTTTCATTCTGAGCGATAACATTGAAACAATCGTTTTTGATCTTGTTATCATAATTGAATCTGACGATACTGTCAGCCCATT
>ENA-ORTV01001562-ORTV01001562.1-human-gut-metagenome-genome-assembly--contig:-NODE-1562-length-24647-cov-2.893502_pt1 | contig 24647 bp, 19 predicted proteins | sample MGYA00241915_ERZ509194 | MGnify/ENA primary metagenome ERZ509194 (study PRJEB26280, sample SAMEA2338810) | human gut metagenome | biome: human gut; feature: human-associated habitat; material: faeces... | reverse complement strand
GGCAATCTCTTCGTCATCCCAGCGGTTAAAACTTTTGAGGTTGAAACTGCCGTTATCCGTATTGATAAGCTCATTAAATATAACAGTCTGTCGGAACCACCGGTCGGTATAGGCGCAATATTGATGCTCATAGTCAAGGTGGTTGAGAGCTTTAATGCATTTCTGCTCGCACCAGCTGATAAGCTGCAGTTTCTGCGGTGAAATGCCGATTTCTTTTTGCTGAATTGCCTTGATCAGATTCTGGTTAACAAAACCGAGAACCTGCTCCAAATCCTGATGATCAATAAAATTCTGTCCGCTGTCCAGTCTGTCGATGGCGGCTTGTATGTCGGTTTTGCCGCACTGCGGCTTGCTTAAGCTGCTGCGGCTCATATTTTGTTTCATGCGGCGTAGAATCTCTATCGCCGTTTCCCGAATCTCGGGATTATCGCTGCGATTAAGCACTTCCAGATAATTTTGCCGTGCAAACAAGGTTTCTTTTTTAAGGTCGATATCGATTTCTTCAATTGCCGCCGTCAATTTAACGGCAGCTGTTTTAAGACGGTCGGCGTCGCCGCTTTCGCCCGCATCGAAATAATCAACCATTGCCGCGATTAATGCGCCGATACCGGGGCGTTGATCATGCACCAGATTCCGCAGCTGACTGTCGAAATGCCCGTCATTCAGCGTTATAGCGTCCCGACGGTTGGCGGCAAAAGGTTCATATTCCGAAGCCGGAAGCTCTTTGGCAATCATCAGCAGTTCATTTACAGCGGCGGGACAGACTTTGACGGTCAGCGCCTTATAAGTATAATCGCCGATGCCGTATTCAAAATCATAACGCCCCCAGAGATTGCCGCGGACTGCCAGCAGCGGATTATGTCCGCAGATCGCCGCCGGAATAATATTTTTTTCCAGCCCGCGGATAAAGGTTTCATCGATTTTAACATCTTTAGCTTCCATATAATCGCGGAGGTTGTCGCTGAGAATTATTGTCGTATCCGGATCCGGGCAGCGGTCGGCAATCAGCGCCGCCATCCGAAAATACAGCGGGATTTCTTTCCGCCACTGTGCCGATTTGGCCCGGCTGTGATTAAAGCCCAGAAGCCTGTTGATAACGTCCGCTTTGCGCGAGTTGTCAAAATCCTGCGGATATTTTTTGCCGGTTAATACGCCGGCCAGCTTTTGAGCCTGATAAATAAACTGGTTTTCATTGTCGCGGTTAACCAGGCCGTATTGGTAATAGCGCAGCAGCAGGCCGGCGAAATCATAAACCGCTTCACGGTCGCTCCTGTCAAGTTTTTGCCTGTCGATAAGCTTTTTAAAATTATAAGCCAGCAGCTGAATACTCTCAAGCGTGTTTTCTTTGCAGCCGAACAGATGTTTCAGAAAACCGCAGCCCTCCGTTTGTCCGAAAGGCGGCGGTGTCCGGCTGAAGGCCTCTTTAAGGCCGAAACTGTAAACAATCAAAGCCAGGTTTTGCGAATAGATAAAGGCGTCCTGTCCGTCGCCGCGGCTGTTTATGCGTTCATAAACCGCCGTTGCGCGATCGTGCATTCCGTTATGTAACCAGTTATTGAACAGTGTATCGAAATTTGCCATCTTGTCGGCCCTCTCAGCCTGCCTCTTTTAAGCCAGTATAGCCGAAATTCGCAAAAAAGCAATCAAAAACAGGCGGCTAACCGGCCGCGGACAGTTCTTCGGGATGCAGATTATGACGCTCCTCAACCAGAGAAAATTTACCGCTGCTGGTGTCGTAGAGATAAAAATTATCGACAATCGTCCGGTAAGTCTGCAAATACTTTTCCGCCAGTCCGGCTCGTTCTTCAATCATTTCGCGCGGTGTATGGCGCATTGTCCATTCTTCCCGCTGCAAAGCCCGCTGATAAGCGGTTTCGATATCGCAGAGAATAAAATACATATCGGTGGTATAGCCGTAACGGCGGATATTGCGGATTAAATCAATATGCGCGGCAAAGCATCCGCTGTGGTCAAAAAAGATATCGGCGCGCATTTCAATGCTGCGGCGCAGCAGTTCATAACCGATTATCCGCGCGGTCATTTCCCACTTTTTGAAACCTTCTTCAGGGCCGAAAACTCTGATATCGTCCTGATAACCGCTGATTTCTTCCATCACCGCGTCAAAACCGATATAAACCATATTTTTCATGTTATAACGGCGGGTAAAGGTCGTTTTGCCGGCGCCGGGAATTCCGCCCATATGCACCAGCCGCGGCTGTGTTGAAACCGTCGCTTTCCGCATCATTTTGCGGATCAGGCGTTCATATTCCGGGCAGGTAACGGCTTCATAGCTCCCGGCAACGGTTTCGTATATCTGCGGCAGTAAATCTTCCAGCTTCATGACAATACTTCATTGTTAAAAGGACAACCCCATTAATAATCCTTTTTTTGCAATTTCGTCAATAATTTTTTTATCCGACGCTTCGAAGGCTAAATAAAGGCAGGAAATTAAACAGATAAATCCGATCCTGTCCGTTTTTGTGTTTGACCTTAAACAGCGGCAACCCGCAGAGGGAAATTCTTGTCTGTTTGTTTTTGTTCTTGATTTTGACAAGCGGCAGTTTTCCGAACAGATAAATATTTTCGGTCTTGAAAACTTCGCAGTCGCTGTAGGGTTTGTGGGTCGGTTTTATTTTCAGGGCCTTTTCCAGATATGCGCGCGACTGCCTGCGGTTTTCTTCCAGATAACGATATACTTCCGGATAGTCAATCGGCGTCTGTAAATCTTCAGCCCTTATTTCCTGCAGATTTTTGCAGAAGCGGCCGCGGCTGATATGCAAAGTGTCAAACAGGCTTTCAATGCGCGAATTTCCGCCGAAATCGCGGGTAATGCAGACAAACGGTTTTTTGAACAAGATGGCAAAAACGCAGGCATGGAAAGAATCTGCGATAATATATTCGGCGTTTTTCATGCGGTCAAGCCAGGTGCCGACCGTATTAAATTTACCGTTGCCGTCTCTGAGGACATCGACAAAGAGATAATCTTTTTTGAGCTCGGGCAGAATCTGTTCTTGTTTGATTTCCGCGGCTTTTTCTTCGTCAAGCAGCATGAAGCCGATATATTTTCTCCCGACCGGTTTAATCTGCTCGTTGTCGATAATTTCCTGATAATCTTCGGCGTTCAGAAGCAGGGTAGGGTCAAGCACCTGTTCGGCGTTGATCTTGAAAATGTCTTTGCAGATTTTAACCCCGGATTTTTCCCGAACCGAAACGGCGTCAAAACGCGCCAGCAGCTCGCGCCCGGCTTTAATTTCTTCTTCTTTGCCTTCATAAACGTCGCTGCCGAAACTCGGAGCGTAAGAAATCAGCGTCTTATTGCCGTAAGCCCAGTTGAGCATATATTTGCCGTTATACGTCCAGCGCCAGACCTGATCGGCGCCGACAATCAGCCGTTCAAAATTTTTACTCTGCCGTTCCAGATCGGCTTTGGTTCGGCATAATTTGGTTCTGACCATAAATTTATTGCGAAAATCTTCAAAACCGGATTTATCGTTTAAGAAATCATCGGGAACAAAATTAATGACTTCGGGCTGATAGCCGAGTTGTCTGACGGCCTTGCACAGGGCGAAAGGAACCATAACCGCCCCGAAATTAACATTTGAATAGTGAAAATTCATAATCCCGACTTTTCTCTTGCCCAGGCATTCTTCAATCATATCCGCAACCGGTTTTTCCTGAGATGAAAACTGATTAAAGAAGACGCTGCGGCCGGCATGCGCCCGGCAGGGGTAACTCAATACCGGATTGCCTTTAACCGCGTCTTTAAGCGGACGCTCTTCGCAGATTCTGAGCTGCGGCCTGATCTTTTCCAAAAGCTCGCGCCCCTTGCGGTTGTTAATCAACAGCAGAGAGGTGCCTTTGTCGTCGTCAAGCTTTTTCTTCAAGACATGGATTCCCCAGAAGTCGCCGAGGGTTATGTCGCCGATTCTGCTGCAGGAAGTATATTTGCAGCTGCTGCAGCTCGGCCGCAGGAAAAGATTTCCCAAAAAACCGTTCATATAACTGTTTTCGGAAGCTTTTTCTTTTAAAATCTCTTGGTCTCCGTCCTTAACGCATAACGTCAGCTGTTTCCAGCCGTTGCTTTTGTCGCGGAAAGAAATCTCGCTGACCTGCCGGCAGTTTTCGACCGTTTCTTTGAGATAGCGTTCAAATACCGCCGCCGAAGGCACGCCGTGGCAGACCAGATCGGCAATATAAAGAGTGTCATACTCTTTGCGCAGATACGCGCGCAGACCGGCCGCCTGGCAGGGCGTCCCGACAAATAAAATTTCCTGTCCCTGTTTCAGGCGCCGCTGAATATCGGCAAATACGGAACCGATTTCGCTTTGCACATATTTTGAGCCGCACAGCCTGGGCAGTTCTTTTTCGTCGTCAATGATAATATGCCGCAAATGCGAAGCTTCGTCAAAAGCCGCGCCGCAGATCGTGCCGCCCGCTTTTGTCACCTTATCGGCAAGAGCTGAAAACACTCCGCCGGACGAGCTCGAGCCGACAACGGCTTCGTCACGGTTCACCGCAAGAAAAGTCTGCGGTATTTTCTCCGAAAATTCCGGAACATTCAGCGCCGGACACACCTTGTCGCAAGCGCCGCATCCGACGCATTTTGCGCTGTCCGTTTTCGGATAAGCAAAGCCCTCCGGGTCTCCGAGCATGGAAATACAGCCTACGCTGCAGATATCGGCGCACGCACCGCAGCCGACGCACTGATTTTTTCTTATATTTATCATTGCGCACCTCACATGAATTTTCCGAGGAGTTTTATTTTGCCTTTTGTCAGCGAGTTTACAATATTTACCGTCGACTTGAATTCGCCGCTTCTAAAGAAAATCGCAAAGAAGATAATATTCGACACGACCGTGCATATCACAAGACGAAGCGCGAGAGTCAGAATAAGCGAATTGAAGCTGACGAAACAGCATATCCCGATACATATTCCGCACGAGACTGCGGTCACTGCGCCGTACGCCAAAAGCTTTATCAGTAGCTCCTTGCACCCGCTGCGGAAAACGGTGGTAAACAGATTGTGAAGAAGCCACGGCATTCCGATAGCTAATGTGCTGAGTACAGTTGAAAGCAAGATACCGTAAAGCCCCCAAAACTGAACCATTATGATGTTCATAATCAGGTTGGCTCCAGCGGTTATCAACGGTCTGAACCTGTCCTCATGCCATATACCGGCAGCATCTTTATAAAGACAAAGCAGAGAATGCACCTGTTTTACAAAGAAATAAACGCAGAACAGTATGACCATGCCGAAGGATAAAAGATTTTCTTTCTTTACCCAAAGCTCGATAAACGGCTGATACATACACGCAAGACAGCACACGCAGAAGCACGACATCCACGAGATTATAAAGGCGAACTTCTTCAAATCGTTGAAGTTCTTTTCGCTGCTCTCTGTCACAAGGCTGTTGCCTATTCCCGCAAGGGCGGAGCTTGTTACAAGAGACACAAAGCCGAACACCGAGGAGAGAATGAAGAAATAATTCTGATACTGTGCGAGGGCGGTCAAGCCGAGAAACGCCGAGATAACAATGGTATCCGCCGAATCGACAACTATCGAGCCTATCTTCGATGTAAACAAATCGCGCACGCGACGGTTGATTATCTGAACCTGTTCTTTCGGGAGCTTTCCCTTTGCCCTATACTGCGGATACAAGCGGTCCGCAACTATGGCGGTCACTAAATTGGAGACGACGCCGAGCAAAAGAGCTACAATAATATACGCGTAGTAATTTTTAAACGCCACAAGCACTACGGCCTGAAGTCCGTATTTGACGGTATTGATAACAAGTCCGATTTTGTCACCGATATCGTTGCGCTGATGGGCATAGAGAATACAGTTTTTATACGCAAACAACCAATATGACAAAACGGTTGTCAAAAGGTTTATCGCATAAAGAATATATATATTTATATCCGCCGGAACATCTTTTTTGATAAAAAACGGCAGTGCGGGAGCTATTGCCGTGCCGGCGGCGAGGATAATCAAGCCGATAACGCGGTAATATATCTTGTAAAGCCGCATGAGCGCACAGACGGTCGCGGTGTCGTCCTCGGCTATCGGCTTATACATACTGAACGTCATCGCCGCGCCGACTCCGAGCTCGGCGAGATTCAACACGGACAGTATGGAAGTAAACAGGCTGTTAAGTCCCGTATACGCCATGCCGAGCGTATATATGAGCAGCGTGCGCATAACAAACGGTATCGCAAGATTATATATTTTCGATACAGTACCGAACACCATATTGCGCGCTGTGTTTTTTGATCTGTCAAGCTTCATTCTATGTTCAATGCACCTTTCAGATATTTATATGCAAATGCTTTTTCTTCTTCAATCACTTCTCCGACGCCGGTATAGTCCTTGAAGAACACGCGGTCAAAAGGCTCCTCCGTGTCTCCGATGCACCAGGAGGAAATATCAAACTTACTGAAAAGAGTGTTCATGCGGCTGCTCATATCCGCAATGTTTCCGCCTCTCTTGAAACAGCGGAACGGGACCTCGTTTATTATCGAGAAAACACAGCCGTGGAACGAGTCCGTCATCATAAGCTCACAATGTGCTATAAGCCACACAAACTCGCCGGGGTCTGCAACGAACCAAGCCTTATCCTCTATCTCGGACTTTGGAAGTTCCTCGTGATAGAGATGTATCACCTTCAGCTTGTTCTCCCGTGCGATGCCATCAATGTATTTACGCACATCATCGGGACAGCCGCCCAAGAAATATGTAAGCAGATATTTTTCGCCGTCTTCAACAAAAGAGGGCTTTTTCTCAATTTTTCTCCACTCTTCGCGGCTGAGAAGAAGAGTGGGATCTACCGTAACGGAAACATCGCGGCCGGTCAGTTCTTTTATTATTTCGCGCCCGCGCTCCTCGCGCACCGATATCGCTTTCATCCCGTTTATGCCGTCAACGAAATCCGCTCTGTGCTCCTCGGGAATATCGTCGGCCCCGATACTTGCCGAGAAGGCAATTCTCTTTTCGGGCTCAACAAATTTTGCGAAAAAGAACTCTTTCTTGTTCCTTATAAAAGGAAACGTGAAGTTCCAAATCTGATCCGAGCCGCAGACTGCATAATCCAGCTTATCGTGAAGAGTGCCGAGCTCGAATTTTCGTATGTGTTTAATATTGAGATGTTTTTTATTGAAACGGCGAAAGGCCTTATTGCGCTTTCTTTTTGCGGCAGAAATTTCACGGCGTCCTATAAGAACCTTTATGAAATTCTTAGCAATTCTCACAAGAGACTTCTTGACAAAAATCGTTGTTGACTCAACGCCGAGATTTTTCAGAACAGATTGAACCGCATAGTTTTGGAGTCTGTTGCCGTAATTCGAATCTCCTGTTATGGTCACTATTCCAGTCATACCGTTTCCTCCGAAGATCAGCCATGCTGTCTTATTTTTCTGTTTACCTTCACAAACAGCTTAGGGCTTAACGAAAGCATCAACACCGATATTTTAAACTTCAGCCTCAGCCGTTTATTCTTTAATATATCGCGCCTGTAAGCGAGTATTTCTTTTACAATCACATTGAAATACTTATCATAAAATTCTTTTTCGCCGAGTATTATTCTCGAAAGCGTTGCGAAAAGTATACGGGTATGTCTGTAAACACAGGCCTCATATAACGGACTGTCCTTTTCATTTTCCACCATAGCGCCGGTTATTTTATAAAGCTCGGCGCGGGAATCGGTCATATAGTGCGAGGTCGCCGAATCGCTCTCGCGGCGCACATAGTGATAGAGACAAACGTTGCGGCTTATCAGCTTCTCGGCACGCTTCATAAGAAAATAATTTATATAAAGGTCCTCGCCGTACTTCTTCGAGCCGTCAAAGCGTATGCCTGAAAACAGGTGCGCCGAATACAGCTTTCCACAAACCTCCGGGCGGACACGGTCGGTTATGAGTGCGCGTGCCGCATCGTCCGCGCAAAGCTCTTCTTCCGATATGTCGCAATTTTCCGTGCGGCCGTCCAAACAGTCATACGAAAACGAGCACTGTATAACATCGGCATCCCCTATATTCTCAAGCATATATCCGACTGCATTCGGCTCTATAAAATCATCCGAATCCACAAAGCAGATATAATCCCCCGCCGCTGCATCGAGAGCTGAATTGCGCGCGGACGAAACGCCGCCGTTCTCCTTATGTATAACTTTTATGCGGCTGTCTCGCGCCGCCCAGTCGTCGCACATTGAGGGGCAATTATCCGGAGAACCGTCATCAACAAGAATTATTTCGAGATTTTTATAGGTCTGTTCTACTATACTTTCTACGCACTTATCAAGATATTTTTCGACCTTGTAGACAGGTACTATCACACTGACAAGAGACTTATTCATAATAACCACCCTTTACGCTCCGCGAACTTTTCTGATTGTCTTATTATACAGTTTGGGGCTGCACCACAAAAGCAAGAGCTTAAATTTATATTTAAACGGATACCGCTTTTTAAAAAGTATCTGCTTTTTAAATCCGAGAAGCCCGTCTCTCAGTTCGTCATATCGGTCAAGGCATTTTTGGTTTGTTATGATACCGCTGAGGACGGTAAACGCTGCGGTAGCGTAGCCCATGACTGCGCTGTCATAAATCTCCGGATCGTCCTCATATTTTTCAAGGAAGATATTCATGGCACGGACTATTGAAAACGCGCCGTAGCCGAACTCAGAAATCGTTATCGCTCCTACCCTGCGAATATAATGATATTTCGGCTCATCCATACACACACAAGTGCTGATATTGGCGCTGACACGGTCATTAAACATAATATCCTCCGATGCGCCGTCATTTTTATCGAAACGAACCTCCTTGACCACATCGGCTCTGTATATTTTGTTCCACACAACACCCCGGACATGACCTCCTTGAACAAGGCTGTTCACGAATGTATGTCTGTCTATAACGGTTCTTTCAGAGTATTCGCAGTCCACGCTTACACCGTTTTCAAGGCTCTCCTCGTCAACAAATATGCCGCACCTTGATATATCTGCCTGCGTTGAAGCCGCATTTTCGACAAGCAGCTGATACATATCCGGTTCTATGCAGTCATCGGAATCGACAAAGCCCAAATAATCTCCCGCAGCTATATCCATTCCGGCATTACGAGCGGAACAGAGTCCTCCGTTTTCTTTATGTATGACTCTTATACGGCTGTCCTTCTCCGCCCACTCGTCACATATGGCGGGGCAATTGTCCGGTGAGCCGTCGTCAACTAAAATTATTTCGAGATTCTTATATGTCTGTCCCACGATACTCTCAACGCATCTGTCCAAAAGACCTTCCGTCTTGTAAACCGGAACTATAACGCTGATTTTCGGTTGACTGTTCATTGCTTCACCCCTAAATAAATCCTCAGAAATTCTACATATTTTTCCGTCATAAACACGGAGCCGCGCCCGAGCGCCGACGCGAGCAGCTTTGTGTGCGTCGGGAGCCTTTCGGTATCGACCCTTGCCGCCGCCGAGCGTATATCTTCATCTGCGCAAATATTTTCGATAACCGCTCTGCGTTCTTTTCTTGACTTGGTGTTGGCCTTTTTCGCCTCATTGCGAAGCAGGAAGTTGACCATATACAGAAGATAATAATCGAGCTGAGAGGATATATCGAAATCCGACTCCGCGTTCTTCTCCTTGAGACGCTTGTACGGCAGAAAGATTATGTCTTTAAGCCTTTCGTCATAGGCGGTCGACATCGAGCGACCCGTTATGCGGTAATGATAAGTCGGCGTTTTTATGCAGGCTGCGCTTTGCGCGTCGAGCAGGCACGGATATATGAACGCCGCGTCCTCACCCATGCGTATACGCTCGTCCACGGGCGTAAGGTTTTTTTCGATAAGCTCTCTTTTAACAAGCTTGCTCCAACAGTTCGGGTTGACGCCGAAACGGTAAAACCGACCATCAAAGAGCATTTTCGGAAATATCTCGCTTTCAAGGCGCGCTCTGTCATAAAATCCCTCTTCAAAGCACTGATCGCTCGGCTCTCTGCGCTCGCCGAAGTCGCTCAGGAAATCGCTGAGCACCATATCGGGCGAATACTTTATGATTGCGTTGTGCATATTCATAAATGTTTCCGGCTCGACCCAATCGTCGCCGTCAACAAAGCCGATATAGTCACCGCTCGAGGCCGCAACTCCCGCCTTTCTTGCGCTGAGCAGACCGCCGTTTTGCTTATGCACGACCTTCATACGGGCATCCTTAGCCGCATATTCGTCGCAAATCTCGGGGCAGCCATCGGGCGAGCCGTCGTCGACAATAATTATTTCCATATCATCGAGTGTCTGCGCAGAAAGGCTCTCGAGGCATTGACGGAGATATTCTTCGATTTTATATACCGGCACTATAACGCTTATCATAATTCGGCACCTTAACCTCTGAGTTTTTTGTAAAGCAGATACGCGAGCCTCCCGAATAAGTTCAACAGGCTTCTGTTGGCGCTGTAAACATCGATAACTTCATAATTTTCGGACGAATTATATGTATGAACACGCAAGGGATTTTTGATTCCGATAATATTCAAATCCTTTACATCTACCGTCTTAACCGTCTTTTCGCGGTAATACGAACTAAAGTCGCTGTCAACCTCAAGGAAGTTTAGCCGCTTGCCGTATTCCTCCGAACAGTCCTGCGACACGCGCATAAGCTTGTCGCCGTATTCAAACATTTCGCCTGCCGCACGGGCGGTGACGGAATCATTTACAACGCATCCGAGCTCCGTCGGGCATAATTTCATATCTTCCCCGACTTTATAAAGAACAAGCTCACTGTTTTTTGTCCTCCCCATATCGCAGGCGAGCGCATAGATATTGCCGCCTCGCTTAAAAAGCGTTGTATCGGCAAGCTCAACGTCCTTTGCCATGTTCGCGGACTTCTCCCATCTGTCGGGGAAATCGACCGCCCTGTACATATCCAAAGTATGCCCCAAACCGGTCTCCGGCACGATATATATTTCGCCGTCATGTTCGAAAATCTGCGGATATGACATATGATATGGCTCAACTATTATCTCTTTCCAGCTTGAAAAGCTGCCGTTTGCTTTTAGCTTTGAATAGCCGATAACACCTCGTCTGCGCAGATAGTCAAACAGCTCGGCAAAAATATACGTCTCGCCGTCGCGCTCGAACACAAACGGGTCGGCAACCCAATATCTCAGATTATTTTTTATGGCTCTGAACGGCGCAGCCTCGTCGTCAAGAAGCGCGTGTCCGCCCTTTTTTCTAAACGCCGCACGGTAATAATCAAGTTCCATAATATTCCTCCTAAACGCCCCGCCTATCCCGAAGCCGAACCGCAATTATTTTGTATCTTTTACTCCGCAGGAGTTGACCAAATCCGCAAAGTAGAGATTATATATAGGCGGTATTTTTTTGAACAGATTTGCAAGGAGCAAGCAAATTTTATCACACATACGGCGCACTCCGATTTTACCGAACAGAAGCTGCACCGCAAATTCTATGAGCAGGCACGAGATAAAAACCGCTGCGGCAAAAAGAATTATCCATATAACCATAAGATTTCCGGAGTTTCTGTCTATAAATTGCGGCACCTTAGAGATGATACAATCTCTTACTATCGGGTTGTCAGAAATAATATACACCCCGAAGGTCAGCGGTCCCACTGTGCAGATAAGCTTCTTAGCCTTGTCACTAAAATCCAAATTTATGAACAGCAAAAGCACGAAAACGACAGCCAAAACGGTAAAAGGTGAGCTGTATGTATCGGCTGACAGAACGCTGCTTATTTCCATATTCCGATATTGCTTGACGAACGCCGGAATGAATTCGTTATCAAGATACAGGAGCAGCGAGAAAACTGTAAATCCGAGAAGATAAACGGTTTTTCTCTTCTTTTTCGGCTCAAAGTGGAGTTTAAAATACGCGCCGGTCATATACATGGCGACAAACCAAACAGTACTGTATCCTCCTTTTAGAAGGAAAATATCAATACCTGTATATTTCTTTATAACCGGTACGACAAAACAAAACAGAACATAAACTACCGCGAGAAAAATGCGATAGCTTTTTTTTGACATCCTGTGCGCGACTGTATTTATAATCGGCATCAACAAAAACAGCAGCACATATCTTGTAAAAAACCAATACTCATGGTGGATAATCGGGGTAACTGCTTTTAATATCGCAGTTCCCGTAATCGGTCTTTTTAACATAATTGCCGATATCGCCGTAATAATCAAACAGTAGAAAACGACCTCTATCCAAAGCTGCATTATCCTCGAAGGCTTATACTTGGCATCGATATTTACATAACCGGATATCAGAAGATATGTATTCACCGCGCCGAAGCAGAAAAAAGTCACAAAATCCGCCAATCCGTATTTGACTGAAAGCGTATCGTTGTAGGACACTATGTTGCTGTGTAAAATACAATGCTGCAAAACAATGGCAAACATCGCAACGGAGCGAAGGCAATCCACCCCGCAATTTCTTTGCTTTTTATTAGCAGAAATCATCTTTTGTCCTCCGAGGATACAGTTATATTTTAAACACCGCCGCGTGCATAACGCTTATAAAGCAAAGGAAATACAGATTAAACAACGACAGTACAATTATCATCAGGTTGAGCAAAATTTCATTTGACCTGTAAACAGAAATATCTTTTTTAATTGCGCTTTTTCCGTGGGGTGCAGAATATATTTCCTGACGCTTTCTTTTGTTGAGATCCAAACACAGCATTATAGTGAGAGAACCGAACATAGGAATGACCCAATGTATAAACCTCGTGAATATGAGAAGGCTCACAAGAGAGCCTACCGTGAAAGACATCAGAAGAGTCAAAAAATAGTTTATATCGTCAACGCCCTCAATACCATCTCTGCTTATTCGGTGGTTCATATAGGCGCACATAATTATTACCGCTAAAAGCAAAATCAAGCTGACAATCGTTGTTCCCCGGGAGATGTCTGTCATTCTGTTCTTGTTTATAGCCGTTTTTTCCAAAAGTACACGGAAAAAGCTGTTGTTAAATACCTTTCCCAAGAGCTCAATGGTATATGAACCAAAGAATATTCCGACAAGTGATATGATGTTGAATGCTTTCGTTTTCAGCCGCATATTAACTTCCGTCAGCAGCCGCAATCCCAAAAATATAACTGCGGCTGAATGTATTCCCAGCGCCACAAGATAGCCGATACAGAAAATTTTTTTCTTTTCAACCAAGTCAAAATACAGACAGAAAATTGCAACCGCAAAAGCCAAACCGTTTCTTATTCCGCTGCAGGTATCATAATACCAGTATGTACTCAGTAGAAAAAACGTGCCGATAAACAAGTACAGCTTGCTTATTTTATAAAAATTCGCAAACCTCCAGATTACCCAAAGCATACTTCCGTAAGTCAGAAAAATAGTTATCGCCGGGAGAAAATTGTTATTGCCGAGTTTACTGATAAGGTAAAAATACATTCCGCAAACCGGAACCGCATCGTAGTTTCCGTAGCCGCTTCGCTGCAAGTTAAGATAGCCCGCAAAGCTCTTTTTTCTCAGCAATTCAAGTGAATCATAATATCTCATCAAGTCATCCGTCGGAAGCGGTTTGACAAAAAATGCCATAACCGACAACGCAAGCACCAAGGCAAGGAACAGCCACTTGATATGTTTTCTCGGGACCAGAGGATAGATAGCACAAAACGAAACAACTATAATTAAATATATCAGCATTTTATCACCTCTGTCCCTTCGTATATTTTTTCGAGCTGCTTTGCCGTCTCATTTATATCATAATTTTTGATAAGCTTTTCGACCGACACGCTCTCTCTGTCGATTGATGCGAGCCTCTGCGCGTGCTTTGCCCACTCCGCAGCGGGAAGCGAAAGCGAAGCATATTCCACATTATCGTTCTGCTTAGCGTATCTCGACACCGTATCCGATATCAGACACGGAAGCTTCGTCGCCTGAGCCTCTATAAGCGTGACCGGAAGCCCCTCTTTAAGCGACGGAAACACGAACACATCCATGGCCTGCAGCAGGTCGTAAACATCGTCTCTGACGCCCGTAAGAATGACGCTGTTCTCTATCCCCAAGCGGCGGGCCTTTTCTTCTATCGCTTCTTTTTCTTCGCCCTCGCCGACTATAAGCAGCACCGCATCGGCGTTGATTTTTTTTAGTTCGGCGAATACATCGAGAAGAAATTTATGATTTTTAATATAATTGAGCCTGCCGACATGACCTACGACGAGCTTGTTTTCAACACCAAGCTCGCGCCGCTTCCGCTCGCGCATCTCCGAGTCAAACTTATATTTGCTCAGGTCTATTCCGTTATTAAGAATTATTCCGCGCTTTTTGAAGGTACGTTTTCCGTAAAGATAAGCCCCCGACTCGGGTCCGCAGGCCACAAGCGCAGTCCCGCAGGAATCAAGCAGCAGAGTCATAAAGAAACGGTAGACGTCAAACATCCTGCGCTGAAGGAAGCTCCTGTCCTCAATGCACGGGTCTGTCATATGCCCGTGCGGCACACGGACAGGCACGCCCTCGCTGCGAGCGGCGAGCATCACAAGCCCGCTGAAAAACATAAGGTGCGAATGAACGGCGTCGTATTTGCCCTCGCGGATAACTTTTTTCAGATATTTATAGTCGGCGAGATAACCCTTCACGTCTGAAGGGCGGTGTATAACTTTTGCGCCGCTCTCGATAACCGTCGGCTCAAGAGGGCCTACCTCATCGCCGACTATGTAATATGTACACTCAAAGCGTTCGCGGTCGAGGTGCATCTGCAAGCTTGTTGCAACTACATCGAAGCCTCCGACCTTGAGAGGACTTGTAACTATCAAAACCTTTTTCTTCATCAACTGTTCTCCGAACTTTTATATTTTATCTGCAAAGCTCCGTCTGCTGCGAATATATATCTTCGACCCTCGCAGCAGTGAGCTTGCAGTTATAGCCGAGCTCGGCTACCTCGGACGCAGCCGAGACGCGATTCAGATTCGGCGCTGCCGAAAGGATTCTGTCCGCCCATGCCTCCGCGCCGATATCGAGTGGGATAAACTCAAAGTTATCGAGCAGCTTTGCCTCTTCCGGCACTCCGGTCGATGCGAAGCAGTTAAGTCCGCTGCTCTGCGCCTCAACAAGCACCAAGGGCAGCCCCTCAAAACGAGACGGGAGAGCGAACGCATCCGCCGCGCTCATTATCTTTTCAACATCCGTGCGCCGCCCTGCGAAAATAACATTTTCATCGAGCCCGAGAGCCGAGACCTTTTCGCGTATCTTTTCCTGCCCGGAACCGGTCCCGATAAGGAAAAGCACGCTGTCGGGACGCTTTTTGACGAGCGACGCAAAGACTTCCGTCAAAAACTCGTGATTTTTTACCGGCGCAAACATTCCGACATGGCAGAGCATGAACCGCTCCCCTATATCAAACTCGCGTCTTATTTCATCGCGGTACTCGGGGGAAAAAGAAAACCTATCGGTATCAATACCGTTTTTTATAATTTCAAAATCTCTGTTTCCGAAAATGAAACGTCCCGCCGGATTGGAGCACGCCAGTCTGACATCGGTAAGCTTGTTTATTCTGGTTTTATTTAGAGTATGGAGCGCTTTTGTAAGTTTGTTGAAATTCGAGTTCGAGCTGTGGCTGTGTGCAATACAGCGAATCCCGACTTTTTTTGCCGCTTCGAGCGCTTCTATGCTGCTGCACGAGTTAAGATGAACATGAGCCACCTTTATCTCCGGATGCTCGCGCAGCAACCGCTCTATATTCGGTCTGTATTCCATCGGCGCCGATCGCCTGTTCGGTATTCTGAATATCCTGCACCCTTTTGCGGCAAACTCATCCTCAAATGGGATTTTATCCTCTGTCGTCACCGCAAGATCTATCGGGATTGACGTGTTCATAATAATATTTCTGATAAAAACTTCGACCCCGCCGAGATTGAATGAATATCCGAATTCAATAACTCTGTTCTCCATTGTTACCTCCCTGCTATTCGTGCCAATTTTCAAGGTAGAACCTTTCGAGCTCCTGCGTCGTTGACACTATATCGTAACCTGCCGCGGCTATCTCCGGCTTCGTATTCCTGCGTTCATAGCCCTCGGCGTATTTCAGCACCGTTTGCGCCCATTTTTCGGGCGAATCTCCAAGCGAGCAAAACTCAACCAAATTCGTAAGCTTTATCTCTTTCGATATCGTATCTGTTGCGACTATATGCAGTCCCGAAGCCTGAGCTTCAACAAGAGACACCGGAAGCCCCTCGTTAAACGAGGTCATCAAAAAGACATCCATCGCACTGAGTATGCAGTCGATATCGGTGCGCACGCCCGTAAATATCACGCTGTCCGCAAGACCGAGAGCTTTCGCTTTTTCCTCTATCTCCGCACGCAGGCCGCCGTCACCGACAAGAAGCAGAGCAGCGCTGTCATCGACTTTCTTAATCTCAGCAAAAACATCGATAAGAAGCGAGTGATTCTTCTGGATATGGAAACGCGAGGCATTGCCCACAACAAATTTTCCGCCTAAGCCGAGTTCTTTTCTGATTTTGTCGCGCTTTTCCGCGGAAAATGCGAATTTGTCCGTATCGACACCGTTTCTGATGACGTAGTAGTTGTCCCCCTTTGTCGCCTTCTCTCCGAACATCCATACGCCGGCATCGTTTGAGCAGGCAAAGAGATAATCCGCCTGATTTTTAAGCGGCAGACGGTAAAGGTCGATGACCTTTTGCCTGATACCCTTCTGGGACAGAGCTATGTGGCTGTGTGCTATTGTTACAAGACCGTACTTTTTGGCGATAGGCAGAAACACGCTCGCCGAGCCGGTCATGTGTGCGTGGATTATCCTGTATTCCGGATGCTCCGCAAAGAAATTATTCCAGCAGCGCTTATATTCAAAATGATTGAGCACATTGTACTGCGGAAATCTGTATATCTTTCCGCCGAGCAACTCAATTTCGTCGTCATAGTCATAGCGATCCGGAGTATGTACGATGAAATCGAACTGTATAGACGACCGGTCTATTGTGCGGTAGATGTTCATAACCAGCGTTTCTGCTCCGCCGCGTTTCAGTTTTCCGAGAACTATCAGTACTCTTTTTGCCGCCATATTAACTCACCCCTCGTAAAATTCAACAAGCGTGTTTGCGCAGTCGGCTATATCCCAGCCGCATTCCCTGACTTTTTCAAATGCGGCGGCGCGCAGCCCGTCGGGAACTGTTTCGATTTCTTTCGCCCAATCCGCGGGGTCGACGTCAATCGACAGGCGCTTTATATTATCCGTTATGCAGACCTCGTCCGTCACGGTATCGGACATCAGCACCGGCAGCCCGGCCGCCTGCGCCTCGACTACGGATACGGGCAAGCCCTCCCGCAAAGACGGGAATATAAAAGCATCCATTGCGCAGAGCAGCTGCGGTATATCAGAACGTCTGCCGAGGAAACGCGCGCTGTCCGATATTCCGAGCCCGTCCGCAAGCTCTCCGAGCTCGTCCGTCTCCTCCGCGCCCGCCATAAGCAGCACCGCATCGGGGCGCGTTTTCTTTATCTCGGCAAACACGCGCAGAAGATACGGATGATTTTTAAGCGGAGGATTTGTCACTCCCACATGACCGATAACGAGCGTATCGGGGGCAATTCCTAATTTCTCACGAGCCGCGCTGCGCCTTTCCGAGGAAAAAGCGTATGCGGCGCAGTCGATAGCATTCGGAAGGACGGTAAAGCGGCTGTCCTTGCCGTACCAATAGCGTCCCGCCTCGCGCCCGCAGGCGAAAAGCTTATCCGCCAAAAAGCGGGTCGGCATATTCAAAAGCCGGTTTCTGCGAAGATTATCGGGATTCAGCGAAAACAGAGTCGAGTGACAATGCGCCGCCGCTTTTTTTATGCCGTGCTTTTTGGCTTTCGGCGCAATGAGGCAGGTCATGTACGGCGCATGGATATGCACCGCCGCATACTCACCCCTATGCTCTTCAAAAAAGCCGTCAAGCTCCGACGAGACAAAGCTCTTTATTCCGGGCGTATTCATCTTGAACACACGCCCTCCGAGCGCCTCTATGTCGGCGCGCCTGTCGCGCTCGCATTCCTTGAAATACATCACATCAAACTTTATATCTTCCGGCATCGCGCGAAAATAGTTAAGCACAACGCTCATCACGCCGTTCGCAACGCCTATGTCCGGCACAAAGTGCAGTATTCTCATATTGCCGCCTCTATTCTCAAACGAGTCCGAGATTGCCGTAGATAGTCAGCATCTCGCGGTTGACATTTTCTGTAGAAAAGTCCTTGACCATATCGAGTCCGTTCTCGCCGAATGTGCGAAGCTTTTCGCGGTCGTTCATAAGCTCGAGTATTTTTTCGGCCATCAAATCGCTGTCTCCTACCGGGACGAGATAGCCGTTGACTCCGTCCTCGACTGCGTCATTGTTGCCGCGCACATCTGTGGCGACTATCGCATTGCCCATGGCCATGGCCTCGATAATATTTATCGGCAGACCCTCCTGGAAGCTCGACGCTACGGACAGGTCGCTCAGTCCGACTAAATTGTTTATGTCCCTGCGGTAGCCGAGAAATTCTACATTGTCGGCAATTCCGCGCTCCGAAACCATTCTCTTATACTCCTCGAGCCTTATCGGCTGACCGGGCAGCAGGAGCTTCACGTTCTTATTTTTTTCCGCTATCTTTTGAAGCGCATCAAAAAGCATCGGCTGATTCTTTCTGACCGAGAGGTCGGCGGGGTATATCATAATAAATGTGTCGCCGTCGTAGCCGTATTCGGCTCTGAGACGCGCCTTTTCGTCGGCATCCACTGCCTTGAATTTGTCAAGCTCAACGCCTACACCGTGAACCTTATATATTTTTCCGGCTCTGAATTTTTTCTTGTGCGCCAACTCACAGTCCTCACTGTTTATGGTTATGAGGCAGTCGGTATACTTCGACAAATACTTTTCTACAGGGTAGAAAAGCATCCAGTTTTTAATCGAGGCGCCCTTGAAAAAATGAAAGCCGTGAGCCGTGTATATGACCTTCGTCCCCTTTTTGCGCGCGCTTTTGGCCGCAAGGCGGGTAATGACCGCGCCCATGGGGGTGTGGCAATGCACGGCGTCATAGCCGTTGCCGTCAATAATCTTTTTGAGCTCTCTGTACGCCTTTATGTTATTCGGACGCAGAGGCTGACGCTCAAACGGAACTTCAAAAGTCTTGTCTATTGCGGACAGATCGAGTCCCGGCTTGTCTGCGGAATTATCCTTGAACGCGGCGTGAACCTCAACTCCGCGAGCCTTCAGTTCACGGATAAACGGCATATGAAACTGCCCTATATGACTGCGCACCGTGGCGACGAACAAAATTTTCATCGGTTATTCTCCATTCATTTTACTGCTGCATATTGCTGACTATCTCTTCAACCCGTTCTTTGAGAGCCGCCGAATTTTCCGCAAGCTCACGCTCGCTCATGGCGGCGCACTTCTTTTCATAATCGCGTATCGCGCCGATACCGTCATCAAATATGCGGCGTATTTCTTCGATATTCCCGACCTTTGACGCGTCGCAGAACGCGCGGGAAAGGATAACGCAGGTCGAACCGAGCCTGTAGTGCTCGGGAAGTATCATTTCCGCCGGCAGCAGACCGCCACCGAGCGAGGCGATTCCGCCGAAGCCGTAGCTTTCGATTCCGTGCGCCTTAAAGCGTTCAACGAGCCTGTCCACGGTGCCGTCCGCCAGCTCCTCGAAGAGAAACTTCTTGCCGTAGGAGTGGGAGAGGTCGTTGAGTCCTATATGTATTTCGTCTATACCGCTGACCGAGATTATGTCGTCTATCAGCTCGGCGGCCTCTCTTGTCTCTAAAAGAATGGAGGTTCTCACCCTGCCGTCAACCGCTTTTATAAAAGTCTCAACCTCGCGCACGGTTTTGAAATAGGGCAGCATAACAACATCGGGCCTGCAGGCGAGGACGCTCTCAAGCTCATCGGCAAAGCCGTCAAACACGGGGTCGGTGCGCACGAATATCTGCGCGTTTTTGACCGCCGCCTTAACTTTCGGAATGTCAGAAATACTGTGCTTCGACTTCACGGAGTCCCAATTTTTCTGGCGCTTCTCCTTGCCGTACTGCTCGAGGTCGATAAATATTCTGTCAACCCCCGCCATGTCGGCTATCGAGGCTATCTCTGGTACATTCGTTATGTACATCAGCTTAAGCATCTTTATTCTCCTTCGGCTCCGAGGTTTTTCCGACATTGTTGTTATCCTTCATCGTCAAAACGTTCCAAACTGTTTGAAACAGTATTTTGCAGTCAAGACCCAAAGAGAGCTTGTCGACATATTCGACGTCGTACTTTATTCTGTCGTTCCAGTCTATCGTCTTTCTGCCGTGAACCTGAGCGAGTCCGGTTATTCCCGGGCGCACCTCAAAGCGTCTGCGCTGAGTGTCACTGTACTCCTCAAACCTCCACGGGTGATATGTCAGGGTCGGGCGCGGACCGATAAAGCTCATGTCGCCCTTGAGAATATTTATGAACTGCGGCAGCTCGTCGAGACTCGTCGCCCTTATTACCTTGCCGACGCGGGTCACGCGGCTGTCGCCCTTATATGAATACTGGCCCGTTCCCATATGCTCGGCGCCCACGCACATCGAGCGGAACTTGTACATCTCGAAAACCTTTCCGTCTTTTCCGAGGCGCTCCTGCTTGAATATCACGGGGCCTTTCGAATCAAGCTTTACGGCCGCAGCAACGGCGAGAAGTATAGGCGAGGTCACTGCCGTGCCCACAATCGAAAATGTTATATCAAGAGCTCTTTTTACGCCTTTATACAAGAACTATCCCTCCAAAACCGCACCTATAAAAAGGTGCATTTACCTGTTTATAATTATACCAATATATACGCAGTTTTTCAACACTCTTTTGTGTTGAAAACAGATTTATATCAGTCATATAAAAAATCACGGAAATCGAGCATAATTTTTGAATGTTCGGGCAACTTTTTTTGCATAAAAAATCGGCAGCGGAGCCGAAACTCGCTGCCGAGATATTTTATTTTACGGACGGGATGACGCGCTCGTTTTCAAACTCCGTTTCCTCCTCTTTCTTGAGGAAGGTCACGGCCGGAGTGCTTCTTCCGGGCTCTTTGTATGTCTTGACTATCTTTTTGATGACCCTGCGAACGTCGGCGTTGTCGTCGTACATTATCTCGCTGAGCTCTTCGAGGTCGGCGAAGAATTCGTCCTCGTTTATATCTATGGGCTTGCCGATATGTATGAGATTGTTTTCCGTCGCCTCAAGCCCCTCCTCGTCCATGAGCAGCTCCTCATAGAGCTTTTCGCCCGGACGAAGTCCCGTGAACTTTATGTCAATATCCTTATACGGCGTATAGCCCGAAAGCCTGATAATGTTCTCCGCGAGGTCGACTATCTTAACGGGCTCACCCATATCGAGTACGAAGATTTCGCCGCCCCTTGCGGATGCGCCCGCCTGGAGAACAAGCGAGACGGCCTCGGGGATAGTCATAAAGTAGCGGATAATATCTTTATGAGTGACGGTAACGGGTCCGCCGTTTGCTATCTGATCTTTAAACAGCGGGATAACCGAGCCGTTCGAGCCGAGGACATTGCCGAATCTGACGGCGACGAACTCGGTTTCCGAATGCTTGTTGTAGGTCTGAACTATCATCTCGCATATGCGCTTTGTGGCGCCCATGACATTCGTGGGGTTGACCGCCTTATCCGTAGAGATGAGCACGAAACGCTCTACGCCGAACTTGTCCGCCGTGCGGACGGTCTTGAGCGTTCCGAAGACGTTATTTTTGACGGCCTCGTTGGGGTTGTCCTCCATAAGGGGCACGTGCTTATGCGCCGCGGCATGGTAGACGATATTCGGATGATACCGCGAAAACACGGCGTCGAGACGCTTGCTGTCCCTGACCGAGCCTATGAGCACCTTGACGTCGACCTCGGGATGTGTTCGCTGGAGCTCGTTTTGGATAGCATAGGCGTTGTTTTCGTAGATATCGAAAATGATGAGCTTATGCGGCGAATGCTCCGCTATCTGGCGGCACAGCTCGCTGCCGATAGAACCGCCGCCGCCCGTGACGAGGACGGTCTTTCCGCTGACATAGTCCATGACGGAATCGAGCTTTATCTTAATCGGCGGGCGGCCGAGAAGATCCTCTATATTAATCGAGCGGATGTTTGAAAGCCCGAATTTTTTGTCTATCATCTGCCCGATGCTCGGGAGTGTTTTAACGACGCAGCCCGTTTTTGAGCAGCGGCGCAGTATCTCGCCCTTGCGCTCGGGAGTCGCGGACGGGATAGCGAAAATTATTGTTTTGATATCGTATTTTTCGGCGATTTCCTCTAATTTGTCGCAGTTGCCGACGACCTTGACTCCGTAGACGGTGCTGCGTCTTTTCTCCGGCGAATCGTCGAGAATGCAGACCGGATAATATTCCAAGGCGGGGCTTGTCTTGATCTCATGAAGCAGTATGTTTGCCGCAGCACCTGCGCCGATTATCATGGTGTTATTTCTGTTTGATTTCGGCGTTATGCCCCTCCACGGCTTGCGCTTCAATGTTCTGAGCGCCATTCTTATTGCCACAACTCCGGCGCCCGAAAGCAGGATAGCCATAATATATATGCTCGGTGCGAAATAAGGAAATTTGAGCACCGTGCGCATGAGCGCAAAGACTATCGACGAACCCATGGCGCACACCGAAACTACGCAAACATCGCGCAAGGATGCATACTCCCAAAGCACCTGGTAAGTTCTCGACAGGGTAAATGCGCAGGCATATACCACAGCGAGCAGAACCATGCTCGTCCAAAAGCTTCCGCGAGTCAGCTCCTTTGTGAGCGCCGACAGCTTAAACTCGCTTCGCATCCATACCGAGAACATTACCGAAACCATCAGCACGACAGTGTCGAGGAAATATAAAAGCGTCACTAAAAGATCGCGTTTTTTCAAAATTGCCCCTCCAGTTCCCATAATTACAATCAATATCATAATCACTGTAATTATATGTTGAAATATTTATACTGTCAATACGGAAGTTGAATTATAATCCGTGCACAAATTCGGTGTTTTTGTTCACTTTTTCATTTTATCCCGTTCGCGGATAACTATATGCCAAAAACAAACGAAACAAAAGACACAAACCGGCAGAACAGTCGGTTTGCGCCTTTAAAATTTCCGCTTTATTCTCAGAAATTAGAGCCGTTCCATCCCCAGTGCTCCGCCTCTTCATACTTGATATAGATATTGGAGGGAGCTATCCCGGTCTCCTCGGACACCGCGTCGCAGACGGCCGCCGTGAGCTTGTCATAGACGGCATCGGACGTTCCTCCGAAAAGGCTCAGCTCGATATAGGCCATGGGCTCGTCGCCTCTGCCGCCGAAATACATCTCGGCTCCGCCGTCAAACGAGAGCATGAGCCAACGCTCCGTCTTTCCGGGGACGATAGATATTATCTCGCCGTACTTCGCCGCGAGCGCATCCCGCTTGTCTTTTGCGAGTTCGATATTTGTTTTTGTGCTGATATAGGGCATTGCTGTTACTCCTTCCTTACTGTCAGTTTATTCTGAGGAAGTCCCCTGCCGGGACGGTTATACCGCTTATATTTACATCGGATTCGGTATAGTTGACGTAAATCTTTGCGCCGGTATCGTACTCCGTGCAGAAAACGCCGTTTCTTATCTCGCTGTGCGAGGTCATACGCGCCGCCTGAAGATCCTTCAGCGCCGCATCGGCACGCTCATACTGCGCGGAAGCGGAGGCTATCCAATTTTCGTAATAGACGCCGATCGTCTCCGCGCTGTTTTCATCGGACTTAGTCTTTCTGTCCGCATGAGTCCCCGAATACGTCCACTCGTAGGCGGGACTCGCGCCGTATTCGACGCAGCGCAGGAACGAGGTCTTTGCGTCCTCGCTGAAATTGAGCGGTTCACTCGAATAGCCGACTATTCCGTGGAGCACAAGCTGGAGGAACGGCACGCTGACATACGCCGAACCGCTCTGAGACGCGCGGGTCGGCAGATGAGAGATGAAGCTGACGTTCTTTATGACGCAGAAATTGCCCGTGTCCGTCATAAGCTTCATGTTGGCGGTCAGCGACGGGAGCTGCTCGGATATCATTTCCGCGCTCTCCTGGCGGTTGAAGCCGTTTTTGTAGTCCGAATAGAGCAGGCTTCCCACATCATTGACGCACAGGCCGTTAAACTGCGAAAACCTTGTGTTGCCGAGTATCGAGATTATCGACTTTTCGACATATTTCATGCCGAGCAAGCGCTTTGCATATCTCTCTTTTCCGAGGGACGGGGACGCCTCGTTTTCCCTGCTATATTCCGCCTTTTTGCCGAAAATGCTGCCCGCCGTTTTGCCGGACGAGAAGGCGTCGCTCTTTGCCGCAGAGATTAAATCGATGTCGAGATACATCTCCATATTCTGCGCGTTGATATACTCGGCCAGATCCTTCAAATCGGAGCGGCCGCCGAGGCGCGAGAGCAGGGACGCACTCATTATGTTCGACTGATCCGTGCCGCCGGTCAGCGCGCCCTTATAGCGAAGCTTTATTGAGTTTATACCCTTCGACTTCATTCGTATAAGCACATCAAGAGTCTGCTCGAAGTCGGTGAAGGTCTTATTTTTTCTGAGATTCAAACGCTTGAATGAGAGCAGGGTGTCGTCCGAAACGCCGATAACCGTGAGGCCAAGAGGCAGATACTCCT
>ENA-ORTV01001532-ORTV01001532.1-human-gut-metagenome-genome-assembly--contig:-NODE-1532-length-24912-cov-31.152110_pt1 | contig 24912 bp, 12 predicted proteins | sample MGYA00241915_ERZ509194 | MGnify/ENA primary metagenome ERZ509194 (study PRJEB26280, sample SAMEA2338810) | human gut metagenome | biome: human gut; feature: human-associated habitat; material: faeces... | reverse complement strand
GCTGCCGGAGCGGTGCTTAAGCCGCAAGGCGGGAATTGTGCGGTGTTGCCTTTATTAGCGGCTGCTCATCCGTTCAGTTTGGCGTACTCTTCGTCGGTAACGGGCTCGCACCATTCGTTGCTGCAATCTTCGCCGGGAACTTCCACAGCAATGTGGCTGAACCAGCTGTCGGCCTTGGCACCGTGCCAGTGCTTGACGTTGGCCGGGATGGTGATCACGGTGCCGGGGGTCAGGCTGACGGCAGGTTTGCCTTCTTCCTGGAATTGATAACGCCTTCTATATTTTCATATGAATACCACAGCAATAGTACAACAATAGCACAGCACAAACAGGATTTAAGGCAAAGAGCTGCAGGCAGTATGATGCGGGAATAATCAACCAGCAGGGTTCCGGCTGCTCCGGCGCGATGAGTGCCTCGCGCCCTACAATCGGTCCAATGCCTTATCGCAGTATGTTAAGCATGTGGCCGCTATATTTTTTCAAAATTCCTTATCGAAAAAACTGCCCGCACAACGGCTTATCATACCGTGTACGGGCAGTTGATTTATGGCAATACCGCATAATTCTAAGTGCCGATACGGCGAGCGAGGCGCGGCAGATGCTAAGCCAAAAGCGCAGATAATACTTTGTGTATTATCGAGCATTTTGGCAACGCAGATGCCGTGCCGCAGCCGCCGGAGCGGTGCTTAAGCCGTCAGGCGGGAATTGTGCGGTGTTGCCTTATAATTATCTACTTTTCTCTCAGGTCTGGGTTGATAAACGCAACCCTACCTGGTACCCCAGCAGGGTGCGGGTTTCCACCGGCTGATGGCGGATGAGGGAAAGCAGCTGCTGTGCGGTACGGCGGCCCAGCTGTTCGGCATCAAAAGAGACCGCCGTGATCTGTGTCGTACACTCCTGCAGCGCTTCGTCGTCATACAGGGAGGCAAGACAGATATCCTGCGGCACGCGCAGGTTCAGCTGTCTCAGGGTGCTCAAAGCCAGCAGGGCAACCTGGTCATCCATGCACAGGATGCAGTCCGCCCCACGCTGTACCGCGAGCTCCACAGCGCTGGTGCGTAGATCGTCGCTTTCCAGCTCCAAAAACAGCAGGCTCTCATCAATCTTGCAGCAGGCGCGGTCATGCGCCTGCTTATAGCCTTCCAAGCGGGACTGGTTGACGGTGTACAGCATGGATCCACCCAGCAAAGCAATGCGGCGCAGACCCTTCATCAGCAGCAGGCTGACCAGCTCGCGGCAGCCGCCCACCTGATCATGGTCCACCGAGATGACATCCTGGTCAGCCGGGCGGCCAATGGCAACAAAGGGGATGCCGCTTTTTTGCAGCATGGGGATCAGCGGATCACGCTCCAGCGTGCGGGCCAGAATCACGCCATCAATCTTGCGGTTGACCAGCAGACGCTGCATCGGGCTTGTTTCCTGCTCGCCCACCATCGTCATCAGCACATCATAATCATTGCGGGTGGCAATATCGTACACGGCGCTGACGGTTTTGCGCAAAAATGGTGCGGCAAGGTTGCCGAACTGGCGCGAGAACACCAGTGAGATATTATAAGACTGCTGGGTTACCAACCCGCGTGCCAGCATATTGGGCACATAGTTTTTCTCTTTGGCGTACTGGACCACGCGGGCGCGGGTCGCTTCGCTGACACGGCCATTGCCCGAAAGGGCACGGGATACCGTGGTCTTGGACACGCCAAGGTCTTCAGCCATCTGGCTGATGTCAATTTTTTTTTCTCCTTCTGTCTGTTTACGACGCGGCATGGGTTTACTCCTGTTAACGTTTGCTTCTATAAGATCTTCTTTCTGTCCTTGCCGGTTTTCTGCCCCACGGGCAGTTCCCAGGGTACCGTTTCAGAAACCAGTCCCCCACCCCGGCCATTCCCTACTTGGTTAATGGACTTAACATATTATACCACATTTTCCTGGATCATGGTAGCCCCCTGTGCAAAGAAAGCAAAGAACACGCTACCCCAGTACGGGGTCATTATATCATTCCTGACTCTGTTTTTCAACCGATTTCTGGCTCTGTTTCCGCTTTCCAGTGTGTTTTATAACCTGGTAAAGTTTTCTCATTTTGTCCGTATCCTGCTCAGTCATCGTACCTGCGCCAAATTGGGCGGTTTGGGCCAATGCCAACAGAGCTTCGGCATCCTGGGGTTCAAGGGCGGGGACACAACTTTGCAAAAATGCGGCAAACTCCGGCGCATCGGATGGTGTATCCGGCGGCAGGCCGCGACGCACCAAAAGGCGGTAGATGCTGCCAAACACGGCCAGCACCCGCGCGTTGCAGCTGCCCCGGCCATACCCCATGGCATGGCGGCGGGCCAGCACCAGCAGCACCGCAGCAGCCAACAGGCAACCCCCCAGCAACGCCGCCAAAACCAGCCTGCTGCGGGGCACGATGGTGGCTGCGGGTTCGTTTGCGCTGCTCTCCCCTGCTGCGGGGGCAGTGTCTTGACCTTGAGTTTCGGGCAGCGGGTCGGTGCGCAGGTCGGCCTGTTGGGCGCTGACCAGCACGCCGGGGGTCATCTCCATGGGGGTCCAGCCCTGGCCGGAAATGTACACCTCCGCCCAGGCGTGGGCGTTATCGTCCTGCAAAATGGCGTGCCAGCTGCCGTCCTCCTGTTGGGTAAACAGGCTTTGCGGCGCGGCATAGCCCACCACATAGCGCGCAGGCAGCCCGAACATGCGGAACATAACCACCGCCGCCGAAGCAAACTGCACACTGTACCCCTGTTTGGATTCCGTTAAAAAGTAACGGATGGGGTCGGCCCCCTCCGGCGGCTGGGGAGCGCTGGCGTTATACTGGTAGTTGGTGTTTAGATAGGCGCGGATGTAATCGCCAATGTCCGCAGCTTCGGTCAGCTTCTGGTCCTTTTTGGCTTCATCGCACAGGGTTTGCAGCTCGTCATAGCCGTCCGGCACGGCGGTGTAGCGGCTGGCGGCGTAAGCGGCATAGGATGCTTCCATCCGGTCCAGCACGCTGGGGTCGGCATCGGCGCGGGCTTCCAGCTGGGTTTGGGCGGTATCCCGCGGGTAATACAGGAACACATCGTCCTGCGCGGTCTGGCCCGCGGCGGCGCCATCGCCCTGGATGGTGTAATAATCGCCCCAATAGGCGTTGTACGGTGCATAGGTGTACTGGGTATCGGCGTGGATGCGCTCCACCGTCAGCGTTTGGGGCTGGGCGGTGCCGTCATAGGCGGTGCGCAAAAACGGCAGGCTGGCAATGGTCAGCCGGGCATTATCCTCGGTTTTCCAGTTCATAGCGGCGCTGTCAAAGGCATCGGCATCAGGGGCCTGCCAGGTGGTGCCGTCATAACTGCCGCCGATAAATCCCCGCAGGTATACGGTTTCTTCGGGTTTGTCGCTGGCGGTCAGGGCCAGATCCGTCACTCCGCTGACCTGGATACCCCCGCCCTGGTTCAAGGCGCCATCCGCCACACCACCGGCAGCGGCTTCTACCTGAATGTTCAGCCTGCCGCCGCTGACCCGCGGCAGCCAGGTAATGGCGGTGCTCAGCGCGGCGGATTCCACCCGCTGGGCCGCGGGCTGCAGCCAGCCAAGGGGAACCCCCAGCGCCGGGCGCAGCAGCCACCAACAGGGCAGCGCCAGCGCAAGGCAAAGCCCGCCCACCGCCAGCGCGGCAGACTTTTGGATGTTATAATGGCGGCAAAGGTTCTGGCGGTAGTTTTCGGTATCGCGCCTGCCCCACAGGGCCCGCCGCTGCACCGAGCAGGAAGCCGCCCACGCCCCCATCCAGCCGGCCAACAGCAGCAGGCAGGCAGGCACAGCCGGCGCGGCCCCGGCCAGCGCCAGCAGCACAACAACGGGCAGCAGCATTAGATCCAGCAGCAGGGCATCCGCACGGCGCAGGGCTGCAGCGGCCAGCGCCCCGGTAACGGGCAAAGCGGCCAGCAGCAAAAACAGCCCCAGCTGCGCCGCACTGCCGCCCTGGGCCACCGGCAGCGCGCTGCCAAGGCGGGCGTTCAGGCTTTGGGCAATGTTCCCGGCGCACTGCTGCGCCCCGGCCAAAAAGTTCCGCTGGCAGATGAACAACACCACAAGATACACAATCACCCCCGCCAGCAGCCCCCAGCGGCGCAGGGCTTGCGGCGCACGCAGGAACAGCGCCCACCCGGCGCAGAAAGCGGCTGCCGCGGGCCACACCCACAACGGCACCGCAATGCCGAACCCGGTGGAAAGCACCAGCAGCAAACCAAAGGTGAGCGCCAGCAGCAGCGCGGCATCTGCCGCCAGCCACAACGCGGGGTGCGCTGCGGGGCGCTGGGTGCTCACCAGCACACGGTCCACAAACTTCAGCCCACTGCCGGGGTCGGCAGCGCCGCGCCGGCTCAGGGCAGTACGTTCTTTTTTGCGCTTGGGCGGGTTTTTGCGGTGCTTCGCCGCCTGTTGGGGAAAATCCCCCCATTCCTCCGCTCCGTCCAGGTCCCCACCGGGGGTCAGGGCAGCGCGCAGGGCGGTCAGCGGTTCGCGCACCATCAGGCGGTCCAGCTTGGCGCTCAGCTTCCAGTGTACCTGCTTGATGGTATCCCCGTCCCGGTACTCCCGCAGCTCATAGCTGCCGCCCAGGGCGGCGCGGGTGTCGGCTTCGTCGCCGTCCTCATCGGGGGCGGTTTCCGCTTTGGCTTTGCCAGCCGCGGCAGCGGGCAGCACACAGATGCTCTGGCTTTGTACGGCAGCCGGGCATGCCGCGGTGAACACCCCCAGGTGATCCCGCAGGGTGATGCCCCGCACCGCAATGCTCCACACGCCGCTTTTGCCTGCGTTTAGGGTAATGCGCTGTTCGGCGCTCTCCTTGCCGCCCAGCATGGCGGCGCAGCGCAGGGTGATCTGCCCGCCGCCCCATTCATCGGCGGCGTTCAGCAGCACCACAAGCGCAGGGATGGGCAACCGGCTGCGGTTGCGCAGCCGAACCGTCAGGGTAAAATCTTCGCCCTGTATCACGGGTTTGTCCGGCACCAGCAGCTCTGCCGTTACCTGCCGGCGCAGATAGGCGGCGTCCAGCCGCAGCAGCACCAGAAGCACCAGCGCAAACGCTAACAGGAACACCGCCAGCGGTGCCTGGGTGATGAGCGCCGCGGCCAGCAGCACCAAAAGCACCAGCGCCCGGCCCAGCTTACCTGCCATGGCGGTCAGCCTTTTCGGGGCGGGGGCGCGGCACGGTACGCAGCAGGTCCTGCATTACGCTGTCCACCGTTTCGCCGCCTGCGCGGGCCTGGTCGTTCAGCACCAGGCGGTGGCGTGCAACCGCATCAAACACAGCGGTCACATCCTGCGGGGCAACAAAATCCCGCCCCGCCAGGTACGCCGCCGCGCGCGTCATGCTGGTCAGCGCCAGGGTGGCACGGGGGCTTAACCCCACGGCCAGGCGCGGGTCCTTGCGGCTGGCCTGGGCCAGCGCCACAATGTAGCGGTACATCAGCTCATGCACAAATACCGTGCTGACCTCCTGCTGCATGGCAAGCAGATCCGCCTGACCGGCAACGGGGCGCACACGGTCCAGCAGGCGGCCTTTGCTCTGCCCGGCCAAAATTGCCAGCTCCGCTTCCTCATCGGGGTAGCCCATTACGGCGCAGACCATGAAACGGTCCAGCTGAGACTGCGGCAGCATCTGCGTGCCGGCGGCGCCGATGGGGTTCTGGGTTGCAATTACGGTAAAGGGTGCGGGCACCGGGCGGGTGACGCCGTCCACCGTCACCGTGCCTTCTTCCATCACTTCCAACAAAGCCGACTGCGTGCGGGAGGAGGTACGGTTGATCTCATCGCCCAAAAACAGGTTGCACATCACCGCACCGGCGTGGTACACAAACTTGCCGGTCTCTTTCTGGTAAACGGAAAATCCCACCAAATCGGACGGCAGAACATCCGGCGTAAACTGCACGCGGCTTTCTTTCAGGTCCAGCGCGCGGGCAAAGGCCAGCGCCAGCGTGGTTTTGCCCACGCCGGGAATATCCTCAATCAGCACATGGCCGCCCGCCAGCATGGCCATCCAGATGGTGTTTACCGTTTGCTGTTTGCCCTGCACGGCCTTGTTTACTTCGGCCGTAACGGCGGCGGCCTGCTGTGTGTACTGCATGGTTAATCCTCCCGGTGTTTTTTCCATATCACCATAATGCCAACGGCGGCGGCAATAACCACCAGCCCGGCCCACAGTGCGTTGTTTTCCAGCCAGATCATGGTATTGGAGATCGCGCTCCCCTCGGATTCCGCGCTGCCCTCCCCCGGCAATGGGGTCAGGGCCTGGGGGGCCACTTCGGCAATGGAGCTGCCGCCGGCATCCTCCACGGTCACCTGGCGCGGCGTTTCGTCCCAGGTAGCGGCGCTTTCCTGCAAATCCTCCTCTTTGGTGGTGTCCGCAGCGGCGGTGTCGTGCTCCGCAATTACCAGGTAGCGCTGGCTGTTGCGGGTGTAGGGGTGGCAGGTGGAAAGGGTCAGCAGGTCCCGCCCCGGCTGGATCAGCACGGCGTTGATATCGCTGGGGTCAATAATTTTCAGCTCGCTCACGCGGTAAATCAGCGTTTCCCACGGGGTGGTCAGCTGGATCTTGTCCCCCACCTGGATCTGCTGCACGTTGCGCAGCATTTCCGCGCCATAATAGCCGCGGTGGGCGGCAATCACGGTGTTGGTGTTTTCGCCGCCCAGCGGCATCGAGGTCTGGCCCAGCAGCGCCGCGCCTTTGGCCAGGTTTTCGCGGCTGGCGCCCAGGTAAACGGGCAGCTCCAGGTTCAGGCGCGGGATCCACAGCACAGCCAGCACATCATCGTCATAGCCATAGGCAGCAAGGTCCAGCGGGGCTTCCTCATAGGCGAACGGGTCGGTCAGGCCGCTTTGGCCCCCGGCGTAAATTTCCGCGTTATAGTCCTGCATCGCGGCGTACAGTTCAGGGTAGGCGCGTTCCGGCTCCGGGGGTTCGGCTGTGGTTTCCTCCGCCGCGGGGGCGGTGGGCTGGGCTTCGGCGCGGGCCGCAAACTGCGCAGCGGTTTTGGCGTTGCGGGTGCTGGTCCACCACTGGGCGGCGGTGGGCTGTATCAACAGCGCCAGCCCCAGCAAAATGGCCAGCCAGGCCAGAATTTTAGCAATCAGCCGTCCCATTTAGTCATCCTCCTCGCGCTTTTTGCAGCGGTGCAGCAGCAAAAGCAGCAGCAGCGCTTCGCCGCCGATCACAATGCTGCCCGTTACCGCGATCCACGGCCAGGCATCCACCACGCGCTTGACCACCGTTCCGGTGCGCAGCGCCTGATACTGCACGGCCTGCGGGGTGTTGGTTTCTTCCTCTCCATTATAAGGGATGCGGGTGCCGCGCACAAGCATGCGGTGGGTGTTGATGGCATACGGCGTGCAGGTAACAAGGGTGCAGTAATCCTGCCCCGCGGTGATTTCCAGATCCTCGGTGTGCTCCGGTTCCACCACTTTGATTTGATCCACCTGGTACGCCAGCGTTTCATCCAGAATATGCAGGTAGAAACAGTCGCCCTCTTCCAGCTTGTCCAGGTCGGTGAACAGCACGGCTTCGGGCAGGCCGCGGTGGCCGGTCAGCACGCTGTGGGTGCTTTCGCCGCCAAGGGGGTAGCTGGAGCCTTCCAGATGGCCAACGCCCCTTTGCAGCACATCATCGCTGGTGCCTTCGTAAATGGGCAGGTTGACGTCAATTTTCGGGATGGTGATATACCCCAGGCTTTCGCCCACATCCACAAGGTCCACATAGCTGGTGCCGGTATCCTCCGCTTCGCCTGCGGCATCGCGCTCCACGGCGCTGTCCAGCTGCTGGTTATAGCGGCGGGCGGCCTCCTTGGCGGCGTCCAGTTTTTCGGTATCCATGCTTTTTACGGTATCATCGTAATTTTGGATCGCTTCGCTGGCGTGGCGCTGCGCCACCGCGTTGCTGATAACCGGGTACGATGCCACCCCAATGCCAGACAGGATCATCAAGGCCGCAAAGCCGACTTTTAGTTTTGTTGTGGTATCCATAGCGTCACCGCGAACCTTTCCGTGAGAGGGTTGAAGTTGGGAGCTGATGCAATTAGAAATTAGAAATTAGGAATTGGAAGTAGGCAAAAGAATAAATAATAAAGAATAATGAATCATTGTGGTGGACCGCGCCGCATTGCGCCGCTCAGGAGATATTGGGTTGGGGGTGGTTTTTAGGGTAGTGAATAACAATAAAATAATCTGTAGGGCCTTACGGCGTTGCACACCACAAAATTGTAATAAACCTCGCCCTGCATGTAGGGGGCGGCGTCCCCGACGCCCCGTTTGACGGGCCTAATAATTGCCGCCCATCCACCCCGCGCCGCAAACATTGCAAATCATTTGTAGGGGCCGATGCTCGCCATCGGCCCGTTGACGGGCCTTGCCCTATTTATTTTTAGGGCAATACCGCATAATTCTAAGTGCCGATACGGCGAGCGAGGTACGGCAGCCGCCGGAGCGGTGCTTAAGCCGTCAGGCGGGAATTGTGCGGTGTTGCCTTAGGTTCTGCACGGGGAACCACCCCTCAGTCACCTTCGGTGACAGCGCAAACAGCGCCCCGTCCCCTCTGTCGCTTCGCGACATCTCCCCGCCCCGCGGGGAGTCACCCCTCAAGGGGCGCCAATATCTCACCTTATGTTTGCGGTGGCTCCCCTTTGAGGGGAGCTGTCTGCAACGCAGACTGAGGGGTGGTTCCTTGCCACAAACCTAACGGCCGTGGGGTGGTTCCTCGCCACAAACCTAAAAGACATCCGTTCCGGGGCCATGGGGTGGTTCCCCACGCAGGGCCTAAAAATCAACCGAACAACGGCCATGTACACCCCAAAAAATTTATTCCCCAATAACCCACCATAGGGGGAGGGCCAAATCCGGCCCTCCCCCTGTGTATGATGGATTATCCCTCTATACCCTATTGGTGAATTGTAAAATTGTTTTGCCTTGCGGCGGGCGCATCAGGTGCGGTTCTTCTTTTTCAGGCTCAGCAGCACGCCAACACCGGCCACAACCAGCAGCACGCCAATGCCGCTGAACAGCAGGGTGCCGAAACCACCGGTAGTGGGCAGGTTGAAGCCCTTGCGGTTGATGATGGTAATTGGTGCATACGTATAATCGTCCTGGCCATTCTTGAAAGTAGTGGTCTTTACGTCACGCTTAATCAATTTGCCATCGCTAGAAAATTTATCGTTAACTGTCCAACTAGTAGCATAATCCACAGTCAAATTGGCATCAACAGGGCCGGAAAGCAAGTTATAGCCCTTATTTGTCATGGTTTCTACCAATTTGTACTCGCCATCGGGCAAACCATTGACAGTTGCGCAACCAGCATTTACACCCTCACCCGCGGTCGTAAGTGTGGTTACCTTAAACCACTTCGGCTCATTCTCAGCTTCTGTTGCATTCAACCCCAGTGCCTTGGCCTCTGTCGCAGTCAGGAACTTGCATTCCTTTATACCAAAGATAACAGTATCGGTCGTACCCTCTTTCAGTTTGTCAGTCTTTGCATCGTACTTCTTATAAAGGTCAAACGTTACACCATTCAGCAGTTTTTCAGTATTTCCATCCTGACCCTTTTTCAGGATACCAGTTTTGAAGGTATAAACAACAGCCTTATCATGGATTTCGTAGGGAGTATCATCCTCGCCATGCTTAATATCCGTCTTACGGGAGTAATCAAGGTGAGCTTCGTTCACATTGCCATCAGTGGTAGTGTCTGCGCCCGGCTGTAAAGTTGCAGTGTAAGTAATCGTGATGGTCTTACCGGCAGCTGCATTCAGGTTATCCTGGCTCGTTCCTGCTTTAAAATCAATCGTAATTTCAGAATTATTGCTATCAGAGGTATCTGTCAACGTGTAATCAGTATTCGCAGCAAAGGTTACATCTTGACCGTCTGCATTTTTACCGCTAATGGTAACACTGTTAATGTTATGCTTAAGCTGATTCTTGTTCATTGTATCAACAACTTTAAAGGTTTTCAGCTTTGCTACATTTTCAGGAACATAGATGGTCAGAGTATATTCAACGGTATCATCAACAGCATAGTCGGTATCGTTGCCTTCGTCAGTGCCTTTGCCATCATTACGCTTAGTTACGTCTTTCTCCAAATCCGGCTTATGGTTATAAACCGTCATGGTATTGTCATTGTTAATTACAAAATCGCTGTTCGGGGTAGCTCCATCCGGCGTTACAAGCTTACCTTGATCATTAATTTCAAACTCATATGCCACATTGTTGTTGATAATATAGCCGCTTTCCTTGTTTTCTGCATAGCCAATTTCCACAAAACGGTATTTACCCTTGAGCAAATTCTGAACGGTGATTTCGCCACTGCCATTTGTTGTAAACTCGCATTTGCCATTTACAGTATAATCATCGTATTTATCCTTGCTCGTTGAATTTTCGTTGTAGCGCTGCAACTTAAAGATAACATTCGGCAAATTTTCGATTTCATTTTCTTTACCGTCTGTCTTACCTTTCTTTACCAGCGTAATGTCACCTTTCGCGGAGCTGTTCTTCGGGTAAACAACAACATCATAGAGCCATTCCTTAAGCTGGTCTCCCGTTGCTTGCTCACCAACCTGAACTCTCGTCATAGGAATAGAAACAAGGAACGGATCCACGGGCTTTACAACGGAATCCGGCGTCGTTGTTTCGATAACCAGGTACATGCCAACGTTCAGGTCTTCAAACTTAACAAAACCATTAGCATCCGTTTTTCTTTCCGTTTTGCCGTCTTTACCTTTAACAGCTTTGTCAGCGATACCTTCTTTCAGATTTGCTGCGGTTTTATCGCCAGGAGTCTTAAAAAAGCTATCCGCTGTAACAGCATTATCATCACTAGCAGCTTCATAATATGCTACCAGCTCATCTGCCGTTTTAACCTGATAAATAGTAAAACCTGCATCTTTAAGCGGCGTAGCCTCATTCGGCACAGCCTGCTGCTCACCAGTTCCAGCTACAGAACCTGTCAATTCTGTGCTATGGAGATACTTATAAATGGTAATAGAGCCTTTTTTTGTTTTATCAATCGTACTTACGCTGGTTTTGATTTCAGGTGTTTGGGCATTGCCTTCGCCCTCGGCTGCCATTGCTGGCATGGCGCACAGACTGAGGGCCAGGGCGGCGCTCAACAGGCCTGTGAGAAAACGTTTTGCTTTTTTCATTTCAGTACCTCTTCTCTTAAAAAAATCATCATCGGATGGGCGGCGGGGCCGCCCGGCTTAAGGGTTCTGCATCAGCACGGCGTGCAGTGCGGGGCGCTGCAGCGGGGAAACGCTGCCGCGCCGCCCGCACTGTGCCGTGAAGAAAAAAGGAGGAAAAACTGGGCCGCTTGCCCACTTGGCTTAAGGTGCATCTGAAACCAAAGGAAATAACGGATATTTCGCAGCCACAAGCAGGATGTAAGGCAAAGAGCCGCCGGAATCCTTTCCGGACCCCAAGGCTTCTTAACACAAAATCCGGCTGCGCTTATAGAAACAGGCGATATTTTCCGCTTTTCAGTTATACACCCCGGCTTATGGCTGCGCCCTGCCGTAAACGGGCGCGCACGGGCGGGCAGGCCCTGCATCCTGGGGGTTGCTGGGTTTCCGGGGGATGGTTAATGTCGCCGGCCCCCTTTCCTGTTGTAGCGGAATGTGAATATCAACAGCCCTGCCACCGCCAGCGGCATGCCGATCAGCAGCCACAGGCTTGGCGCGTCTGCACCCGTGTGGGGCAGCTCAGGCGTTTTACGGTTCAGAACGGTAAAGGTAACTGTGTAGCCGCTGGCTGCATCGCCCGTTGCTTTTTGGGCGGGACCATCGTCTATCTTGTACTTGCCGTCTTGGGTAAATTCGATATCAATCGACTTGGACAACAGGTTGTACCCCTCATGTGCCTTGGTTTCCGTCAGCCGGTATCTGCCGGGTTCCAGATCCTTGAACGGGTTATTTTTAATCTCGCCGTCCGTTCCGGTTGTACCGGTCAAATAATGTAGGTTGTCGTTGTTGTTGAATGTATAGGAAGTATCTACTTCCCACTGCGTTCCTCCAGTTTTTGCTTGCTTCAGCTTTTCCAGCTTGAACTCAACATCTTTCAAGAATACTTCTTCGCCCGCATTATTGGGTTCCGCGTCCTTCTTGATGATATCCAGTGCAAACTTCGGGTTCTGCAGCGTGTTGGTCAGCACAATCTTGCCGCTGCCGCCGGTGATGGTTCCATCGGGGGTTACTGTGGCTGGCGTTGTAGTTGCGCCGGTTTCGCTGTTCGTTTCGCTGTTTGCTGTGGCTGTATTGTCTGTTGAGCTGCCCGCGCTGTTCGTTTCGCTGTTTGCTGTTGCTTCAGCTTCAGCCGTTACAACATACGTATTGCCGTTAATCGTAATGGTTTCGTTCGGCTTTACCGCGGTAAAGTTGCCAGCCTTATCCACCGTACCTTCCACAATGCGGTAAATATAGTTGTTTGCCGCACTGCCGCCAACCGGGTACTGATCCAGGTTGTTAAAGATACACTTCCAGCCGTAATCATCGCGGTTAATGGTAACATATTTTGGGCTTTCCGCGGTCGGGTAGTTTACCGGTTCCCAGTCTGTATAGCCTGTGCCGTTTTTCAGGCGGCGCTGGAGCTGGATGTAGATTGTATCCGGCGGGTTCTTTGTACTAAGATCCGTACCATCTGCATCTTCCCAGAGCTTGTTGAACTCAATGTTGATCAGTGTGCGCTTGGTGTTGGTAAAGATTGCGGTAATTGGGGAGGTGTTTGCCTCCTTAATCACGCCTTCCACCATGGTGTTGTCGATCACATCGGCGGAATCGCAATCTTTCGGAACAGTTACGCTTTGCAGCCTGGAACCATCTAGCGGTGTTTCTTCCTCGATGGTATAGCGGGTGCCAACGGGGATGCCGGTGATGGTCACGGTGTGGTCTGGGTATTTATCCTCATCGTTCATGTCGATCTCAACATTCTTTATGATGTCCTTTTTTTCCAGACCAGCACCGCCAACATCACTAAAGGTAACTTTGAACTTGTAGGTGCCTTTAATGATATCTTCCTCATCAGCTGCGGCCTTCTTTTGGATTTTCAGTCCGCCGGTTTTGACGGTGTTGACGTATTTTACCTTTAGCTTTGTCAGCGTGGAGCTTGTTTCGTCCGGGTCCTTATAGGAGCGGAAGACGATGGTGTTGGCGGTAGTGGGCTTCTTTCCGTTATAATTGTTATGAACACCGCCGCTTTCTTGTTCCGTCTCAGGCGTAATCTTTTCCGTTCGGCCATCATCGGGGCCGTTTCCCTTCTGCTCGATTAACGAAGGTGTTGAACTAGGAAGACTTACGCTGTCACCTCCGCTCATCGACTCAACCTCCTTCCCGTTCTCGCACACCGTCCATGTGGTGTCGTACAGGTTTTCGTTCAGTTCCTCTTTGAGCGAAATGTAGCTGCCGCGGCGGAACTGGTCGCTGAAGGTAACGGTTTCTCCAGCTTCCAGAACAAAGCGTCCGTCCTCGTCCACCAACTGGGTGTCGCTGTCCTCGGTGGAGGTGTACTGTGCGTTTTCGGCGTTTTCCAAATGACCGCTTTCGGCGGAGCCGTAATCCGGGATGTCCTCCTGATCGGTTGTAAAGCCGGTCATCGTACTTGGCACCGCTTTGGGAGTGAAGGTAAAGTTCCTGAAATAGATGTTGCGGTTATAGTTATCGCCCACGCGGATGGTTTTGACGTAGTTGTTAAAATCGCCCTGCTCTTTCATCTTGTGCAGGTCCAGCTTTATGGTGACCCATTGGTCTGTCGTCACTTCGACCGAGCCATACGTTGCGCCGTTAATGCCTGTTGTGCCAAGGCTGCCTTTTTGGCCGGGGGTAGGTGTCTGATTATCCAGCAGTTCCAGATACAGGTTGTTGAGGGAAAGGTCACTACCATCTTTTTGGGAAACGTAAACCTGGAACGTAAGGAAGCGCATGTCTTTGATATTGATGGGGTTTTCCAGCGTCAGGATGCCACGACGTTTCTCACGCGCTGCACTTTGCGTATCCATATAGCGTGCGTACCAGTGAAGGACCTGTTCGGTATTTTGCCCGGTATCTTGCCCGGGATCTTGCCCGGAATCCGGCTTGGAATCTGGCCAGGGGTTTTTAACCAACTCGAAAATGTAGTCATCTTTCTTTCCTGGGGTTGCGGGTTCAATCTTGTTACCAGTCGCAGTCAAATTCACCTTTTGGGTATCGCTTGGATTCGGTTTAGCGGCCTCTTTTTCTCCATAATGGGTTGCCTGGTTCTGGATGGTGAAGTTGAAGATTTTCTGGTTTTTAAAGCAGTTTTTGAAGTCATCATCAGTAACGTTGGTCAGATCGACTTCTTTTTGAACCTGCAGCTCGTTATTATCCGGGAAGTTGAACGCCACTGCCATGTTGGACTCCCACATACCGCGTTCCATGTAGTACATGGTAAGGGTGTGCTTTTTGCCTTTGTCGAGTACAAGAGGAGTGTCTTTCGCTACAAGAGGAGTGCTTTCCGCGTAGAAAGAGATTTTCTCGCCATTATATGTTACGGTCTTGACAGCGCGATTGCCATTTGTTTCATCTTTATCATTATCTGACGTTCCGCCTTTTTTGACCCTACTGACATAGGCTGTTACACTATTTTTCTTTCCATCTTTTGTATCTGTCTCGCCAAATTCCAGCAGGCCGGAAACCTTACCATGGGCGCCGCCAACGTCAAGCGCCAGCTTGCCATCAATGAATACCCAAACGTCATCGTCACCGGAGAAGAAGAACTTGATGTTGGTTTTTTCCTTTTTTCCATCTTCACCCGTCTTATTGGTTTCCACCATACCGTCATCCGTCAGGGTAAAATCCATCTGCAGCTTGGTGCCAAAGCCGTAATTGTAGGTAGAAGCCCGGCCCGCAGTTGCGGTTTCGTTGAACGGGAAGTAACCATAGGAACTGACTGACTGTCCATTTTTATTTATTGATCTTTGTGCGGAGTTAGAATCAAGATTGCGTGACCGTTCTCGGTTCTCTGTGCTTGATTTCAGGAAATATTGCTCCGTGGTGGAATCCTGTTTCAGGTACAGGGTCGTATCCTGGCTGTCAAAGTACCAGTAATCAACGCCCTGATCCTCATCAAAAATCTGTCTCTTGGTAAAGGGGAACGCAACGTTGTCGTACACATCGCCAAGCTTTGCATTTTTGGTGTTCGTGCCGCTCAGGAACTCTTTGTTGAAGTGCGGTTCTACTGTTGTTGTTGTTGTATCTTTCAGCAGCGGCTCACCTGTTGCATCGCCTGTGGAGGTTTTGTCTTTGACCAGGCCTTGGTAGGCATAGTCATAACGTGTACCACTTCCATCTTCATTGATTGTGGAGTTATTGATTGCCATGAAGCGATTTTTATTTTCGAAGTCTTTATTAAACCCCCAAAGATTCAATGCAGCGCTGATGGTTTCAAATGTAATTCCCCAGTTTGAATAAGTAGGTTGGAAATGGCCTGTATAAATCGGATATTGTGCTTTGCAGTTACTGTAATAATCGCTTAGTGCTCTGTCAAACTGACGGAACGTAACCCAGCTTCTTTGACTTGCAAATCCGCCTCCTTCTCCCGGTGTATAATATGTACTATTATAATTATCTCTATTATTTCCATTTAGTTCATAGTCTGTATAATAGTCATACAGCGTACTGGTAACATATTTTGTGTCTGGTACTTCCGTAAAATCAGCGGGTGCAATATCTACTACTTTGCCAGCATTCTTCCACGTTTCGGCATCACGCTTGGTGTCTTTTGGAGCCCAGTAGCCGCCACGTTGGCCATTGCTATATACTGCATCGTCATTCGTATCCGCATAGAAGCACTGTTCCGTATCCTTATAGTTTTCAGGGATGTCTTCCCAACCTGTAGTGTCGCCGCATGTTGTAGTGATATCATCGCTACTCAACTGATGCGAAGAGAATACAATTTGGGTATAGCCATCCGGCACATCTGCTGCATAGTAATCTGTGCCCTCAATCCGGCTCATTGGGCCGCTTTTGCTTTCTTTGTCCTTTCCTTTTAAGCGGTAGTAAACCGTACTTTGATTGGCTTTGGGGATTGAAAAGTCGCCGGTATCTCCATTCAATGCCATCTTGGAAAAAGTAGCATCGTAATAGATAAGGACAGACTTTTCTATACCCCATCTTACGTTGTCTGCGCCAGTATAGATAAAGCAGTTATTTGCTTCACTGTATATAAAGGATTCTTTATCACCACTAACAGTTTCACCATAGAAGTTATAGAATTTGCTGGATTTGTTTTGACCGCCCTCATCCCATGTAAACTGAACATAAGAGCATTCCACGTCTGGGATGGTAAAAGTAACGAATTCTTCCTTAGCAACAGGTTTAGCTTCTGAGCCATCATTAACCAATGTTAAGGTTTCACTTTTTTCATCAGGGATATAGAAATTTGCCTTTACGCTCGTCAAATTAGCTGTACTGCGGTTTTCGAACTTGATGGGTTTGCCTGCATAGTATGTATGCTCCTTCAGGACGGGATTGTCTGTCCATTCACCATTATTAGTAGTTGGATCATACATTTTGTTGTTGAATTCGCTTATAGGACCCAGGTTATTATTTAGCTTAATCTCTCCTTTCCAATCAGAACCTTCGTATAACTGGAACTGTATTTCTAGAAAGTTTTTTCCTTGTATATCTTTACAATTCTTAACGGCATAAATCTTATGTCCATTTGTTTCCCATCCAGTCGGCTCCATTGTATGCGTATGCCACCACGCACCATCATTAGAATTGCCCGGGGTTTCATCAGTTTTTACATTAAACCTAATTTCATGGGAAGCTGAAACGGTCTCCCCATTAATCTTATCCGGAACGACAAAGTAAACCGTGAATCCTTCTGCCGCTTCCGGCTCACTAACTGCCTGCACGTTATCCACGCTTTCTGCGGCGTACATCTTCTGCGGCTGTTCGGTCGGTTCCGGGGTGGCGGTGGGGGTCACGGTCGGCACAGGGGTGGCCGTTGCGGTGGCTGCCGGTTCCGGGGTCAGGGCGGGTTCTGCCGTGGGCTCCGGCGTTTCGGTCGGGGCGGGCTGCTCCGGCTCGGCGCTTTGTTCCGGTTCCGGGGTGGCGGCGTTCTGCTCCGGCGGAGCGGTATTCTCCCCGGAGGCCGTTCCCGACTCATCCTCCAGCAGCTCTACTTCGTCAGGTGCGTCGGGCAGAAGATCCACCTCGGCGTATACAGGCAGGGCCATTGCCATAACCAGGCAAGCGGTGACAAGCAGCGCTGTCAGCCGGCGCGCCCAACCTGTTGTGTTTTTCCCTGTTCTATTCAATCTGCTCACTCGCCTTTCGCGCTGGTTTAATGAAAGCACATTGTTCCACAGGGGATCCCTGTGAAACAGTAAAAGAAGCCAGCTTCTTTTACTTGCGCAACCGTTGCCATGTTGTTTTCAAAAAAAACCGCATCGAGTCTTCTCATTGCGCATTTACTTTTTATTTTTTAATATAGCACCTTTACACCAGAAAGGCAATACAATCCACGTAAATTCCTGTTTTTCAGCACTTTTACTGATTGCGTTTTCCTCCAATTATACAATGTATTCAAAGCCTTTGTATAATTTACTCCTGATTTTCTTTTTGGCAGCGGTCACTTTTATATACTTTGACCGCGCGTTTATGATCCTCTGCACACACAGAGCGCAACTTTGCGGCAAAATTCGCCTTTTTTGTTGCATTTCCCTGTTTTTGCGCAATTATTTGTTTCGCATGCGCCTGTTTGCGGCGGGGCCTGGCGGCTGGGTGGGCGCCTTGTGGGAGGGATGGCAGGTTTGCGGCGCACGGTTCCCGTTTTTTTGCGGCGCGATGGGTACACCGCGCCCCTGCAAACGGTTTGCGGTGTTTGCGGCGGCGGGTGTGTGTTTGGTGGATTGCACGCCCGCCAACGGGACGCCGTTCTCCCTTTACAACGGGGTGCGGGTTTGCTGCAGATATGCCATTCGCTTTTTTGTCCCCCCTGCCCCGCCCTTGATTCCCGGTTCCCCCTTGCCGATCTCTATCTGCGCCAGCTCCTGAGGTGCATCTGAGAGCAACGAAAATAGCGGATCTTTCGCAAGCACAAAATCCGGCTGCGTTTACTGAAACAGACGAGCTTTTTCTTTGTTTTCAGATACACCTCCAGCTCCCAGCTTTCAATCTATCCTGTGTAAACTGCAACCCCTCACGCGCCATTCTGTGCGGCACTTACCTTATAATATAGGGGTACTACCCTGTGTAAATTTGCAACTGATCTATTTGAAGCAGCTGTGAGCTGTTGCAATTTTGCACAGGGTATTGCCCGCATTCTGTGCCGAACATTCCCGAAACGTGTTGAAAAAACGCACAGGATTGCCTTGTTTCCCTATGCCGCTTACTGTTGGAAAAACGCACAGGTTACCCCCGGAACAGTTGCATTTTACACAGGGTATTCCCGCACCCCTGCCCCGCCGTGACCCGCGTACCTGTTGGAAAACCACACAGGATAGGCCCGTTTCCCTTGTTGCACTTTACACAGGTTTGGCTGTTTTTGGCTTATTTGCAACTTTACGCAGGTTGCTTTCCGCACAGGAAAATGGTGGTGGAATGCACAGGCTGCAGTTGGTTGAACACACAGGTTTGCGTTGTTAAATTACACAGGCTCTACCTATTACTAATATAGAACTAAACATCTAAGCCATAATAACAACCAGAGATAAGCCGGGAGATGGGGGAGAACGGGAAAAAATTGGTGTTGCCATTCCATCAGGTTACAGAACCCTGAAACAGCAGGACAGAAAAGCACAATAAAACCCTGTGTAACCTGCACCCGGGCTGCAACCCCCACAGGATATATGGCAAGCCACAACGCGGGTGTTGCATTTTGCACAGGGTAATGGCGGTGAAACCCTGTGTAAATTTGCAATTCTTGCGCTGGACAACAGGATGTGCTATAATGTTTAGCATGATGTGCGTGACCACCCGGGATACAGCAACCGATATAGGAGGCCCCTGCTTATGGCGGCAAGTAAACAGAAAAAAGATGATCCGTTTGTCGTTACGTTTGAAGAACGCGGGGACCAGACCATCGTTCGCAAATCCAATGACCTTGTACAGATGACGCGCAACAACCTGACGCTGAGCCAGCAGCGCCTGATGCTGCATATTTTTTCGATGATTAAGCCGGAGGATACGGACCTGCCCTCTTATGAGCTGAGCATTTATGATTTTATCAAGATGACCGGCATGGACCCGCACAGCGGGGCGCTGTACAAGCAGGTGCGCAAAAATATTGAGGAGCTGGCCAACGCGCCCATCCAGTGGATCAAGAATAACGGAACTTCCACGGTGGAAACATTCCGTTGGATCGATAAAGTGCGCATTGATGAGGGCCGCGCGCGCATGACCATCACGCTGGATCCGGTGCTGAAACCGCACCTGGTACAGCTGAAAACCCTGTATACCACCATGGATGTGACCTACACCATGCTGATGCGGTCCACCTATTCCATCCGCATTTACGAGCTGTGCAAGAGCTACCAGAGCCTGTACCTGAAAAAGAAAGCGGCCGGGGAACCGCTGGTATGGAACCTGAGCATGCTGTATGAACAGCTTTCGTATACGGCCAACCGATGGTCGGATTTCCGCCGCCTGGCACTGGAAAAGGCAAAGGCGGAAATTAACGAAAAGACGGATATTATTTTTAATTACGATGTGTACGAAAAGAAAGGGCAGAAGGTTCTTTCGCTGGTGGTAACGATTGACCCGGTGGATGATGCCGCCGCACAGGCCAACCTGGACAGCATCAACAGCACGGTGCGCAAAAAGAGCAAAAAGAAGGGCCGCCCCACCGTGGCGATTGAGGATTCGCTGCTGGATGACCCCAGCGTGATCACCTTTGATTATGTTTCGGCACCGGAAACAACGATCCCCTATTCCTTTGGACGCCACCGCACCGAGCTGCGGGAGGAAATTGTTGTGAAAGCGCGCATGGATCAGCTGCGCGCGGAGATTACGCCCGAAGAGCTGCACGCGGTGGAAGTGATCATTGATGTGTTGGCAGATGCCTGCTGCACCATCCAGGCAGGCGATGGCGAGCAGGACGGCGGCAACAAAACGGTGTTTGGAAAGATGAATGCCATCATCCTGGATTGCGGCGGGCTGACCAGTTGGCTGGCCGGTGTGGCACCCCGCTATGCACAGGAGATCATTCCCCGGTCGCAGACGATGCGCAGCCCGGCGCGGTACCTGAACAAGGTGCTGCGCGAGGATATGGATAACTATCGCATTTATATTTTCCGCAAGGCAAAGCCGGCAGCAGAACCCAAAGAGGAGCTGTTGGAAGCGGAGTACCATGTGATGGACGAGCCGGTGCAGCAAGCGATGCCGGAGCCTGAGCCGCCCAAGGTAGAGCTGATTCCCGAAACGATTGTAAAACGGCAGGATATGCGAAAAGAGTTTGCAAAGTTTGTAGATGATGGATACCTGGAAAAGACGTTGACGAGCGGCCAGCGCGGCGCTTACCACGAAATTTACCGCCACCTGGCAGCGCGGTGCGTGCCATCGCCTTCCAGCCTGCGCAATGGGCTGAAAGACGAAATGCGGCTGCATTACCTGGCCTGCATGAATGAAGTGATTGAAAAGTATGGCAGCCTGACCCCGTTGATGGAAGCTATGGCGCATGAACTGGACTTTGATGTGTTCTGGGCAAAGGCCGCCAAGGACCCCAACGTGAATAACCCGATGGGGCTGTTCTACCACATTATTGAAGAACGCGCGTTGAACCCGATCGGCACCATAATGAACGACCAGGCACAACGGCAGAAGGTTGCCGCCAAGGAAAAGGGTGAAAAAGATAAGTGGCACAACGAAAGCTGGATGGATGCTTTTGAGGAAGATATCCCGGATGACAGCGAAGAGTAATTGAGATGAAGCGGAGCGGAACATCCGGGAGCGCTATTATAATAAGGTAAGCAGCGGCTGGCAGATTGCTGGCCGCTGCTTTTTTTGTTGGGGTGCAGCTGAGAAATGGAAATATCCGGCGTTTTTTGATTTCAGATAGACCTTGGGCAACACCGCACAATTCCCGCCTTGCGGCTTAAGCACCGCTCCGGCAGCTGTGGCACGGCATCTGCGTTGCCAAAATGCTCGATAATGTCGGGTTGCGGTACCCGCATCGTGCTTCGGGGGCAAAAGCCCCTCGCACTCTGCGACCGCTGCCCCTGCTTCGGTTCGCTGTTTCCGCCACTGGCGGCGCTCACCTTTGCAGCATCCAGTATTATCTGCGCTTTTGGCCTAGCAGCTACCGCACCTCGCTCGCCGTATCGGCACTTAGAATTATGCGGTATTGCCCTTGGGATAATAGGTGAGAAGGAAGATGCGTGAGCGGGAATGCCTGGATGAAGTGAAGAAGGATGGGAAGGAAAAGCGGCAGAGAAAAAGCGTGAACAGCAACGAAGAGATGCCTGCATAATATTCGTCAAAATATCCGTTGACACACGCGAAGCATATGATATAATAGAAGCTATAACAGCAACGAAGAGATGCCGCACGGCATGGGGTGCCAGTTTTTGCAACCCGCAGTATTGCCTTAGATTAAGATACCGGCGTGCGGTACCACAAAAAGAACCGAACAAAAGGCAAAAATCAATCGACAGCAACGAAGAGATGCCTACACAAAGGCGCTCGCAAGGAGGAAAACAATGGGATATTGTATCTCAGTCTGCATTGAAAAAGGTGGCGTGGGAAAAACCGTTACCGTCTGCAACCTGGCGGCGCTGATGGCGCAGGACGGCAAGCGGGTGCTTGTTGTGGATATGGATGCCCAGGGCAACTGTACCTATACCCTGACGGGCGCCCGTGTAACCGATAATACTTTTGACCGCGCTGGCGTGTATGATATGTTCCGTGCCTATGGCATCAGCGGCACGCAGAACTATATTTCCCGCACGCAGTTTGATAATATTGATATAATTCCGGCAAATGGCAACACCCCAATGGCGGCCAAGCAGCTGCAAATCCTGGAACAGTCCGAAAGCACCAGTATCAATATGTTTTTAGCCATGTGCCTGGCACAGGTTGCCGGCGAATACGACTATATTTTGATCGATACCCCGCCGTCCCGCGATGTAATGGTGACCAACGCCCTGATGGCCAGTGACTTTGTGCTGATCCCCTGCGTGTGCGATGACTATAGCCGTGACAGTGTGTACCGCACTGTGGCCATGTGCCAGCAATTGGAGCGCGATGAGGGCGAAAAAATTGATGTTTTGGGCATTATCCTGACTATGGTGGAAAAAACTGCTCTGACCGAAGTGATCCGCAATGAACTGCGGGAAAGCCAGCTGGGCAGCAAGCTGTTTGCTGCCGAAATCCGTAAGGGACAGGCTGTAAAGGATAGCACCCGCCTTGGTGCGCCGGTTGTGCTATGTGCACGCAGCAGCAACCCGGCAAAGGATTATGCAAAGGTGTATGCCGAGCTGAAAACGCGCGTTGAACAGGAGGCAGAGTGATGGCAAGCAAACTGGACCGACTGCAGAAGAAAGGTTTTAAAGTAAACGAAGCAGCGTTAAGTAAGATCGCGCGCGGCGACCAGGAGCCGGGCGGTGAATACAGCGAGATCAATATCAATGATATTGAAGAAAACCCGGATAATGCCCTTTACCGTGAGCTGGATACCGAGGAAGATATTGCGCTGCTGGCCGATGATATCCGCCGCGCGGGGCTGCTGCATAACCTGGTTGTGTTCCCTAAGACCGGTGTTAGCGGAAAATATGTGCTGCTTTCCGGCGAGCGCCGCCTGCGTGCGCTGCGCCTGTTGGTGGAGCAGGATAAACGCGAGCAAGAAGAAAAACAGCTGCCCAACCGCATGAGTGAATGGCAGAAAGTGCAGTGCAAAGTGGTGCGCAACTTGACGGAAAACGAAAAAGTTGTGTATATTGACAGCGCAAACCTGCAAGTGCGCGGCGGAATCAGCAATGAACGTGTGATGCGCCAGGCGGCGGCGCGTTTTGTGGAAAACCTGCAGAAAGCACCGTATAACCTGAGCGCAGCGGAAGCGAAAAAAGCGCTGAAAGAGGTCAGCCCGCTGAATTCCCGCACGATTGATAAGGCACTTTCGATTCAGAATGATCTCAACCCTGATCTGCGCCGCTTGCTGGATGAGGAATTCCTGAACCGAGCCGAGTGCGAAACCTATCTCCGCTTGACCCTGGAAGAACAGGCCCGTGCAGCCGCAGTGTTTTTGAAAATCGCAGCCCTTGACCCACGCAGCCATGAGCGCCGCGCCATCAAGGACGCATTGACCACCGCCATGCTGGATGTAGCAGTGGAACGCCGCAGTATGCAGGAGCGCGAGAGCGTATTTGCAGCAGCGTTGCAAAATGCACAGGATGCAATCGGTCAGGCCAAGACGCAGGAAAACAAGGCGGCGGCAGTAGATAAAGACCACAACTTTATTTCGGCAAAGCTGCCTACCACGGCCCGCAAACTGCGTAAAATTGCAGCGGCAAAAAATATTGAAGCTAAGATCCGCAGTTATACGGCAGAGGACCGCAAAGCAATGTCGGACCAGATGCAGGAGCTGATTGCGGCAGCGCAGGAGCTGAAAGCACTGATTGATGCTGTGGAATAATCCAGATCCACGAAAACAGCAAGCAACAAAAATCCATGTAAATAGGAATACAGGAATCCACGATATGAAACAGCGAATTGTCATCCGGCTGCACCTGGCTGTGCGGGCAGTGCTGCAAAGCGAAGCGGACTGGCGCGGCACGCGGCTGGGCACCCTGACATCGGAGCTGATCCATGAACAGGCTGCGAAAGCGCGCCTGTGCGGGGTGCAGAATTACGAGTTGAACCCCGTCAGCAGCCGCTATGTTCCCGTTACAAACGGGACAAAGTATAAGCAGACATCTGGCCTGGAGCAGATCTCCATCTATCTGAACGATGAGGATATGCAAACCCTGAAAGAGCTGGCACTGGCCAACGATAGTGTGCGTGTGATCAACGGCAGGCAGGCAATCACCTACCGATATGTTGTTCCCGGAATGCTGCTGAACGACCCGGTGTTTACGGGGCTGACAGAGCAGAACAGCACGGCAGGGTAAGCACTTCAAAATCTTGAATAAATCAAAGGCGGCACCGCGTTTTTTGAAAGACGCGGTGCCGTTTTGTATGCAAAGCAGCCTGAAAATACTACAAAACATAAACCTGTGCGAAATTACAACAAAACGGATAGAAGGTGAGAATAGGAAAAAAGGAGAAATATGTTGGAATTTTACACAGGTTTACAGAGCAAAACATGAGGAAAAGCGCGATGCAGCGTTTGCAAAATAAAGCGGATTTTGGGTGAATCAGGTGCGGGGAACCAAAAAAGAGGGGAAACCTGTGTAAATAGCAACAATCTGCAGGGTGAATTACCTTTTTATAATACGACAGGGATAGTAATACCCTGTGTAAAGATGCAACACTGTACGCTGCGAAAGGGAAGAGTTGCAATTTTACACAGGGTATTGGTTATTCTGTCAGGCGGAGTAGAAGGAAAATACTAAAAACAAAATGGCATATATGAGCTGTATTATACGATTTGGAATTAAAACAGCCGACCAAACGATGGGATTTGGCGGGATAGGGAGAAAGGCGAAAGTTGATATGGAGAGAGCGAGGGCAGAAGTTGGCATGCTGCTTGATAGACAAAAACGTGGAAACGTGATGTGAAATGGCGGGAATACAACGCTATGTTTGTATTAAACTTACAAAATAATACAATTTGTATTCTAATACAGAGGATTTCCTTGGAAACCAAGCGGGAATAATTTGACGATTTAAGCAATAGCAGATGGCCTGCAACTTGAGAAAGTATTGGCAACACCGCATAATTCCCGCCTTACGGCCTAAGCACCGCTCCGGCGGCTGCGGCACGGCATCTGCGTTGCCAAAATGCTCGATA
>ENA-ORTV01001516-ORTV01001516.1-human-gut-metagenome-genome-assembly--contig:-NODE-1516-length-25037-cov-7.098631_pt1 | contig 25037 bp, 18 predicted proteins | sample MGYA00241915_ERZ509194 | MGnify/ENA primary metagenome ERZ509194 (study PRJEB26280, sample SAMEA2338810) | human gut metagenome | biome: human gut; feature: human-associated habitat; material: faeces... | reverse complement strand
TATATCAGATATATGATTTTACGACCACTTTTTCAGTGGCGTCCCTATAGAGGTGAGGGAATTCTTGCTACGGTTGTTAAAATATTCCATAATCTGTGTCAGAAAAATATTACGTATTTCCATATTAGGAATGGTAAGCATGAACGTATTTGCATCTTTTCTTCCAGTCTGTGTGAGATATCCCGTAGTAAAAAGAACACTCCATAGGTTTTCAATCGAAGCATACATATCCTGATATGTCAGTTCCTGATGAATCTCCTTTACAATTGTTTCTCCTGCTATCAGTTTCTCAATTTCCTTTCTGACCGTTCCCTTATCAGTCTCCTGAATAAAGCGTTTCACCGCTTCATTACTGCTAGTATTAGACCAGTAATTCTGTGGCTGCGCCATATTGTTTATACGCAATTCATCACAATAATTTATCACATCCCAGGGACAGTAAACCTCTACATTTCCAAACCGATATCCGTCATACCACATTTTTATTTCATCATAATGCTCAGAAAGTTCATAATATTCCAATATATTCTTTACATCTCTGTCCGTAAATCCAAAATATTCATCAAACTGTACATCCGCCACTGACAAAACTTTCAGATTATTTAATCCTGTAAAAATACTCTCCTTTGAGATACGCATGCAGCCTGTAAGCACAGCAAACTTCAGACTGTCATTTGTTTTTAATGCATTTTCAAACAAGTTACGGATCAGCAGAGTCATTGAATTGTAATATCCCAATTCAAATGCTTTCGCCAGAGGCACATCATATTCATCAATCAATAAGATAACTTTCTGACCATGATGTTTCTCCAGAAGTTCTGACAGAATCCTCAGACTGCTGCACAGAACAGATTCCTTCATATCCGGCAGAAGCAATGATTTGAACGCATCCTTATCATATTCCGTTAAATGTTCACTGTCCAATAAATACTGGAATCTACGCGCCTCACCATTTACAATCTGTATTGCCATATCACAGGCTTTTTCATAAGTTTGCGCACTGATACTCTTCAGGGAAATAAAAATCACAGGAAACTTTCCCATGTATTGTTCGCAAAGATAAACTTCTCTGGAAATTCTTGTTCCTTTAAAGCAGTTCTTATCACCGTTTAATTCAAAGAATGCTTTCAGCATACTCATATTCAATGTTTTACCAAATCTTCTCGGACGTGTAAACAGATTCACCTCCGCCCAATTATCCAGAAGTTCTTTGATAAGCATCGTTTTATCTACATAGTAGAAATCTTCCGCCTGAAGCTTTGCGAAATTTTCTATTCCTATTGGAAGTTTCTTTTTAATTTGTTTCAATAGACACACTTCCCTTTATATTTGATATATTAAACTCTAACTTTCATAAAGTGTAACATATTGTTATTGAATTCGTCTATCAAAATTTCTTTACATTCCATAATGTTTCTATTAATACAAAATCCAGAAGTGAATTCTTCTTATTATTTTACATACTTTACATTCCACAATATTTCTATTATTACGATACAGAAATAGACTGTGAAGTGCTGTTTATGAGCTTTACATTCCACAATGTTTCTATTAATACGGAGAATCCGGATGTAAGTGGTGTAGACTTTCAGAACTTTACATTCCACGATATTTCTATTAATACTGTGTATCAGATAGAAAAAGGAAATACATTCGCACTTTACATTCCACGATGTTTCTATTAATACGGAAATGAAGAAAGAATGGTCAACTGCTCTGGATCTTTACATTCCACAATGTTTCTATTAATACAAATAAACCCGGCATAATTGATATGGGATTTTTTATCTTTACATTCCACGATGTTTCTATTAATACGAGGATTTGGAGATGTTCGAAAATGTAGCGTTCGTCACTTTACATTCCACGATGTTTCTATTAATACTCACCACACTGCAAGTGATAGAGGATATATTCCAGTCTTTACATTCCACGATGTTTCTATTAATACATCGGGAAAACGGAGCTGAACGTATTTCCTCTTTCCTTTACATTCCACGATGTTTCTATTAATACTCGTCTCCTGTTTCAGTTCCTGCGCCCTTTCCAGAACTTTACATTCCACGATGTTTCTATTAATACCTCCTCCGAGAACTGATATTGTGAACACTCTTTCTCCTTTACATTCCACGATGTTTCTATTAATACCTCTCCTGAAGTGCCAAGCCTTTCGTTCCGTCTTCCTTTACATTCCACGATGTTTCTATTAATACTGTCCGCAACTGTCCAATTTCACGACTATTTTATTTCCTTTACATTCCACGATGTTTCTATTAATACAGCTCGCCAATGTTCTTGCCTTGTATGATTCTTCAACTTTACATTCCACGATGTTTCTATTAATACAAATGTCACCAATCCAATAATCAGATCCTTTTCCATCCTTTACATTCCACGATGTTTCTATTAATACCATCTACGATAGCGTATGCGCAATAGTCTACTTTTCCTTTACATTCCACGATGTTTCTATTAATACACCGCATATGAGCTTCCCACCTCACTCAACATCAGCTTTACATTCCACGATGTTTCTATTAATACAGCATATCTGATCTATTAATTTTGCTTCTAGCAACTTTACATTCCACGATGTTTCTATTAATACGATACCGTATGCGTCTTCTTTTTCGGTTTATTGTCCTTTACATTCCACGATGTTTCTATTAATACTGGTTGCGATACTTACGGCCGAGCTTGCGATGCTCTTTACATTCCACGATGTTTCTATTAATACCTCCTTTAAAAATTCCACAAGTTCTGTTTCACTGTTCTTTACATTCCACGATGTTTCTATTAATACGATGTCTGATATCGTCCTTGAACTTTCTCAGATGGGTCTTTACATTCCACGATGTTTCTATTAATACTATGTGTTCTTGCAAAGAGAAGGAGAGGGCGACTGCCTTTACATTCCACGATGTTTCTATTAATACGAGGGTATTTTGATGAAAATACTTTTTATCAAATTTCTTTACATTCCACGATGTTTCTATTAATACTATTTGTCTACGGCACGGCTCATACCTACTAATCCAGCTTTACATTCCACGATGTTTCTATTAATACGGAAAGACAAGAAGTCAGATATCGCAGGCAATCAGCTTTACATTCCACGATGTTTCTATTAATACCCTGGCACAGTGTTGTGTAAATCTTGTCTGCGGTGTACTTTACATTCCACGATGTTTCTATTAATACCCATGCTCTGAATCATACCACACCCCTACAAGAAACTTTACATTCCACGATGTTTCTATTAATACAGTCTTGTAGATTCAGCGGACTCTGGGGACTTCCCAGCTTTACATTCCACGATGTTTCTATTAATACATCTTGAATGGATTCCTGTTATCTGTGTTAGAGAACTTTACATTCCACGATGTTTCTATTAATACCAATCTCAATTCGAGACACGTTTTCAACCGACTGTTCCTTTACATTCCACGATGTTTCTATTAATACCTCTGTCCCTCTTCATGCAGCATATCCATGACCTTTCTTTACATTCCACGATGTTTCTATTAATACTAATTGCTGTTAAATTGTTACTCGGACTACAAGCCTTTACATTCCACGATGTTTCTATTAATACAGATACCACGCAGTCCAGAAAAGACTCAGTGCTGAACTTTACATTCCACGATGTTTCTATTAATACTGACAACTGCATATATTCCAGCCTTATTATATTGCTTTACATTCCACGATGTTTCTATTAATACTTTTTACTGTCATTTGCTTTTCTATTTCCTTTCTTCTTTACATTCCACGATGTTTCTATTAATACCCGTTGTCTATTTATCCTTACAATACAGATATAATCTTACCACTTTCTGTCAATCTTGTCACTTCATTATTTTTATACTTATTTTTATCTTTCTGGACAGCTCTCATTTTTGAAATTTTCCTGATATCTCAAGCATTGTCGACCTCCTGAAGTTTTTACTCTATCTGACGTCGACAATCATAATATGAAACTCGTTAAATCATCCTTCCTACCCCAAAATTCTTTATCCAACCATTTTTCCTGCCGAGATTTAAAAATAATTACAGAATCTAATTCTTTATCAATATACTCTTTTAATTCTTTTTGCAGCTGTGCCAGCTGTCCTTTTGACAATTCACCTTCAAATACAGAATTTTGGATGTGCGTCAGATATTTTTTACATATTTTAAAAATTCTTGACCAGCGTCTTGCACCGTTTTCTTCCTGACTTACATCATAAACTAATACTATATACATAACTCACCACCATATTCTGAATCCCTCATATTCTTTTTCGCCAATCAGATGTTTTATCAGTTTATATGATTCCAATCTTAATAAATACTGATAAGATACCTGTCTGCCTAAGTCTTTATGCATCACTGATTGTTTCAACCTTTTTTCGAGTTCTGAGACAATCAGTTTAGACGCATCTTTTTTCAAATGTAAAAAATTTAATTCCTTCGTAAAGCTATCTTCCGTAATCTGCTTTCGATTTAACAGTGAAAAAATCAATCTGTCTCCGATCAGTGGTTTAAACACTTCTGCAATGTCCAAGCTCAAAGAAAATCGTCTTACCCCAGGCTCATGTAAATAACTGATTGTCGGATTTAACTGCGTATGATAAATTTCACTAAGCACTTTTGTATAAATCAATGTATTCACAAATGAAATCAACGAATTAATCATATTATCTGGTGGATGCATAACTCTTTTTTCAAATTTTATTTCCTGATTTACGATTACATTCCACGCTGCATAATACCTTCTTCGGATATTTCCTTCAACCCCCATTAATTCTTCTATTGTTTTTGTTTTTCCAATCTGCTTCCGCAATGAATCCACATCTCTAAGATATTCTGCTACATCCTTTCCTCTTCCATTATAATATCTCAAATTCCTGTAAATATTATCTGCCGCAGCTTCTATAAATTTTTTTGCAAGTATCATTCTTTTCTCATAGTCCGTATAGTTTTCCACCTGTTTTACCAATAGCTGTCCTGCCAACAGGCTTTCTCTCGGATAATAACTTCCAGTATAAAAATTATAGTAATTAAAGAAATGAACTGGTATCCCATACTGAGAAATGTAATTGATAAATGCTGTATTAAAAGACATTTCTGACATCACATAAATATCTGATATTCGCTCTATTGGAATATCTCGCTTTTCACCTTCATAGGTTGTAAATTGCAATGTATTATCTTTACGTTTCAAATCCCCATTATTATAAACATAAAAGCTTTGCTTCATAACCTTCTCCTAATTATAAATTGAATGTTCATATAAAACACAAATCATAATAAGCACATTTTTTGCATAATTTAGAGTTTACAATCATCGGTGGCGTATCCATGCACTCTATCTCTGTAATTTCACCAATAATCTTCTCCAGCGTTTTTATATCATTTTCTGATAGCTCAACTATCACCGACTTTTTTAACAGCGGATAGTCAACCTTTCCTTTAATCCCTTTGACTCCACGTTTCCATAAATAATATAGATAGTACTTAACCTGCCATATTCCAGCGTCCTCTACTGCTTTGCTTTTCTTCACTTCATGCAATTCTTTATGTTCACTTATAAAATCAATGTTAATAATGTTATCAATATTTATATGCTTCTCATTTTTACTGTAACTGCTTTCATCAAGTATTTTTCCTAATATGACATCCTCATTTTCTGCTTCCATTCGGATTTCATGACAAAAATACCAGAGTTTTCGTTTGCATACAAAATAATAATAAATCATCACTCCTGTTATCCGATTTTCCATATCCACGCTCCATATTTACACAAATATTCCATCCAATTCTAATTGTTCATCAAACAATATTCCACGTCCTTTCCCGCTTTCAATGTCAAATTCATAATTATACTGTGCTCTGTGAATATCTGTAATTTTTCTGTTTTCGCTTAACCCAATTGTAGTTCTGTCCACTTCTGCCGGAAATTTTTGATAGAGATTTAAACTTAATGTAAGATTTTCCAATTTTGATTTTATCAGGCTTCTGGCTTCCCTGCTCATATTAGGTTTCTTCAAAAACTCTACTCCGTATTCGAATAAATTCTGGTTTTCAACATAAACATTTTCCGGAACAATAGTTACACTTCTGATATCCCGAACTTCAGCCTCATCAGCAGAATACTCTGTTGGATGAATTTCAGAGAATAATTTTAAATCTTTTTGAATGTTTTCAAAGTATATGGTTTCTTTCACACCATCTACACTATAAACCTCATTCATGTATGCAGTTTTTTTATCTTCAGAAAATAATATGTGTTCGTATTTGCTCAGTAATTCCAAAGACCTGTCATATAATTTGTCTTCATAAACACTCCGTCTTTTTCCTTCACTGACTCCATTTCTATTATCAAATACAACAATGTTCGCCTCATTCGGACAATAACGACCTTTACGATTACATCTTCCCATTCTCTGTAAAAGACTATCTGCCGTACACATTTCTGTATACAAAATATCAAAATCTATATCTAAACTAGCCTCAACTATTTGAGTTGTAATCCATATTCCAGATTCACCTGACTCCGAAAATCCCATAATTTTCCTTTCCAGAAATGCTCTGTCTCTTCTAATATATTTTGAATGTAAAAGCCATACATTTTCTCCCTCTAATTTCTTATAAAGCTTCTGAGCTTTAGAAACAGTATTACAGATAACTAACACTTTTCTATTTTTTCCTCGCAGCCTGATTTCATCTAAATTCATTTCCGAATGTCTGATTTCAACTTTATGTCTTGGATATTTCTCCACCTGATATTCTTTTCCGGTGAAATCTTTAAATATGTATTGTTTTCCCTCAACCAAACCATATTGTTCCATAAAATATTTAAGTACAGGTGGAAAAGTTGCTGTAATAATTGCAAATTTGCCACCCATTTCCTGTATCATTTTTAATCCATAAATAATAGTTGCAATTACACGTGGTTCATATGCCTGAATCTCATCCAGAACCAACTTTGAATATTTCAATGTAGCTGCAAATATCTCTGTTCCTAATGCTCTGTATACAAATCTAAACAGTTGGTCAACTGTACAGACAGTCAATGGTTGTGACAACATTTTTGACCTTTCATATTTCTCTCCAATATCTTCATTACCATTATACTCTCTTAAATACACCGCCATAGCATCAGAATGTAACAATGCAACGTCTTTATATTCATAATTTTCCTTTATACGTAAATATATCGCATTAGAAGATACCTTCAACGGTAATGTATAAAAACTTTTTTCACCATTCATCCATAATAGCGATGCTTCTGTTTTTCCAGATCCTGTAGGTGCTATAACAATCAGATTTTTATCTCTATTCATCTTCATAAATTTTTGCGCCGGCCTTAATTCTTTTCCGTTTAGAAATTTTTCTATATTCTTTACCAATTTTTTTTCATGAAGATCAATGGCGCTTTCTGCATTTTCATATCCTGCACTGACTGTATAATCAAATTTATTAAGCAAGCCTTTTATCAATAAATATTCTTTCCAGGCATTTGAATCTGGTATATATTTTCCAGTATATACATTGTTACGAAACAGTAAATCATCTAAATTACTGCAATTTAATTTTCTGATTTTTCTATTCAGATATTCTTCAATCTGTTTCATATAATACTTTTCAGCATATTTTCTAATTGCCGGACTGTTATAATGATCCTCCCTGTCATGATGATAATAAACCGCTGTAATAAATGGTCCAAAATCTTTATCCGAAAACAATTCCGACAAATCATCAAATTCATCTAAAGAAATAGTAACAGCACTTAAAAAGCCATGTGGAATCTGCTGAGTTTTTCTTACATCTATATGAAATTTTTCAGCTAATTTCGGACATATCATTGCCTGAAAAACAAGATTAACCTTTCCCAGATCATGAATCCTGCATGCCTCAACCACCAGTTTTTTTTCTTTTTCAGTAAAATATTCCCCATATTCTAAAAAAAACATCTCAGCACACGTTACTATGTCCTTATGATGTTCTTTCAATGTTTTCTGCTTTTCTTCAGTTTTTTCGGCTATATCAGTAATACTACTATTCAATATCTCAACATCTGTTTCGGTAAGATTCTCTTTCAAACATTCCTCAATATTCTTCATATTTTTCTTTATTTCATTGATCCGCTCCGAAGTGAATTGTACTTTTTTTGACTTTGCATAGTACTCCATACATATAATCCTTTCTGAAGCAAGACAGCCTCCATAGCTGCCTTGCTCTATATATTTATACAACAGGTTATTAACAGAAAACTATAGCAGCATCCTCTTCAATATTATCTACATACGCACCTTTTCTTAACGTCATTCCCTGCGGACAATAATATGCTTTGATTCTTCCATTTTTCTTTTTCCATCGCCGTAATCCCTGCTTTGTAATTTCATATTCTTTTGTAAGATTATAAACAGTCATTCTTGGATTTTTGATTTTTATCTTTTCTTCATCCTTTTCCCATTCATTTTCTACCGGAATATACATATCTCTTTTCAAATCCACTTCATTTTCCGGATGAATTCTTACAATATCAACTCGTTCTATGTCCAGAAGATCTTCATATCGTCCCAGTGCCAAATATTGTGGAGGATTTTTTAATGATTGATATACCGTATCAAAGTCTTCTTCATCTGGAACAATATGAATAACCATACGATTTTCGCATATAAGTTCTACATTTGCAATTCCACGAAAAATACCATATTTTTCATCATCTTCAATGCAAATCTGATGCCTTCCTTCCTCAAATTTAGCTCCCGATGAAAAAGAATATCGCGTATATAATTCTGACACTGTACCACAATTTGTTCCTTGAATGCAAAGCTTCATTGGATGAAATTCCGTATAACCACATGCAGCATGAATCATTCCCAGTACAGTGGAATAAGGAGGTAATGGAAATGTTTCTTTAATAATAAAACTGCTGGGTTTTCTATAATTGACCAGATTTTGAAAACACTGTAATCTAATTGCTTTCTCCATAATATAGATTCACTTCCTCTTTCAAATGCTTAAATACTGTTCCAACAGATTCTGCTTTTAACTCTTCTCTGACAATCTTTTCGTTATCAAAAATACCTGACGTAATTCCGGTAAAAGTATATCCGGCAAGTTCATTATCTTTAATCAATTCCTGTAACGTTTCTACATTTATTTTATTATCATCAACCTTTACCCTGTTTTCAAAAAACGGATTTTTTCTGCTATATCTTCCTCCAATAACAAATAACGGACTCAAATTTTCACGTCTTCCTTTGATATCTCTATATAGATATTGCATAGTATCCAACAGGATCTTCACACGTTCTGCCTTTTCTTCTTTATCAATATCAATCTCTCCATCGATACCTACTCTGTCCAAATCAATTGACATAGTATATGCGTAATAAGAACGATGAACCTCACTTTGCGCAATTCCATTTTCCAGATTTCCTCTTACAGCCAGTCCCATATTAGTAAGAAATTCCAGATTTCCCTGAAATGGTTCCAAAGCAATAGCATTGCTAAGTCTGGCAACTGCAGATCTCGTAGCAGCACCTCCCTTTTGCTCATCACCTTTCGCTGTTGTTTTCATGTATCCAAACAAATCAATTTCGGGGTAATCTTTAATAGTTGCAGATGGTGCAAACTGTACAACTCCGCTTTTTCCATCCACCGGAGTTGTATCCCAATTAGACTGCTGCACAATATTATATCTCATAGCCTGTCTGGAAATATAAGAATACTGCTCATGATTTCCCCTCGTCATTTTTTTGAGAGAAGAAATGTTTCCAATCCCTTCCCCATAATTTGCACTTTCTGCCAGAAAAATCATCGTAATAGTTAAGCCTTCTCTTTTCATAATCATTTTTCCTCCTTTTTCTCATAGCATCCTTCCAATCCCATTACAAATGCATATCCATATCTTGTAAATTTTTCCGAATTTCCCAGCATTTGTACAAGACCTGTTGGAATTAATAACTCCTGACCATTTTCGTTTTTACGTGATCCGTACGCACTATACAGTCGCAATACAATATCCATAAATTTCTCTACATTTCTTACAGACAGAGCATTCAACAACTGATATTCCATTCCCCGCAGGCATTCGCCGGAAGACTCACCCTTAGCAGACATGATTGCTCTTCTTAAATCTGCTCCACTTTTTTTCATACTTGTGTACATGGCAATCTCCTTTCTCTTCTCTTCTTCTGTATAATATACAATTTCTGACCGCAGCTGAATTTCATATATACAGTTAACATAAAAATTTAATGAGCCTGTTTCAACAGCCGCTTTCAATACCTTATCCAGCAATTGATATTGATTACGATATTGCAGCAGATTAATAACCACTATTTCATGTATATTGACAAATTCATTCTTAATTTTTATATAAGGATATTTTCCCAACAATTGCAATGCATTTGAAGTACCAGGCATACTTATAATGTCCAGCATACTTTTATGAACAATACCAAGCAGATACCTGTCTTCTGCCCTTATTCCACGCAAAATCACCTGAATATTAGAAATCTCTTTCGTTTTTTCTTTCAGCAATATATTAATTGTTCGGGCAAACCACTGCGAATATTTTTCATCCTCCTTTTTTTCTCCCTCTATACTGTCAGTTCCGTTTTTCGAATTAACATCCAATAATGCATGAATATCATTATTAATATTCATAAAGACAAATTTATTTACAAACAGCCGAAATCCCAACGGACTCAGAGCATAAACAAACGTACATCCCGGACAAAGAAATGCATCTACTTTGCAATCCCAGAAAGCAGAACGTTTTCTTGTAAAATCATCCCCCACTTCATTCATAAATGCAATTGAATTCTTCTCTTTAGGTCCTATCGTTGCTCCACAGTCAATGCATAAATCTTTTGCTTTTACATGATCTGTCTTCAGATATTTCCTAAACGGCTCGGAAAAATCTTTTTCAAATAATTCCCGCATATCTTTTTTTGCATTTGCCCGCAGTAAAAAACACTTTCCGCTCCAAAAACGATTAATATATGTATATATCACACTTTTCATAATAAATGTTTCCCTGCACTTTGGTTGCTGAAGAAATTTTTCCAAATCAATTAATCGTTTTTCCAAATCTGTCACGTCTAACTTGTCATTGAGTTTATCCTTTTTTAGAATTTGGTATACTTCCTGCATTTCAATATCATGTTTTATATTTTCAAATCCAGCCTGATAACTATTAGAAAGCAGTTTGTCATTAATAAATTTCAGATCTTCCTTTTCTTCCTTTCCTGGATTCCATTTTCCAATCTGAATTTTATCTATACACTTACTAATTCTGTCAAGGACTCCCTGATAAACTGTAAATGGTCCAAAATACTGTACACAGGCTTTAAAGTACATGTCTGTCCAGTCAGCATTCAATGCGAAATCCATATCAATCCATAATCCTTGTCCGTCTTGCGTAATGCCAAAGTCTGAATCTTCTTTTGCATCTGCTGCTTCTAACATATATCTGAAACCTACGATTCCTGCATTCTTCAGGAAATCCCCCAATGTAATTACATATTTATCCAAGAAATCACCGCCTCCTACTAAAATATGATTTCAAATTTCCCGTGTCCAGCAGAACGTCTGGTTCCAATTCCAGCTGCATACAATATTTCCAACAGTCTGAGATTTCCTGTTATTTTATAGATACCAATATTTCCATCTACAAATTGCCCCATAGTTCTTGTAACTACCTTTTTTCCTTTTAAAGGTACAATAGAAAAATCACTTGTATCGCACTCTATGTTTATCCTCTGTAAAAAGATTTTCAGATTCTCCTTTACAATATCCGAAAATTCCGGCTCATCAAAGGTATAATAAACATCAGTATTATCATCACTATTATGTTTTCTCGCTATTAATGAACTCTGCATTTTTACAATCAATTCCGTTTCTTTAATTGTCTGAAGTTTCCTTGTTTTCACCGACAGCAGTTTCATGGAATTTCTGTTCATATGGAATATTTTATGCTTCATAAGACTAAATGCATTAAAAAATATCAGTAATTCTCCCATATCAATATCAGAAAAAGTTAACATAAATTTATTTGCTCCAAGTTTAATTGTGTCTGAAGTAAATTGGGCATGAGGCAAATAGCATGTCCAGCAATAAGTCTTCATTACAGACTCCCGCTTGTTGTATAACCTGTCAAATAAATCCGGCGAAAAATTTTCAATTGCTGCTTTCATAAAGCTTAATATCACTTTATCATAATCTATTGGCAATTCCGCATTTTCCAATTCAAATTCCAGTTTAAGTTCTGTCATCTCAGTTCCTCCTCTCTTCGTCCTTTCTTTTTTTATTGTATCACTATACTTTTGTATTTTCAATACTATTTCAATGGATTTATTTTTTATATTTTGACTTTATCAAATTTTTACATTATAATATCAATACACCATTTTGGAATGTAAATTTGAAATAGTACTGAAACAGTATTTAATAATAGTACCATATTGGAGCAAAATAGAGATTGCCAGCTATTTAATAACCACTGACAATCTCTATTTTTTATTTTATCAATCAGATCACTCTGAAATCTCAACAATTATTCATATAACAGAATGTCACTCTTTAGCAGTTTAACAAGAGAAATCTTTCATCCAATCGGCTCGAAGTCTACAGCTCCATGTTTACACAGTGGGCAGATATAATCTTCCGGAAGTTCATCGCCTTCGTAGATATATCCGCAGACTTTACATACAAATCCTTTCTTACCTTCTGTTTCAGGTTTCGGTTTTACATTTTTCTGATAATAGGTGTAGCTCATTGTCTCCTGGTCACTTACCACGCGGGCTTCTGTCACACTGCAGATGAACATTCCGTGAGTTCCCAGATCTACATACTGCTCTACTTTCAGGGACATAAATGCGTTGATATATTTGTCCAGGAATATCAGTCCGTTATCAGAACGATTCACCTTCTGTCCCGCAAATTTATCCACGCTTCTTCCACTCTGGAAACCAAACTGTTCAAATACAGAGAACGGAGCTTCTACAGAGAGACAGTTTACATTCATCACCCCTGTCTGCTTGATAACATGGTGAGAATAATTTGTCTTATTGATATTAACTGCAACGCGGAACGGAGAGTCTGTCAGCTGTGTAACTGTATTAACGATCAGTCCGTTATCCTTTTTACCGTCATTTGATGTCACTACATAGAGACCATAACCAATGCGGAATAATGCTGTCATGTCATTTTTATTTGCCAGTTCATCATTCTTTGCAATATATTCCTTACAAAGCTCGGAAGCCATCGCTTCCATCTGATCTCTGTTTTCCTGATTGACTGCGGACATGATCTTCACTGTGGTGTCCAGCCAGTTAATCTTCTTACATTCAGAAAGCATATTTTTCATTACTTTTGCTGCCAGAGGTGCCCAGGAACCGTTTTCAATAAGGCCCACTGTGCGGTTCTGGAAATTATGCTCTGCCAGACGGGTAATAAAGTCATTCATAAACGGATAGATTCCTGCATTATAGGTAGTTGTTGCCAGTACCAGCTTACTGTAACGGAATGCATCACTGAGTGCCTGAGACATATCATCTCTTGCCAGATCATAAACAACTACCTTCGGACATCCCTTGCTTTTTAATTTCTCCACAAACTGATTGATTGCTTCTTTGGTATGTCCGTATACAGAAGTATATGCAACTACGATTCCTTCTTCCTCCGGTGTGTAAGAGGACCAGGTATCATAGAGGCTGATATAATGTCCCAGATTTTCTGTAAGTACCGGACCATGTAACGGACAGATGATCTGAATATCCAGAGTAGCTGCTACTTTCAGAAGTCTCTGTACCTGTGCGCCATATTTACCAACAATACCGATAAAATATCTTCTTGCTTCATCATCCCAGTTTTCTTCCACATCCAGAGCACCGAACTTACCAAATCCATCTGCTGAAAAAAGAACTTTATCTGTACTGTCATAAGTCACCATAACCTCCGGCCAGTGTACCATTGGTGCAAATACAAAAGTAAGATTGTGGTTTCCCAGGCTCAATGTAGAACCATTCTCTACTTCCAGTTTCTGCCCTTCCAGATCCAGTCCGAAGAAATTCTTGATCATTACAAATGTCTTCGCATTGGCTACTACTGTAGTGCCGGGATATACTTCCAGAAAGTTCGCTACATTTGCTGCATGGTCAGGCTCCATATGCTGAACGATCAGATAGTCCGGCTTACGTCCGCCAAGTGCCTGTTCAAGATTATCCAGCCATTCATGTTTGAAATTGGCATCTACAGTATCCATAACTGCAACCTTGTCATCCAGAATCACATAGGAATTATATGCCATTCCGTTTGGCACTGCATACTGTCCCTCAAACAAATCTACCTGATGGTCATTCACTCCGACATATTTAATGGTATCTGTAATCTTCATATTTCTGCCCTCAATTCTTTCTTTATAGTATATCGTCTGTCCGTTACTATTCAGCAATCTGCTGTCACTCAACGTTAATAAGTTATAGTTGCTATGCATTCTTAATTTGTTTATGTTTTTATATTATACTATTTTAATCCAATTTTCAAGTCCTTTTGGTAATTTTTTTCATTTATTTATGAGGTTTTGTTATTGTTCACACACCACTGTCCCGCGAGGTGTTTTGGCATGAATATGCCAAAATCCCGAGACATACAAGCCAAAATTCCATTGCCGCAGGCAATCTGGAATGAATTTTGGCTACGTTACTGTTCACTCCGTTCACAGTAACGAGATTTTTCATAGAGTCAGGTGGATATCCTCAATTGAAGCAGGGCTTACTTAATTGGGTTAATTTACAGTATTCTCTGAAATTATTACGAGTATACTCAAAAAACAGCAGAACAGATACAAATTATCCATCCTGCTGACGTTCCATCCATAGCAATCTGCGTAAATAATACATTGATCCAGTTCAGTAGAATTTCACGCTCTGCTGAACCACATCACAATTCACTATTTTCCAAAATAGCAATACTCATAATGTAGTTATAATCTTATACAATGCTTCCACGCTGTACGGCAGTATCCTCTCATCCAATTGAAATTTCGGATGATGCAGAGGATGATTCTCTCCTGGTATTCCCGCAAGAAATACTGTGAAAAGTCCTCTGGTTTCTCTAAAATATCTGTATGCGTTGTCACCGGAAAGAAACAACTCATCTTCTCCTTCCAGAACAAATTTATCTCCGAATACTTCTGCACCCACTACCTTTGCTGTCTCTGTAAGTTCCTCATCATTGGCAAACGCATATACCGGATCTTTTGGAAATTCCATACGGATCTGTGTGCCAGTCTGCTTTTCAATTTCCTGCAGATTTCTCTCCAGTTCGTGCTCAAGTGCCATGTAAGTTTCTTCATGAACTGCGCGTATATTTCCGTTTAATACCACATGGTCTGCAATAATATTCGTATATTCACCGCCATGGATCGTACCCGTACCCACAATATATTTTCCTGAATCCGGATGCTGTTTTCCAAAACTTTCATTCAGATCATGAATGGCACTTATCACTTGAGCAGCTGCATAAATTGCATCAATCCCCTTATCCGCTTCACACCAGTGACTGGATTTTCCATGAACATGAATCTGCATACTGTTGATCATGGAAGATGCCTGTCCCTGATGCACTGCCATTCCAAATGTCATGTCCGCTGCGTAATGAAACATCAGAAATGCATCTGCTTTCGGATTCTCTAATGCTCCGGCCTGAAGCATTCTTTTTGCACCTTCACCAATCTCCTCTGCAGGTTCAAAAAGGAACCGGAGCCTGACTGGAAAATTTTCCTGCATTCTTTGCTCTTCTGCCACAATTTTTGCAAGGATCAGTGCTGCTGCCAGGATCATATCGTGACCGCAGGCATGCATACATCCCTGATTTACTGATGCATATGGTAGATTTGTCTGCTCCTGTATGGGCAATGCATCCATCTCCGCCCTGAGTACAACCATTTTCTCCCTGTTTCTCAGAGATGGAAGTTCCGCGATCAATCCTGTAGGTTCTATCGGCACAATCTCATATCCCAGTTTCTCCAGATATTTCCGGATATATGCAGACGTCTCCACTTCCTGAAGTGCCAGCTCCGGATGTTGATGAAAGTAATGTCTCAATGTGATTAATTCTTCCGTATATTTTTCTATATTCATCTGTTTTCCAACCTTTGTTCTCAGGGATTACCATTTTCATCTTCCGACATACTCAAAACCGCATTCGGACGTTCCAGGCAGAACTTCTGTATCTCTTCCAGAAATCTCTGACCGTATTTCTTTAACTTATTCTTGCCCACACCGGAAACCTCCAGCATTTCTTCTTCATTTGATGGACATTTGATGCACATATCTATCAGCGTCTTATCACTGAACACGATATATGGAGGCATGGCTTCCTCTTTTGCAATTTCCAGACGAAGTTTCCGCAGGGCTTCAAATAAATCGTAACCTGCTGCCGTAAGCGCATCTGTACTGCGTTTTCTGACAGATTTCTGGGGCTTTTTCTTTTTATCCGCTTCTTTTTCCTCGTAAGTACGCATGATCACGTGAGTATTTTCATCTCTTAGCGGAGAAATATCGCCCAGTTTCAGCACACTGTAACGTTCCTGTGTCTGATAGAGATATCCCATCTCAGTCATCTGGCTGATCAGTGCCCTGAGTTCTGCCTCACTGTGATCATTCAATGCTCCATAAGATTTATACTTATCTGCTCCAAGCTCCCTCAACCGGGCTCTCTTAGCCCCCAGCAGAGTACCAAGCACAATTGTCAGTCCATACCTTCCTCTCGTCTCAGCCACACAGTTCACTACCCACTTCGCCTCTCTGGTCATATCTGTCTCATGGTATTCTCTGTGACAATTTCCACAATTATCACAGGGACCGAAGGTCTTTTCACCGAAATACTCCAGAATATAATTTCGCAGACATCCTGTTGTTTTACAATATCCTTCCATGATCTGAAGCCTTCGTATATCCCGCTGACGAATGAGAAATTCATCCTCTTCATCCACATCGGAAAAATCTTTGTTATCCAGAAGCATTCGGTCGATCATAACATCCTGTGCAGAAAACAATAGAACGCACTGGGAATTCTCTCCGTCACGCCCTGCACGTCCTGCCTCCTGATAATAATTCTCCATACTCTGCGGCATATTGTAATGGATCACATATCTCACATTGGATTTATCAATCCCCATTCCAAATGCATTTGTTGCAATAATAACGGGGGTTCTGTCGTAAATGAAATCATCCTGATTCTTTTTTCTGGTTTCATTATTCAGTCCTGCATGATATCTGGTAACAGCAACTCCTTTTTGGAAAAGCAGTTCAAAAAGATTGTCCACATTTTTTCTTGTAGAGCAGTAAATAATCCCGCTCTCTGTTGGATGTCTGTCTATGTAATCCATCACAAAATCGTCTTTTCGCCGGATATTTTCCACGCTGTAATATAAATTCTTTCTATCAAACCCGGTAATCACTACTTTCGGATCTTCCAGATTTAAAGTACAGAGAATGTCGTTCTTTACTTCCTCTGTTGCAGTTGCGGTAAAAGCACTGACGATCGGACGACCGGGAAGATTTTTTACAAAGTCTACGATTTTGACATAGCTTGGTCTGAAATCCTGGCCCCACTGTGAAATACAATGTGCCTCATCCACTGTCACCATGGAAATCTCCACCTGTCTGGCAAATTCCAGAAACTCATAATTTTCCAGACGTTCCGGTGCAACATAAATAATTTTGTATCTTCCTCCTGCTGCCAGGTACAACGCCTTGCTAATCTGACTTTCCGACAGTGAAGAATTGATAAATGCGGCATGTATTCCCGCTTCATTCAAAGCCTTTACCTGATCCTGCATCAGTGAGATCAGAGGAGAAATTACAATCGTAATTCCTGACAGCATCAGTGCCGGTACCTGATAACAGATGGATTTTCCGGCTCCTGTCGGCATGATTGCAAGCACATCCCGGTGTTCCAGAATGGACTCCACAACACTCTCCTGCCCTTCTCTGAATGTATCATATCCAAAATAAGTCTTTAAGGTCTGTACTGCCTGTCTGTTCACCTGAAGCCTCCCTCTGCATTTTAATCTATTTTAATCTCTTTTTCAGCTCCTGAATCAGTTCGGAATAGTCTCTGTGCTGCATCTTCGGAAATGCCTTGATGATACGCCCCTGACCGACAACGGTATGATTGGTAATAGAGCTGGACAGTTCCTCAAACTGAGCCTGAAGCTCCGCTCTTTTTATACGAAGCATTTCGATAGATTTTTCTCGCTGTGCGGCAGTTGCATCACGCAGTTCTGCTGCTGCAAGAGTTGCCTGAACCTTTCCTTCTCCCACTTTCTGTGCTGTGCCAATCGTAGTCGTAGCCAGTGTATCACTCAGTTTATCACTTACAATTCTCAAATCTGAGCGAACCTTATCCAGTCTGGTAAGCTTTTTATTCAGTCCCTGGATCACTGCTACCGTCACAATAAAATCTGTCAGATACACAGCATACAAAACTGCTATCACAATCCACTCCCAGGTTGCAGGTGTATGTAACGCATGTGCCTCTACATACTTCTGGAAAACTTTTACTACCATAACGATAGCCAGTCCCCAGATCAGAGAAAACTCCAGGCAAATGTAGCCATGAAAATTAAAGGGTTTATCTGAATAATCCCACCATCTTGCGTGGAAACACACATCCAGCAGCCAGCCTGCAACCAACTCCACCGCAGTTGCCAGAACAATTCCAAACACAAAAATCATTCCATCACTCATCTGACGCCCGCTGCCCTGAATTGTATTGAGCAAAGCAAAAACAGAAAGCACCCCAAATCCATATACCGGGCAGACCGGTCCATTCAGGAAACCTCTGTTTATAACTTTTCCCAACGCTACTGCATGAAAAATAACTTCAACAACCCAGCCGCCAAAAGAATAAATAAGAAAATACAGACATATCTGAAAATACGTCATTCCACAAATCATTCGTTGCTCCTCCTTGCTTTCATCAAACCACTTTTCATATCCCATTATCACAGTTCAAACAGAAAACTTACCCCAGACTGTTTTGTAATGTACTGATCAGTTCCTCTATAACAATTGGTTTGGATAGAAATCCATCCATACCACATGCCAGTGCTTTCTTTCTGTCTTCGTCAAAAGCATTGGCAGTCATGGCAAGGATCGTAATTCCCGCCAGTGCCGGATCATCCAGTGAACGGATCTGCTCAGTAGCCTCATATCCGTTCATTACAGGCATCTGCACATCCATAAGCACCAGATCATAATCACCTGGTCTTGAATTCTTAACCTTCTCCACAGCCTCTGCTCCATCTTCCGCTGTATCAACCTGAAAACCATATTCACTAAGGAGCGCTACTGCAATTTCACTGTTCAGTTCATTATCTTCCACAAGCAGTATGCGCCTGTCTCTGAAATCTGAATCTGCTGCCGGAAGAATATTATCATCTGCCCCGGCCTGCTTCTGGCCGATAGCAGCCATCAGAGTCTCTCTGATATCTGACATAAACATAGGTTTGGCACAGAACGCAGTCACCCCTGCTGCCCTGGCTTCCACTTCAATATCTGACCAGTCGTAAGCAGTCAGGATAATGATCGGCGTATCATCACCAAGACTGCGGATCTGACGGGTAACTTCAATGCCATTCATATCAGGCAGACGCCAGTCAATGATATAAGCGTGGAATGCATCCCCCATTTCCATAGACTGTCGTGCGCGGAGAACAGCCTCCTTGCCGGAAAGTGTCCATTCCGAACGCATTCCAACCTTCACAAGCATCTTAGTCACACTGTCACAGGTATTGAAATCATCGTCTACTACCAATGCCTTCAGACCTTCCAGTTCTGCGATTTTCTCTATACGGTGATTCTCAGGCTGGATCCGCAATGGCAGACGGATAATAAATTCAGTACCTTTGCCCTGTTCTGTCTGAACCTCAATGGTTCCGCCCATCATATCTACGATGTTCTTGGTGATAGCCATACCCAGTCCTGTACCCTGAGTCCTGCTTACAGTGGAAGTCCGCTCTCTCTCAAAAGGAGAAAAGATCTTCTGTACAAATTTCTGACTCATGCCGATTCCGTTATCCTTTACCCGGATTTCGTACAGTTCACAGCTTCTCTGTGTACCCGGATACTCTCTCAGCCGGACAGAAACGGTTCCGCCTGCAGGAGTAAACTTGATCGCATTGGACAAAAGATTCAGCAGCACCTGATTCAGCCTGGTCTTGTCGCAATAAACATCCTCATTGGTAACATCCATGACATCCATGTAAAGCTCTAACTGTTTCGCATGGATCTGTCCGCTGATAATGGTTTTCAGATCATGAAGAACCTCTGACAGACTGACTTCCGTCTCTTCCAGATGGATTTTCCCGCTCTCAATACGGCTCATATCCAGGATATCATTGATCAGTGAGAGCAGATGATTACTGGAGGAAAGAATCTTACCCAGATAATCCCGAACCCTTTCTTTATCATCAATGTTGCTTACAGCCAGTGTGGTAAAACCAATGATCGCATTCATTGGTGTACGGATATCGTGAGACATATTGGAAAGGAAGGTGCTCTTTGCCTTGTTTGCAGTCTCCGCAGCGCGGACCGCCTCAGAAAGGGCCTGATTCATTTTTCTATCAGAGGTACGATCTGACAGAACCAGGATATATTTCTTTTTTCCGTTTACCTCGCTGCCCATTGCAACGTTATGAAACCAGCGGTGTTCTCCTGTTTTCTGATGAACATATTCAAGATCCCATTCCTGCTGCTCATGAACCTGGATTTCTTCCAGATACTTCTTCTCCGGATCTTCAACGTCCCCGGGATGCAGTTTCCCAAGGACACAAATATCTTTACGAATCTGTTCTACTGTAATTCCCAGCAGTTTTTCCACATTGGGACTGACGTAATCTGCCTGATATGTTTTTGCATCCAGCATCAGGAAAACGTCATCTACATTCATTGACAGCTTTTGAAACAATTCGTCCCTGTACAGAATCTCCGTATCCTTTCTCTTCAGGTTTACCCTGTTTTTCCGGAGAATAATTCCAATAAAAAGGCCGGCAATACACACCGCTACTGCACTTACAAGCAGCACAGTGCTACGCTGCAGAACATTCATACTTGCATTGACGATATCAGCCTGGACAAGTCCCAGAAAGATCCAGTCCTGAGGTTTGGATTTCTCATAGACCAGATAGTAATCCTCTCCATCCAGATTTATCAGCATTGCATCTGTATGTCCTTCCTTAAACTCTTCTGAGAGTTTAAGAATCTCTTTTTCAGACATATTGGAATGTTCTCTCAGAATCCCAAAGAAATTATACACCTCTCCCCATGACTCAGAAGAATGATCCACAACAACACGGCCATCCGGATGAACCACATAACTCTGGGCATTTCCATTGAAAGCAGAAATATTCAGCACATTTACGATATCAGAGTTTTCATAGGCAATGGCAATAGCATCATATTCAAAGCCCTGATAACTTCCATGAGGCCTGGGAGTAGCAAAAACAAGGAGCTGGGATTTTCCGGGAACCGTTGCATTGGTTATCACATCATTTCCCTGCCGGATCTCATCTTCAATATTTTCCTGCAATCCCAGATACCCGGTTTCACCTGTTGCCATCTTATAGTTCCCGTCCGCTGACAGGAAATAAAAATCTAAAAAGCCTGCATCTTCCTGTGCTTTCTCTATATACTCACGAATTTCACTTTCATCGGAAGTGTTCTGCAAATATTCCCCCCATATATGGAGATAAGTCAGATTCTTATTTGTCAGCTCACTTAGCATATTATCAGACTGATGAAAAATTTCTGTCAGGTGAGAAACACTTTCCTCATAAACAGTCTTCGATACAAACCCCAAATATTGGAAAACAGTCAAAAGGATTCCAACAAATAGGGCAATAAGAACTGCTGCATTCCATCGTTTTCTCACAACCCGTTTCTTTCTGTTTGTATTATGATTCTTAACATCCATTCTTCTCACCTCAGAGTAATGTAGTCTTCAGGCTCTGCAAGAATGGCATTACCATCTGAAACATATGTTATCCAGGTATCTTCCACAGAGGTATCCCCTCCATCAAATACAATATTTTCCTCTGCCGGATAAGCTTCCATATATTGTGGTGCTGCAAGGCAGGTCACAGTAAAAGTATCCTTGTCCTGAATCTGTTTTCCATTCTTTGTAACTTTACTCAATGTATAACCATTATCCGTTTCCCTGATTTCTACAGAAATACCGCTGAACACAGGCAGAGAGCCGCGGTTAAAGGGGATAAAGCCTCCCTGGTAGCCTTCTACGAAGTTTCTGACCGTTTCCTTCAGTTCTGCCCCGCTCATCTCACTGCTGTAAGCGGAAAGCTCGTTTGGCATAATCATGTTGCCTGCCATTTTTTCTGTATAACCGGCCTTCAGTACATTTCCTGTAAAGCTGTTTCCTGTTGCAATCAGCACATCCGTCCCATAAATACCGCGCAAAGTGTTTGCCATAACAGAATAGGCTTCATTGCCTCCGCTGGTATGGAAACGATTGGAATAAGTTTTCTTTGAATCCAACACAATATCCTCAGAAGTGGATTTTTCTTCAAGAAGCTGGGAATTAAATGACTGATAAGCCTGCTCTGCATTATATTCTCCTGAGATCATCTTAGACACCACATCCCTGGAAATGGAAAAAAAGTCATTTGACGCAATACGGATATACATATGGTTTTCTTCGATCACAGGTTTCACATCCTTCAGATATTCCGTAAGCTGGAGATCTACATCCTGACTGTAGCTTAACAGATTCTGTCCATCATAAACGATTCTATTCTGCGCATCCGCTGAAAGCATTGTGTCCAGTACCTTCATTGCTTTCTTTCGACGTGTCTCATCCTTTGTCAGATTGCTATTTAAAGCCACCTGGAAATATGGCGTAGTCATAATCCATTTTTCACCGTTTTCCTGAAAGAATGGAAGAAAGGTTGTGTTAATGCCCTGATCCTGAAACATTTTTACACCAGCAGAGGTGCCAAAGTACATGGCAAGCTTGCCACTTTGATACATCTCAACGATATCATCATAATTCATATCCAGATCATCCTGGCTCAGCCCGGTATCCTGAATGAACTGCTCCATGCGCCCAAAAGCCTTTGGCCAGACTGTATTGTCCAGGCCTTCTCTCTTTGTATTATCCGGGTCACTGTAGGTAGTACGCCACTTTCGTCCGTCCACGGAAGACAGTTCTGATGCTGACAGACCCTGCAGTGTTTCCATACAGGTATAATCATAATAATAGTCTGCTGTAAATCCACGAATTCCCACTTTGTCAAATGCCTGGCAGGCAGAGACAAAACTTTCGTAATCTGTTGGAAGAGGGATATCATACTTTTCAAAAAGGTCTTTGTTCACTACAAAACCATGTGCATCCGCACACACCGGAAGCCAGTTTACGCTTCCATCCTCATTCATAAAATTGCTGAGGTAGGTATCATAAACAGCACCAGCAACATTGGTTGTAGAAAGATCCATCAGATTGTCTTTCAGGGGACTCGCGTCATGCAGTGAGAAACGACAGCAGGTTATAATATCCGGCAATCCACCATTTTCATTCAGAAATTTGTAGAAATCCAGATCATTATTCCCTACGACAAATTCAACATTGATATCCGGGAGCTGTTCCTGAATGTATGGTGCATATTTTTCATAGAGGTTTGTGCTCCATAAATACACAGTAATTGTTTCTGCATCTTCTTTTTCCGCACTTTTGCTGCCACATCCTGACAGAAGTGATATACTCATCACCATCATTAAAAGTACAGCTAAAACTCTGTTCCATTTTTTCTTTCTCATTACGAATCCCCCTTCTGAGACTATTTTTCAAACATGCTCTAATGCACCAATTTATGAATTATCTTTACCAATAGTTTTACATCAAAAGGTTTTGCGATATGTTCATTCATTCCTGCTTCTTTTGCTCTTAGCCTGTCCTCCGTGAATGCATTTGCTGTCATCGCAATAATCGGAATCACCTTTGCATCCTCCCTGTCCAGAGACCTAATCATCTTTGTGGCTTCATATCCATTCATGACTGGCATCATAATATCCATAAGAATAGCATCAAATTCACCAGATTCACTTTTTCTGAATAGCTCAACAGTTTCCTCGCCATTCCATGCTTTGGACACCTCAGCACCTTCATTCTGAAGCACAAATTCAGCGATTTCCATATTCAGCTCATTATCTTCTACCAGAAGAATATGCAGTCCTTTTATAGATTTTTCTGCTACATTCTTCTGTTCTTCACTTTTATCCGCATCCAAATCTATTTTAAACGGAACCCGAATCACAAATGTAGTTCCCATACCTTCTTTACTTTCAAAAGTAATGGTTCCACCCATTTTCTCAACCAACTTCTTTGCAATCGGCATTCCTAGGCCTGTTCCTGCAAATTTTGTGCGACTTCCTTTGTGTTCCTGTGCAAATGGTTCAAACACACATTTTTGGAATTCCTCAGTCATTCCGATTCCTGTATCCCGGCAGACAAATTCCATTGTCGTCATTTCTGGCAGTTCGGATGGAATCTCCATGCAGCTGATATAAATCTGTCCGTTTTCTCTGTTATATTTTATCGCATTCGACAGGATATTCATCATCACCCGTTTCACATACCCCGGGCTTCCAATAAAATCACGATGTGTGATTTCTTTTTTCTCCCACATGATCCGGATATTCTGCTCTGCAGCCATCTGCTCGATCACAATAAATACTTCTATGGAAATACTGCTCAAATTAAATGGAACCTCTTCCAGAATGATTTCTCCTGACTCCAGCTTACTCATGTCCAGAACATCATTTACCAGTTCCAGCAACAGATTGGATGCCTCTTTAACCTTTGTCCTGTATTCCGTCTGCTTCTCCATATCATCTGCATAATGGTCTGCCATATTGACCATGCCGCAAATTCCATTGATCGGAGTCCGGATATCATGGCTCATCCGCTGGAGAAACTCTGTTTTTGCCTCGTTGGCTGCTTCTGCTTTTTTTGCC
>ENA-ORTV01001505-ORTV01001505.1-human-gut-metagenome-genome-assembly--contig:-NODE-1505-length-25170-cov-3.085805_pt1 | contig 25170 bp, 24 predicted proteins | sample MGYA00241915_ERZ509194 | MGnify/ENA primary metagenome ERZ509194 (study PRJEB26280, sample SAMEA2338810) | human gut metagenome | biome: human gut; feature: human-associated habitat; material: faeces... | reverse complement strand
CGATTCCGGCCTAGCGCACCAATAAAAAGACTACCCTTGCGGTAGTTTTTTTATCTGATAATAGCCTCCTGTTTTTGTTATTAACTATTTACATTATGCGGTGTATTTGGGACTTCGCGAGCCCCCTAAAGTCACTTTTTTGATGACATTTTGCTGCAATTTGGACGAGTTTACTAATTTACAGGCAAAAACGATGCAATACGAATAAGTTTTTACAAGCTGAGTAATTTGAGTTCAAAATTTTCTTTCACTTGCTTCCAGTTCGGCATTTTTAGAGATAAAAGATTATAAAAGCCGTCAGTATGTTTATCAAAGTACGCATGACAGAGTTCATGGTAAATAACATAATCTATTGATTGTTTGCTGGCTTTTATCAAATCCGGATTAAGTACAATTTCATGTTTTTTCAGATAGCTTCCCCAACGTCTTTTTAGTTTTCTGATTTTAAGCGTGGGCATTTCTAAATCAGGAAAGGCTTTAATACACTCTTTCAATCTCTCTTGAAAAATCACGTTTGCACGACTGAGTAGCCAAGTTTCAAAAGCCTTATTAATTTCATCAATTTTTTGTGGTGCAGAGGAAAGAATATAAATTTTATTCTTTAACACCTTAACTACATTTTTGAGGGCAGCTTTTTCAATTATTATTTGGTATTGCCTTCCTAAATAAAGAGCAGAACTTCCCGACTCATAAATTTTGTTCTCTGGAGCGTTGAATTGTTTAAAATAATCAATTTGTTTTTTTATCCAAAGAGTTTTGCGCTTAATAAAATCGTCAATTTCAAAGTCTTTTACTTGCTGCGGTGCTTTTATTATCACCTGAAAATCAGGATAAACCTCTGCAACCAAAGATTTTCTGTTTTCTTTAACAATTTTAAATTCACTCATCAGAGCATATCCTTATTTTGTACAGCTAAGTTCCATGCTGTATTAACAATTTGCTCAATTATGTCGGCGGAAAGCTTTTCATCAACTTCATCAAACAAATAATCTTCAATTGCAAAGAAAATCTCTCTTTTAACCGATGTATTATTCTGAAAGTCAACGATTTTATGAGCTTTGATGATTTGAACAATATCTTCAATAATTTGAGAATAATCATTTTCATCAGACTTAAAGAACTTTCTGATGTTACGATAAAATGGATGATAAATTTTGTTTGCCCGTAGTTTTTCGGGAATATCCGAATCTTCATAATCTGTAACTGATTTTTGACATTCTTTAGCTTGAGCAAGAAGAGCCGCTAAATCTTCTTTTTTAGCTTGTTTAAGTTCTTGCAAAATTTTATCTATCAGTTCACTAAATTTACCATAAAAAGCTTCATCTTGCTCATAACGCTCCTTAATTACCTTCTTCGTTTGAGCCAAAATAGCATCAGCTTTTGATTTATCCGATAAACCGTTTCTATTATCTTCAATATATTGGTTAAATTCTCTCATATCGGAAAGGCTGATTTCTTTTGATAAAACCTCAACATCTTTAGCGGTAACATATTTATCCAAGAGCTTCATAATTTGGTCTTTATATTTAGAAAAATCTACTTTCTCGGCTAAAGAAAGTTGTGTCGTCTTTTTTATTTCCACAAAGCGTTTGAGGTCTTTTTTATATTCAAGCAGTTTGTCTGTATCCATTTTGCTATGAAAATCATAAAGAGAATAACAGACAGAAAACTGTTTGATAAATTTATTGACATCGCCATAAAAATCTTCGCGAACTTTCTCATTTTTTTTCAGATATTCAACATAATCATTTGTGTTTTGTTTATCTTTTATATCCTTAAATGTTGCATGCAGTCTGTCATAAATGCTGTTTAATAGATTAATTTGGCTGTCTGTATCCAGCAAAGCTCTGTCAATATCTTGCGGATCATAATGAGAGAAAAGCTCTAAGGCTGATTTTAGGTTTTTTGCATTTTTAGAGTAATCTACAATTAAACCTGCGGTTTTGCTTTGTTTTCCATCAGCTCCGTCATACACACGATTAACGCGGGCAATTGCTTGCAACAGATTATGGTCTTTGAGTTGCTTGGCTAAATATAAAACCGTATCACAAGGAGCATCAAATCCGGTTAAAAGTTTGTCTACCACAATCAACAATTCGCAACCATCAGGATTTTTCTTATAATCACGAATAATTTGCTTTTCTCGGCTTTCTATCGAGCCGTAAAGATGTTTCTGCTTAGCCATATAATCGGTTACGATTTTTTTATGCTCGGAAAGTATATCGTCTTTACCTTCGTCCGCCAAAGTATCGGAAATAATCACTTCTGCTCTGATTTCTCCCAATAAATCCAGGGCTTGTTTGAACATAACCGCGGCATATTTACTTGGAGCAACAAGTTGTCCCTTAAGTCCGGTGTTTTGAAAGTTTTTTACAAAATGATCATTAACATCTAAGGCAATCATTTCAATTCGTTGTGATGTTTCTTCCAAAACCGAAGATGAAATGCATTTCTTAGCAAAATCTTTGCGCTCTCTTTCAGAAAAGTGTCCGGCCAAACGTTCATAGAACTTATCGGCAATCGCATCAATTTTTTGGTCAACAAATCTACCCTGATAAATCAACGGCAACACGGCACTGTCTTTTTCAGCTTCTGAAATGGTATATTCGTCAATCAATCCGCCAAATTTTTCAATTGATTGAGATTTAGACATTTCTTTACCAACCAATCTATCCGGAACTTTTTTCATCAAAGGTGTGCCGGTAAAGGCAATCTGGCAGGCTCTGGGTAAAATCTTGTTCATCATCATGTTAGCATCCCCACTCTGGGTGCGATGTGCTTCGTCAATCAAAACAAAAATATTATTATCATCATCTACAAAATCCGTCGGTTTATCAAACTTATGCACCAATGTTGTAATAACGTCTTGCGGATTATGTTCAATCAATTCAAGCAAATTTTTACAAGAAGTTGCCTGAACAACACCTTTTTTGATATTACAAGCGGCAAAAGTATCTCTAATCTGAATATCCAAATCCGTGCGGTCGGTAACCACAATCACACGCGGATTTTTAACCTCTTCAATCAGATTTTTCACCAACATCACCATGGTTAAAGATTTTCCGCTGCCTTGCGTATGCCAAATCAAACCTCCGCGACGTTTGCCGTTTTCATCAAAGTTTTCAATCTTTAGCAAAGTCTTTTTAATGGCAAAATATTGCTGATAGCGGGTGATTTTTTTGATTCCGTTGTCATAAATAATAAAATTACGCACTAAATCAAGCAAGCGAGACGGAGAAAGCAATGCATAAATTCCTAAATCTTGAGCCGATAAGCTTTCTTTAGTATGATGCATATAGTCTTTGCGTCTGAGATCTTTGCAAACTTGCAAAACTGTATTTTCGGCAATCGGTTTATTGATATTTTCAAGCACTTTGGTTTCATAATCTGCCGGAGCATCTTTTTCTTTCCACACCGAATAAAACTCAAAAGGTGTTTGCATTGTGCCATATTTAATTTCATTGATATTGGTGGCAATCAATATTTGAGGGAACAAGAAAAACTTTGGTGTTTGGGCAAATTTTTGATTGCGAATCATCTGATAAACCGCCTCATCAACCGGAACGGAAGCTTTTTTGCACTCAATCACGGCAAACGGAATACCATTGATAAACAAAACAATATCGGGGCGGCGGTTTTGGTCTTCTTCTATCTCAAATTCGGCAACGATGTGATAAACATTGTTTTTAGGTTCTTGCCAGTCAATAAACTTGAGTTGCGGAGAAGTCTTTTTGCCATCGATAATTTCCGGCACGGAAACACCACCGAGCAAGTTGGAATAAACATCTTCCGAAGCTTTAATCATGCCATCATCAAGTTTTGTTTTTTCAAGGGCATACAAAGCCTCATCAATACTTTTGTCCGAGATAATATCTTCATTGATATCACGCAGAGCTTTTTTAGCAATATCATGTAAAATATACTGACTTTTGCTTTCGCGATGATTATTCACCTCATTTCTCGGGATATAATTATATCCAAGATTGATTAACTGCAACAAAGCAGGGATTTGCGAACTGCTTGCTTCATCAAAATCCGGAAGTTCATGCAAAATATCAGTCATCTTATTTCTCTTTCTTTAAAAGGAATTAAAATTCTTTGATCATAAACTTTTTCTACTATTTGCCCGTTAGGAAAAGTATACGATTGAGAAAAGGCTCCTGAATAAGACCTTTTTCCCTCAAAAACAGGAATATAAAAATCTTCTGTATTCTCCATGCGAAAGTCTAAAGAATTCCTAACCAAATTTGAACAAACATCGTTTTCGTTATATAACATCATTGGAGAATATCGAATAGCGAACATTATAACATTTGCAGCAATTGCATTTATGCAATTTTCAAGGGTTGCCAGATGAAAATTTTTCTCTTTATCGTGTTTTACCAGATTATAAGCCTCGTACCATGGCAACGATTTTGTTGGCTGTGCAACATTCCAATTTTCAAAGGGACAACATTTATATGGATTGGTATATCCAACTAATGATATCTTATGTTTTGCTAAATTTACATACTTTAATATTTCAATGTAATCTTCTGTTTTTTTATTGTTTCCAAAGTTGTATGATTTAAAACTACTTTCAACTTCAGTACACGCCAAAATTAAAAGTTCTCTTATTTTATGGCTATATGTTTTTAATCCTTCTGAAGAAGGTTCTACGTATAAGAGTATATCTTGAAGCTTTTGAATGAGGATTCCCAAATCTCTCTTTGCTCGGCATAACTCCGGAATACTATAATCCAACTCTTTTTCCACATCTTGTTGAATAAATGGTTTCCATATATGTTTTGACTTAATGCCAATTTCCATATTTTTGTTATCAAATTTAGAAAACTCAAAAGCATTTGTTATCATATCTTCTATGGTATATGTTGAATCACAAATGAGTATTCCACTTAATGAAGGCGCGTAATCAGCACGCAAAACCTGTAAAAAGACATTTTGTTTCTTTGTATTAGTATATGCAACTAATAATTTATTATTATCTTTTGCAAAATAGACATCTGTTTTCATCTTAATTCACTTTCACTCTGATTTTGCCGGTGAGGAGTTGTTGCATCAGGGCTTTTTTCTCTTGTTTGAAAGCCTCGAGCTTTTTGTTTAAGAGCTCAATTTCTTCATCAGCTTTGGATAAAATCTCTGCAATTACCTTTTGCTCTGTAAGTTCAGGATAAGGTATTTTAACACTACACAAATCTTGATATGAAATTTGTTTTCCGTCTCTTATTCCTACAACGGCTATAGATAAATATTTTTCAATAAATTCATATGATTTAAAGAAATAACGGTAAAATTGTTTGTCAATGTTAATAACATTTTTTAAGACAGTATAGGCGGGACTAATAATTCCTCTATAATTAGAATATTCGAATCCCCCTTGGAAGGAGCGCAGGCTAATGACAAAATCTCCAATATTAACAAGTTTATATCCAGCTAAACTTCCTTCTGGAGACATAACTCTTCCTTGAAGCATATCTCTTGGTAAGACTCCTCTATCTTGTGTTGCTGATAACAATTTTTCATAAGGTTGATTTTTTATACTGTAATCTTTAAAAATCTCATCAAACCTTTTCAGATTAGAGACTTTAATTTTTTTTAGGAATTGTTGCATTAAAGCTTTCTTCTGAATTTTCTTTTTTTCAATCAAAGCCGATAGTTTTTCAATTCCATCATCCCAACAGCTCAAAATCCCCGCAATCTTCTCTTGCTCTGGTAACGGTGGAAAGATAAAATTTAAGGATTTTACAATTTCTGCTGATAAATTGCCTTGTCCCCCTTGAAGGTATTTATGAAGTATTTTGTTTTTGGATAAGATGAAGACATTATTTAAATAATCTGTATTATCATATTTGGGACGAATGCACAAAATGGCCTGATTAATGGCTCCATTGATTTGAGATATTGCTACCTCACCACTATTCGCACCATATAATGCAAACAATAAATCCCCTCTTTTTACCATTTTAGCAGAAGATTCTCGCAAACCTTTTTCTGTGATAAAAAGTTCTGTATAATTTTGGTAAATTTCTCCAGAACGTATAAAAGGAATGGTTCCGTTTTTATAGTAAGTGGCTTCTCCTGCTAATGGCGTACCTCCCGAGAATGTGTTTACGATATCTCTCAGTTTCTTAACACTCCACCCCTCAGGTATCTTCTGCTCAATCTTCATTTTTTATTTCCTAATTCAGCCAACTTAATCAATGCATCCATTCCATTATCAGAATTAATAAAAGCAGGTAATAATTGGGCAATCATTTGATTTTGATTATTTTCAGTAGGAGCTTTTAGTAACATTTTTAAATTTTCATCTTGTTTATCGATAACTTTTGAAATATTTTCTCTGACATCTTTTCGTGTTTCGTCAGATATTGTTTGAATTTGAGATACCTTTTCTTCAATAGCATGTAAAACATCTTCTGTTCTTCTTTTGGTATCTTTAGCCTGTTCCAATTGTTCTTTAGCCAAATATCCTTGCCAGAAAGCGGTTAAAACTGCAATAATAGACAATCCCAGAGATAAATATTGTGATATATTTTCCATATTAATTTCCTTTCTTCTCTAATTGTTTTTCCAATTTTTCGAGTTCTCTATCAAAGTCAGAAATGTAATTAGAGTCTTGAATCGGACGATATTTTTCATATTCAGTAATAGCTTTTTCATCAGCTTGTTCTTTACTTATTTTGCCTAATCCTTTTAACATCGGGAATTCATTCAAATTCAAATAATTTTCCATAAACCCGATCCAATCTTGCATACTGGTTGGTAACTTTCTTTCTGCACGCATTTGGGCTATATCTAAAAATGCAGATACCGCACTTCTTAAACGGTGAAGTTCGTCTTCATTCAGATAATTTTTGCCAATTGTCACATCTGTTTTATATATTTTGCCATTGGGAGAGTGTGCCCAATTGGTTAATCCCATGTTTTCTTTAGTGCTATCGGCTCTTGTATATATTAACTCGGCGGCTGTCTTTCCTGAAACGGCAAAATGCAGTTGATTTTGAATAAAGGCAAAAAATGTTTTGGCTAACATACTATTTTTATCATAATCCGATGACAATGCAAAAATATCTGTAATTTTCAAATATATTCTTCTTTCAGATAAGCGAATATCCTTAACTCTTTCAAGCATTTCTTCAAAATAGGCATCATCGAATTTATTGCCTTGCTTGAAACGAATATCATTTAGGACATAGCCTTTCTGAATGTATTCATGCAGAATTCTGGTCGCAAATTTTCTAAATTGGGTTGCTTTGATAGAATTGACACGATAACCAACCGAAATTGCAACATCCAAATTATAAAATTGAATATCACGTTTTACCGTTCTATTTCCTTCTGTTCGAACTACTCGAATTTTTCGAGTAGTTGAATCATCTTCATCTAATTCGCCACTCTTATAAATTTCTTTAATGTGATAGTTTATGGTGTTTTCCTCAACGCCAAACAAGTCAGCCATTATCTGCTGACTCATCCACATATTTTCATCAGCCATATAGACTTCTATTTCTACGTCTCCATTGTCTTTTGTATAAAAAGCCAATCCCACTCGCTCAGGAACAGATTGAAGATTTTTATTGCGCCAATCAATTAATTGTCCGTCAATTTCTTTTGTGTTATTCATCCTCTACACTCCCAATTCTTCCAAATAAACTTGCATTTGGGCTTGGACTTCTTGAAGTTGCAATTCCAAATCGGCAATTTCGGCTTTAACAGCACTCAAATCAATTTCTTCTTCCTCTTCAAAAGTGTCCACATAGCGCGGGATATTTAGGTTGAAGTCGTTTTCTTTAATCTCCTCAAAGCTGGCTAGATGTGAAAATTTATCAATTTCTGCACGGTTTTTATAAGTATCAAATATTTTGTTGATATGTTCCGGCTCAAAGGTATTTTGGTTTTTCCCTGGTTTATATTCCTTGCTAGCATCAATAAACAACACATCTTTGCGATTTTCATTTACTCCGCCTTGTGCGCGGGATTTATCAAAAATTAAAATTGCTACCGGAATTCCTGTTGTTTGGAACAATCCTGCAGGCAAGCCGATAACTGCATCAAGCAGGTTTTCTTCTATCAAGGCTTGGCGAATACGCCCTTCTGAACTGCCTCGGAACAAAACGCCATGCGGAACAATCACCGCAACGCGTCCCGACTTTTCTTTGGCTGTTGCTATCATATGCGAAATAAAGGCATAATCGCCCTTGCTGGCTGGAGGCATTCCACGGTCAAAACGATGATAAACATCATTTTCCAAATGTTTTTCACCCCATTTATCCAAAGAAAACGGCGGATTTGCGACAATAATATCAAATTGCATTAATTTATCGTTTTCTCGCAACAAAGGATTGTTCAACGTATCACCCCATTCAATACGAGCTGAATCCTTGCCGTGCAAAAACATATTCATACGTGCCAGGTTGTAAGTTGCTCCGGTTTTTTCCTGCCCATACAAGGCATAGTCTTTGGAGCCTTGTTTTTCAACTTCTTCTCCGGCTAAGAGCAGCAAACCTCCCGAACCGCAAGCCGGATCGCAAATTCTATCTCCCGGTTTTGGCATAGCCAATTTAGCAAGCAGTGAGGCAACAACTTTTGGCGTATAGAATTCCCCGGCTTTTTTGCCGGCATCTGAACCAAAGCGTTCAATCATATACATATAAGCATTACCAAGCAAATCTTCGTTATATTCTGACAGGTCAACCTTATTAAAATCGGTAATCAAGTCGCGAATCATTTTGTTACGTTGGCTGGTCTGTCCCAAAATTGCATCAGAGTTAAAATCTACAGTAAAAATGTTTTTCAACAGATTTTCGTTGGCATCTTCAATCTTACGCAAGGCTTTGTTGATTATCTCGCCAATATTATCGGCATTTTGAGAATCGTAAATGTCATAAAAACCGGCACCATCCGGCAAAACAAAACGTGCATTTTTTAAACGCAGAGCAATGCGATCCTTGTCATTTCTATAGCGTTCTTGTAGTTTTTTGACTTCAGCTTGCTTGATATCACTTATATATTTAAAGAACAAAAAGGCTAAAATATAGTCTTTGAAAATGCCGGCATCTACCACACCTCGGGCAGAATCTGCAGCATTCCATAAAAGTTTGTTTAATTCATCTTGAGAAAGTTTAGCCATTTATATGCTCCTTAATGATTTGGGTAAAAATACCTTTGGTAAAAAGATTTAAATTATGCTTTAATTTTTCTAAAATTTCCAATTCCTTTTGCTGGCAATCAACGATTCTTTTCAGCTGCTGTTGTTTTGCTAGCGGAATTAACGGAATATCAATATCTGAAAGCTCAATTAAAGTCAGCGTAGCAATCCTTTCAGTACTTTGGCGAGAATTTCTAGTTAAAATATCCAAATGGAATTTAAGAAAAGCGTAAACATATTCACTTGTAAAATTATGATCAGTTATTTGGATTTTGTAAAACGAACTGGAAGGCACCGCCTTAATCTCTTGATTAACCAAGGCAACATTAAAATTGCCCTTGCCCACAAACAAAATGTCGTTAGGCTTAAGAAAATACATATCTTTAAGCTGAGGGAGGGGCATTTTATTTAATGCGGCTTCATTAATCGTGCCGTTTGCAGAAATATCTTTAGGTGATATAATTTTTATATCTTTTAAATCCTTTTGAGGAGACGTTGACGGTCGATTGAAGTTATATCCCGTCTTAATTACTGCAATATCTCCTAGTCGAGACAAGTTTACCTCCATAGCTTAGTGTTTCTTTATACTTATATTATATATGAAAACAGAGAAGAAGTCAACAATATTTTGTAGTAGCATAAAAAAACATCTGTATTGTATATGATGCATGTAAGCAAGAATTCTGAGGCCTGGCAGAATTAAAAACCTTTTGTTTTTACCAATTTCAAGCAAAAAATTGCGTACTTTTTAATTTTTTCAGCTTAAAATGATGAATATAGCAAAAGTGTATAGCATTGCCCGAAAGCCATTTTTAAAAATCACGTAAAATCAATGGGTTTTAGGATTGCAAACACGAAATAGTATGTTTCCGGCCTAGCGCACCAATAAGAAAAGCACCCTTTGGGGTGTTTTTTTGCTGCCGAAATACCATTCTGCCTAAATATATAACTCAGGAAAAACAGTTTTAACAAAAAGGTGCCGGGGGCGCAGATACAGATGCTGCAATCGCAAAAAAGCGCTCCGTATCCTTGCTCCCGGCAAGAATAACATTATTAATAAAACTTTAGTATTATTTGTCAACAAAAATTAATTATATCTGCAAACATTTTTCTACTATTGCGAATAAATGCCACATTTTCAAGCATATATTTAGAAACAAAAATATCAATAAAGACTGAAAAAGCAGATAATTTTACGAAAAAAATCATTTTTCGCTCAACCGATTGATGCTATACTGACAATAATTTCAATATTAAGGACGATTGCGATGACGGATATAAGAATCGTTGAACCGGATTTCAGTCATTATCAGGCATTTTTGAATGCCTGCGCCGAAATGCAACAATATATTAATGACCCGAACATAGATGATGATGTCGGCAAACGCGAAAGCAAAGGATTTATATTTGCCGCAGAGGCGTTTAAAAACCTTTCGGAACAGGATTTTAATGAACAAATTGTCGACTTTTACGGCAGCAAGCGTCTGGATGAAGAACACCGGCCGCCCAGCCCCCGCGATCCGTCACGCAAAATCTCACCCGAATATTTCTATTTTATCATGCAGGGAGACAAAATTATCGGCTCGGTTAATGCACGGCCGCTGCCGCGAGATGAATTTGATATTGCTAATAATCTAAAGTCTTATCCCAAATGGGATAATATTTCTCCCAACGGCGCCAGAGTCACAATTTCAACGGTTCTGCTGCCCCAATACCGGGGACAGGGTCTGGCCGGAGAAATAAAAAAACAGTTCTTTCCCGAATTAAGGAAAAACGGTATTGAAGAGGTGGCGGCAACCATTGAGATCGATAATACACGTTCCAATAACGCGCAAAGGAAGCTCATTAATAATTTCGGCGGCAGATCCTATCAGGTCAGCGGCAAATATCCGAACAGCGATGAGATGAGATATTATAACCGTTATATCGTCAATACCGACATCTCCGGCAACAGCAAACATTTATATCAGGAAAATCAGTCCGAAGAGATCAGCGAAAGAATCAGCGCTCTAAGGGGCAGAATAAAACCTTCCGTTTCCGAAAACGGTTCCTCAAGCTCTAAACCGAACATATCCGAAATGCCGCTTCATCTTCCGTCCAAACAGCAAGGCCGTTAATTGTGGCGATTTTTATTTCTCCTGCCTGACGGTTTTGAATATATTAAACGAAAACAGTGCAATTTTGGTGACAAAATCGCGGTCCTTCTTAAATTCCCTTTTATTTAAAACCGGCAGGCCGAATATTTCCACTATGGTAAACAGGGTGCCGTTTCCTTCCCGGCGGGTTATTTTTAACAGCGGGAGTCCGCAGAAATAAAATTTTTTCTTATTTTTAATAATACTGAACTCGCCTTTCTTTTTGAACAATTTTTCAAGCCGCGGATATTTTTGCGATAATTTATAGATTAATGCTCCGAAACTGATTACCCGGGGCTGAACACCGGTACTGATATATTGATAAAAATATTTTCCCATTCTGTCACGGACGGATTTCAAACGCCCGGACAGGGCTTTATTCTTGTCACGATTTCCGACAACCTTAGCGGTAAAAGAACCGCGAAACAGGTGATAGGCAACGGGCTCACCGTCTACAGAATATTTTTTGCTGATTACTTCAAAAGAGTGGAGACCGATTTTTTTGGACAGGTCTTTACAATCTTCCTGATCAAAAGAAAGAAAGTTATCATCACGTTCCGGAGAAGAAAGCGCTTCGCGAATTTTATAACCGACGTCAAAAGAATATTCCTTATCAGGATAAACACGCAGGCTTTCCTCCCATTTTTCCGAAGAAGATTCTGCTCTAAAATCAAGATGTTTAATCAATTTCAGAGGATGCGCACAACCATAGGCGCAGGGGAAATGACTGTTTCCGAGACCTACGCCGCGGGGATAAGGCGCGCCGATAGCATCCAATCCCCGTTCCAGATGAGCGGCAAGCCAGCTCAGATAATTTTGTTTAATCCAGAAAAAATCAGGATCATTGGCAAGAAAATATTTGCTGTCGGCTTTTTGTAAAGCCACAGTCATTGCCTCGCCATGCTGACCGCTGGCAGATTTCTCTTCAGGCTCATAATAGATGATTGAAATATTATTATAATGTTTTTGATACGGGGCAGTCAGCATTTCCAATTCTTTTTTCTCTTTGGGGCGGGAATTGTCGACGATAATCAAATCAAAATCTTCAGGATTATTAAACTCATATAAGGCTTTAAGCTGCCATTTCATATAAACGGAAGTTTTATAATTTACAAAAGCGACGGTCCAATTTTTCATTTTTTCCTCTACTCAGATTTAAATTTACAGTCAGGAACAGCAAAATTACAGCTGCTGCAGGGCGGGATTTTAGGGCCGTAGCCTGACAACATTTTTCTCATGTCACAAAGTTTCCGGCTCGTAAAAATTTTTTGCAGCGACGTTCCGGCAATATTTCCCAAAATAAAATTTCTATGCCGCGGGTTATCAGAACGCAAATTGCAACAAGGCATTACGCTGCCGTTATAATCAACATAAAGATTATGAAAAGGAACAAAACAGGGAGCCAGTCTTTTGACCGGGGCAATTTTATCAACACTGTCACCGCGGTTGGTTCCCATGGTTTTAAAATTTAACGCATAACAGCGGATATCCATGGCATTGTATCGAAATTTTACTTCATAACGTTCCGCCGTATTAAGGATTTCATCAAAATCCAGTTTAATCCTTGCCGCCACGGAAGCTATCCTGTCTTTAATCAACGGCAAAGAGAACGGTTCGTTCTCATTAAGATAGCATTGAATGTTCAGAGAGTTTAGCCCGGCTTCCGTCAGTTTTAAAATTGTATCCGCGCGCAGATAATCACCGTTGGTATTGGTATGCAGGCGCGCTTGCGGCAAAAACCGTCGGGCCTGGGCAATTCTGGTAAAAATAACATCATCTGACAAAGGTTCGTTATAACGGCTGTAAGAAACGGTTCCCGCATACTCAACTGCGGATAATTCCTTTAGTACTTTAAGGTAATATTTTTCCGGCATATGAATATTTTTACTTTTTCGGTCGATAAAAGAATTGGGGCAAAACCAGCAGCGGCGGTTACAATGCGAGAAAACCTCTATCTCTACCATATGCAGATTGTTTTTTAAAAAATCCTGCCGCTTGCAAGATAGGAACAACGGCGAAAAAAAATCATCTGCAACATTCTTTTTCGGCCGGTAAAAAATTGATTTCAGATTTTTTATCAAACCGGGTAGCTCCAATAAAGATTCAACATTCTGCGGAGATTATTTTCATAATTTATTTCATCATACGCCTGCGGCGTCATTAAATTTTCACAACCGCAATTTAAAATCGAAGCCCAGAAATAAGGACGCATCACATGTTGGAAAATATTAAGATATCGTTCGCAAAAGCAGATATTTTGCTCATCGTCAATATAATCATATATTGAGCTTTTAAAATATTCCGCTTCTTTATAAAAATATTTTGCTTCCTGTAAGGTCCCTGAAGAAACGGCGTATAATTTTTGCAAACGCGGATTTGCCAGCAAATCATACATATTCAGATTATCGGGAAGAATTTTAACTCCGGCCTTTTCAAAAAACTCATTTTCATCGGCCGGCGCCGAAGGATGTCTTTTATAATAAACGGCCTTATGCCGGGAAGCGATGGCTTTAATCTCTGCCGCAAAGTCTTTTATTGAAAAATTGCGGCCCTCGAAAATCAGTGACGAATCGCCCTTATTCTGTCCGCAGATTAAGGCAAAGTCTTCGGACGAAAAGCCGCAGCGCCCCTGGATATTGCTGCGGGCTTTCATTTGCGCTGCTTTATAATAAATTGCTTCTTCGGGCAGTTTATAGGGAAGTATGCGTCGGAAAATTTCCGGACAATTGGTTTTGACACCGATAATAAGGTCATTAAAAAATTTTATTGATGAAATCCGCAGGTCAATATACTTGATTTTTAAAAGATTAAAACTCTTCAGTAAAACCGGCGGCGTTTCATATCCTATTACCAAGCGGCAATCCCGTAAATACTGCGCCAGATAATTCAAAACCTCTTCCGAAGGGTCGGCGGCAAAAAGCGCCGCCCATTCATCCATCCCCGGTTTATGTCCGAAGCGGGCAAATTTGGAAATTTTGATTCCGCAACAACGAAAAAACTCGGCGGCATCAAAGCCGTTGGCGGATTTTAATTCCCCGTCGGTTTTAATAAAATCATCATTCAGTTCCAGTCCGCAGGCATATTGCAGCGGAAAAGCCGTTATGTCTCTGATGAAATTAATGAATGGCAGACAGGGAATAAAATCCGGCCGGAATATATCTGACAGATAATAAATTTTATCAGCCTTAACGGGCATATTTGATTACCTTTTCGGCGATATAAGCACGATCTTCGTCACTGACCCACCAGCCGACAGGGATACAGAGGTGCGTTTCGTTGAAGCGCGTAGCATTCGGCAATTCGGCACGAAATTCACGGAACATCGAATGAGTATCGTTACGGGCGTGAACTTTTGAGGCCATGATCCCCTCTTCACCGAGTTTTTTCATCAGTTCATCGCGGTTTTGGACGTGAAGCGTATAGAGCCAGCAAGCCGATTTTCCGTCGGGGTTTTCCGGAGCAACGGTAATGGCTTTTTCATTTTTAAAAGCTTCGTTATAAAAGCGGGAATTATCGCGCTGACGTTCCAGAATCTCCGCAACATGCGCAAAATTGGCAAGCCCGACGGTTGCGCAAACATCATTCATATGAAATTTATATCCGGCTTCGCCGACATCAAGTTCACAACGCAAGTCTATTCCTTCGCGGATTGTACGGTCAATTCCGTACCAACGCAGCAGTTTGGCCCGATCATAATATTTCCGTTCTTTGGTAAATAAAATGCCGCCGTCAATACTGGTAATATGTTTAATCGCCTGTAATGAAATCATTGTAAAATCCGAATGATTACCTATCATTTTACCTTTATATTCCATTCCCATCGAATGGGCGCCGTCTTCTATCGTTTTCAGATTATGTTTACGGGCGATGGCGTTGATTTCATCAATTTCACAGGGATTACCGCCCCAGTGAATCATCGAAACGGCTTTGGTATTCGGAGTGATTTTGCGCTCAATATCTTTCGGGTCAATATTGCCGGTCAAAGGATCAACATCGGCCCAGATAATTTTGGCGCCGTTGGCAATAATCGGGCAATTAGTAGCGGTACAAGTTATCGGACTGGTGATGACTTCGCTTTTGTTGTCATTATAATAACTTTTAGGACGCTCAGGATTGATTGCCATCTGATAAGCCAAATGCAGCGCCGAGGTTCCGCTGTTAAGAGTCAGGACATTGGGATTACCGGTGTATTCGGCAAGTTTCCATTCAAACTCGGCAACTTTCGGACCTTCTCCGATATAACCGCTGTGCAACACTTCAAGCAGCGGCGCGTCTACTTCTTTGGCCATATATACTTTGAACAAAGGTATGTTTTTTCTTTCAGTTCCCATTTTCATATTCTCCTTTTAATATACTCATCATGATGTAATCGTGATAGCGACCATCTTTAAAAACCGCCTGACGCTGAACGCCTTCTTCAGAAAAATTGAGACTTTTATATAAATTCCGAGCGACTTTGTTGTTGTCCATAACCAACAGCCAAAGACGATGCATATTCATTTCACGGAATCCGAGCCGGAAGATAAGAGCATACATTTTTTTGGCATATCCCCGTCCGCGGTACTGCGGGGCGATATCGCCCCCGACACAGGCGGAACGGTTTATGAAATCAATTTCGGACATACGCACCAGGCCGATTTTCTCCCAGCAATCCGGCTCCGAATTATGTTTTTCAAAAATCAAAAACTGACGAGAGGAATCGCTTTGCAAGTTCTCAAACCATCGGTTCTGGCGGACGGAGTTTAACAGACAGAACGTCCCGAGATAACGATTGGTTGATGAATCTTCTCTCAAGCAGAGGGCAAAATCCAAGTCGTCCCGGTCAAGCAATCTTATTCTGAAATCGTCATTTACTATCATTAAGGTTTCCAGTTTTCAGACTTTGTTCATCTTTATTCAGACTAAAAAATACGAACGTTTAAATTAAGCATTGTTCTTAATTTAGAATGAGAAAGAACTTCGCTGTTTGGTTTCAATTTTTGAGTTATTTACAATTTTTATTTTATCGATTGACATTTTGGGACGATAATGTATGTATAATTTAAACGTTCATATTTTTTAGTCTAATAAGGGGTGGATATGTTAAATATTGTTATTCCTAGGGCCGGGAGGGGCAGCCGCTTTGCCGAAGCCGGATATAAAGATCCCAAACCTTTAATTCCCGTACACGGAAAGCCGATGATTCAGGTGGTGGTTGAGAATCTGACGCCCAGAATCGACCATCGTTTTATTTTCATCTGTCAAAACCGGCATATTAAAGATTACAACCTGCTTCCGAAGTTGAAGTCTTACGCAAAAAATGTTGAGATTATCGGGATTGACGGCATTACCGAAGGTCAGGTCTGTACGGTTCTGAAAGCCAAAGAACTGATTAATAATGACGAGCCGCTGATGACCGCCAATTCTGACCAATACATTGATTTTGACATTAACGATTATCTTGAAGACATGGAAAAACGCCAACTCGACGGGCTGATTATGACGATGAAAGCCGATGATCCGAAATGGTCTTATGCCAAAACCGACACACAGGGAATGGTAACGGAAACCGCAGAGAAAAAAGTGATTTCCGAAGACGCGACGGTCGGAATTTTTAATTTCCGCCGCGGCCGGGATTTGGTGCGGGCCGCCGAAGCCATGATTAAAGACAATATCCGCGTCAACGGCGAGTTTTATACCTGCCCCTGTTATAATTATCTGCTGAAAGAAGGTCAGAGAATCGGTATTTACGGAATCGGCAGGGAATATGACGGCATGTACGGCCTCGGTATTCCCAAAGACTTGGATTTCTTTCTGCAGCACCCGATATCGGCAAAGGTTAAGTAAATGCAGATAATTTCACACCGGGGTTTATGGTCACAGGCCGAAGAAAAAAATCAGCGAATCGCCTTTGAGAGGTCTTTTGCCGCCGGGCTCGGAACCGAAACCGACCTGCGCGACATTAAAGGAGAAATCGTTATTTCTCACGATATGCCCCGCGGCGGCGAAATGACTTTTAAGGAACTGCTGGAACTGATGGACGGACGGAATCTGCCGCTGGCGCTCAATATTAAAGCGGACGGCCAGGCTGAGGAAATTAAACGTCTGCTGGCGCAATTCGGGCAGGATAATTATTTTACCTTTGATATGTCGGTTCCCGATATGGTGGTACAAATCAAAAGCGGATTAAAAGTTTTTACCGGTCTCAGCGATATTCTGCCCTGCCCGGTTCTTTACGAATCGGCAGCCGGTATCTGGCTCGACAGTTTTAACGGCGACTGGTTTGACGAAGAAAAACTGGCGTCGCTGCTGAAAGACGGCAAAACCGTCTGTGTGGTTTCGTCCGACCTGCACCGTCGCGCTACCGACCGGCAATGGGCGCTTCTCAAAAATTTTACAGACAAGGCGAATCTTATGCTTTGCACTGATAAGGCATTGGCGGCAAGGCAATATTTCGGGATATAAATCATGACGATAAAAGCGATTATTTTTGATATGGACGGCGTATTAATCGAAGCCAAAGACTGGCATTACGAAGCCTTAAACCAGGCTTTGGAATTGTTCGGCTACAAGATTTCGCGCTATGACCATCTGGTAACCTTTGACGGCCTGCCGACCAAAAAGAAACTGGAAATGCTGTCGATGGAGCGCGGCCTGCCGAAAGGACTGCACAAGTTTATCAATCACATGAAACAGATTTACACGATGGAGCATGTTTACATGAAATGCAAACCGCTGTTTTGTCATCAATATGCTTTGTCGCGTCTGAAATCCGAAGGCTACAAGCTGGCGCTCGGTTCCAATTCAGTACGTATTACCATTGATATGATGCTGGGGAAAGCCGACCTGATGAAATATATGGATTTCACGTTGTCGAATCAGGATGTTACAAAATCCAAGCCCGACCCGGAAATTTATAATACCGCTATCGCCCGTTTTAATCTGAAACCGGAAGAATGCCTGATTGTCGAAGATAATCCCAACGGCGTTAAGGCGGCGCTGGCCAGCGGGGCGCATTTGCTGAAAGTGGAAACGGTTTATGACGTTAATTATCAGAATATCCGGCGGCGGATTGACGAGATAGAGCAAACTTCGCGGGAGGCTGCCTAATGAATATTGTTATTTTAATGGCCGGTGCCGGCAAAGATTTTGAAGAACAGGGACATTCCTACCCGAAATATCTTTTGGAAATTCAGAACAAACCGATTATCCAGCGGGTAGTCGAATCGTTAAAGAACCTCGGGAGCAATGTCATCTGCATTATCCGCAAAGAAGACCAGGAGCGTTTTTTTCTCGGCGACATGATGAAAATCCTTTGTCCGGAAGTCAAAGTCATTACGGTTGAAAATCTGACCAAAGGGGCGGTCTGCACGGCATTGTTTGCGATTGAAGACATTAATAATGACGAAGAATTGCTGGTTTTAAACGGCGACCAGCTGATAAAAGCCAATTTGTTTACGGCTATTGCCGATTTCAGGAACAGAAAGCTTGACGGCGGAATCGTCACGTTCAAATCGGTTCATCCGCGGTGGAGTTTCGCAGCTTTGGACGCCGAAGGCCTGGTTGTAGAAACCAGCGAAAAGCGGCCGATTTCCGATAATGCGACGGCCGGCTGCTATTACTATGCCAAAGGCAGCGACTTTGTCCGCGCCTGTTTTTCAGTCATTGAGAAAGACGCCGAAACCCAGGGCTTTTATTATATCAGTTCCACTTATAACGAATTGATTCTGGAGCAGAAGAAAATCGGCATTTTTGAGATTCCGCGCAAAGACTACATTTCTTTTGCCAATTATCAAATGTATGAAAACTATCTGTCGCACCGCAAAGGAGGGGCCGAATAATGAAAACCGCCAAACTTACGGACATGATTAAAGGCTGGTTTGTCGGAAATTTTGAACCGACCCTGCTTAAAACCAATGATGTCGAAGTCGCCGTCAAAGAATATCGCAAGGGCGATTATGAAGGGCGGCATTATCACAAAATCGCTACCGAGATTACGGTCATTGTCAACGGGCGCGTGAAGATGAACGGCATTGAATACGGCAAAGGCGACATCATTGTCATGGAACCCGGCGAAGCAACCGATTTTGAATGTCTGGAAGACGGCACGCAAAATGTCGTGGTCAAATTCCCCGGCGCCAACAACGATAAGTATGAAGGAGAAAACCTTGGCTGATACCGTTCATTTTATGCTTTCCTGTAACGGAAATTATCTGTGTCATGCTGCCGTGGTTTTAATTTCGGTTATGGAGCATGCTTCGCCTAAGCGCTTTTATCATTGCCACTATTTCAAAGATGATGTCAAAGATTGGCAGATTAGGCAATTTGTCTCAATCTCACGTCAATATAAAAATCTTGAAATAACAGTTCATGAACCGCAGATAGATATTAATTACAACGGACACTATACCCGTTCTGCCTGTGTTCGCCTGAATATAGACAAAGAACTGCCGGAACTTGAAAAATGTCTTTACCTTGATGCGGATATGCTGATTACGGACGATATTGCCCGATTATATGATACTGATATTTCCGGATTTACGGCCGCAGTTGCTCAGGATTTTATCTTAAACCATTTTGTCCGAAACAAACTGAATGCATATCTTGATACAAATGAGAATTTTAATTGTTATAATTGGGAAAGTTATGCTCGGGAAATTTTAAAGATTGTTTCCCCTGAAAAAATGTTTAATGCTGGAATGATTTTGTTTAATATTCCTGAATACAGAAAACATTCCATTGGAAAGAAGGCAATTGACTTTATTAATCAATATAATCCGCCACTGGTTGATCAGGATGCTTTAAATTCTTTCATGGACGGAAAAGTCAAATACGTCAGTGAACGCTGGAATGTCAACCTGGCCTTAAATCTGGATATTAAAGATCCTCTATATTCTTCTTACAATGCGGTAAGAAATAATGTCGGTATTTGGCATGGACATTTCTGGGATCATTTGGAAGAAAATTTTCCCTGTAAAAAGGCATATCTTCGTTGTCTAAAGAAAAGTCCTTTTGAAAAAAAAGAATATGCACTACTTATACATGGCCCATTTAAAGAACAGTGGCTTAAACAAATTTATAAACAAATTCACAAGTTTAATCCAGGATTCAAGCAGATTGTTTTGGTATCTTATTCTCATGACATACAGGCTTATCATGAAAAGCTAAGAAAATATCCGATACAGAACATACAGATTATTGCAGTTGATGATCCGCAAAATCCTGGTTTTTGTAATATCAACCGGCAATTGATTTGTGTAAAGAAAGGCTTAGATGCAATATTTTCCGGTGCATTTGTCTTTAAGTTAAGAAATGATCAATGTGTCGACTTTAATAAGGTTCTGAAAGAAGCCGATTTTTACAAAATTAATACCACTAACTGTTATTCCCGTGCTGACCGTCTATACCACCCCTCCGATATGTTTCTTTTTGCTTCCCAAAAGTTACTTAAAGATTACTACTCTATGCCGTTATCTGAAAAAAATCATGACGAAACTGTGCGTCAGAATATTGAAATCTGTCACAAAAACCCGACACTCAATTATCTGCCAATAGCTCCGGAAAGTGAACTTTGCCGTCATTATTTGCGGTTAAAAAACTGGTTTCTTCTTGAAACAAAAAAAGACAGTTTAGATGCTTTAAAAAAATATTTTAATATAATGAACTCTTGGGACATTAATTTTCGCTGGAAGAAAAAGCGCAACCATATTTTTTCGGCCGGCAGCATTATTCTACCGCATTATTTTTCGGTGGCTCCATTTCCCGGTACACCTCTTGAAAAAGCCCGTTGTCTGAATCATCACCAACTGGAAAACAAAAAGCCTTCTTTTAAAGATATTTTTTATATCTGCATATCAAAAACTGTTTGGTCTTTTTGGAAATATAATAAGAGCGGATTTATTCCACGGATAAAAAAAATTATTAAAAACTTGGCAGGACAGCTTTTTTCGATAAAAAATACTCATAAAGGAAAAGAAAAGTATAAAGTTTTAACACTGGCCGGCATTAAAATCAAAAAAAAATTAAAAAAGAAAGCTACAGAAAAAATAAGCAATGAAACAGTTATCAACATTTTGAAATCAAGGCATAATGTACCCTTAACTTCAGATGGTGAATTTTATTACTATCGTAGTTTACCCGTATTCTCAAAGGATTTTAATCTATATTCTGACAAATGTACATTTCCCAAAACAGCCGTTATTCTCCAGGGGCCAATTATTGAAGACAACAATTTTACATTAGAAACCTTGCGTATCTATAAGAAAATATTCAATAATCCCAGCTGCGTTATTATTCTTTCAACTTGGAAAGGAAATAATCAACAATTACTGACACAAATAAGAAACACAGGAATTGAAGTTATTGAATCTGATATTCCTAAAGAAAAAGGCAGAGGCAATATAAATCTGCAAAGTTTTTCAACGTTGGCAGGAATCGAGTTTGCCCGTGCGGCAGGATGTGAGTTTGTTCTGAAAACAAGAACCGACCAGCGTTTTTATGCCGCCAATATTCTGGAATTTTTATTCAACATTCAGAAAACTTTTCCTTTGGATGCTAAAGTTAAAGAAATCAGGAAACGTTTAATAGCTTTGTCTTTTAACACTTTCAAATTCAGAATATACGGTGTTTCTGATATGTTTCTATTCGGGCATATTGATGATGTTTATAATTTTTGGAATCTCCCTACTGATTATTTTACACCAGAGCTTTTTAGCGGCAAAGAACAACTTGAAATTTTTCAAAAGCACTGTCCCGAAACAGTTGTCGTAACATCTTTTCTTAAAAATATCGGATATACACCTTTGCAAACACTTGAAGATACTTATAAAGTCTATGCAAGATATTTTTGCTTTATCGACAAAGAAACAGTAGAAATGTTTTGGCCTAAATATTCCAATGCCAACAGCCGTTGGGAAAAATTTCAAGTTTCTCCACTGGAAGAAATGAAATTCAGAGACTGGTTAAACCTGTATTACCGGACAGGCATTAACCGTGAATATGTTAATATACAATTTAAAGAATTACCCGAATTTTAAGAGGAGGAAAATTTGCCTAAGGTATCCGTTTTAATGCCTGTTTATAATACAAATCATGCATATTTACGACAGGCAATCGAATCAATTTTAAGCCAAACTTTTGAAGATTTTGAATTTTTGATCTTAAACGACCACTCAACAGATTTTCAGATTGAAAAAATCATTAAATCTTTTCAGGATGTAAGAATAAAATATTATAACAATAAAAAAAACCTGGGTATTTCAGGAGCAAGGAACAAACTGTTAGATTTAGCTCAGGGCGAATACCTGGCAATTATGGATCATGACGATATTTCTTTACCGGAGCGTCTTCAAAAACAAGTAGATTATTTGGATAAACACCCGGATGTTGGCGCTGTCGGTTCCGCTCACGGCCATATCGGGCGCAATGATATTTTTCACCGTCCGATTTCAAATAAAAAGATCAGAGAAACTATCTTTTTTGTTTGCCCTTTGCATCACCCGACAACAATGCTTCGCAAAGAGGTTCTAACTCAGAACAATATTCGCTATGAAGAAGATTTTACCCCGGCAGAAGATTATATGCTTTGGGTTCGTCTGATGGATGTTACAAAACTGCATAATCTTCCGGACGTTTTATTTATCTATAGAGATAATTATGAAAATACAACACATAAAGATCTAAATTTCATGTTCAGTCAAGCTGCAAAAGTACAGAAAACCGTTATTAACAAGCATCGAGAACTATATGCCTTTTGTAAAGCTAAGAAAAAGCTCAAAAAACACCTTAAACATTTACTTTTACCTCTGGCAAAAACTTTGTGCTGGTTAACAGAACCTTTCGCGATCCTTTATCATTTGCTTAAAACTGTATATTTAGCCATTCTATGCCGTTTTAAAAATTAATGTATGTTTGAACAAATTCAACTGAGTTTGCAACCTGCATCAGAGTTTATCAAGAAGTTCTCTGTAGTAGTTTATGACGGTGCGGACGCGGGGAACATCTTTGAGGGCGGTGGTCGAAAAAAGATAAATCGTCATCGAAACATCGCAGGGAATATTATCCAGACAAACAAACCCCTGTTCCTTAAAACGCAGCGGCAGCACGCCGATACCGCCGCCGTGGCGGATAACTTCATTAATGGCAAAAGAGGTATTGCTTGCATAACTTATATGTTTGGCGCGGCTAAACAGGTTTTTAAAAAGCTGGGTGTTTCCGTTATTATCCACCTTAACAATCAGGCGGAAATTATTAATCATATCTTCAAAATCAACGGGGTAGCCGTAACGGGACAGATATTCGGGAGAGGCAAAAAAACCGAATTTCAGTTCTTTGGTATAGAGAATAACGCTATCGTTCCGGGTCGGTTTGTCAAAGGCAAGGCCGACTTCATAAGAGACATCATTGCGATTTAAATTTTCATTATTTGTCACCGAAACAATTGTCAGATCCGGATGCTTATCAAAAAAATCGCTTAATCCCCCGGCCAGCAGCGTTGAACAAATGCCAAGCATTACGCCGACACGAACCTGACCTTTAACCTCTGTTTTGCTCGGCCGCTCCGAATAGATATCGTCCAAAATCATTTTGATTTTGTGCGCCTGCTCCAGCATTTTCTTGCCGCTGGGCGTCAGGCTCGAACCGCGGCTGTTGGTATTCAGCAGCTTGGTCCCCATTTCATGTTCAAAATCATTCAGATATTTATTAATGGTATCGACAGAAGTGTTTAAAGCCTGGGCAGCCTGACGCTTTCCGGAAGTCTGCGCAACAGCCGTCAATAAGAATAAGCCTTCTAAATTATTTAAATCTTTCTTGGTTATCATTTTAAGGATTTCCCAAATAAAAACAAACCCAAGAGTTGTCTAGCGTCAAAGTGAGACCAAATATACCGTCACCAACGAGAGGTAGAATAAGAGATTGATAAACGAAATGCAAGGATTATCGTCAAATAATTTCAAAAAAAGTTTGTATTCACTCCCGGCAAGTGCTATTTTAGAGAAAATTTATTTGAAAGGGTTGGATATATGACTAAAATTACTTGGAAACCCGGCACAATGCTTGCCCCTGTCCCTCCGGCGCTCATCTCTTGCGGAGCGGTTGACAAACCTAACGTTATGACGGCCGCCTGGACCGGAATTATTAATTCCGAACCGCCGATGACTTATGTTTCTATCCGCCCGTCCCGTTATTCGCACCGGCTTATCAGCGAATCGGGAGAATTTGTCATTAATCTGACTAATCTGCCGCTGGCCGCCGCTGCCGATTATTGCGGGGTTAAATCGGGGCGCGATGTCAACAAATTCAAAGAAATGCACCTGACTCCCGCTCCCTGTTCGCAGCTTAAAGCGCCGCAAGTCGGCGAAAGCCCGGTTTCAATTGAATGCAAAGTTAAAGATGTTCATACTTTCGGCAGCCATGATATGTTTTTGGCCGAAATCGTAGCCGTAAATGTCGATGACCAGTATCTGGATGAAAACGGCAAGCTCTGGCTGGAAAAAGCCGGGCTGGTAGCTTATGTTCACGGATTTTATTATACGCTGGGGCGGAATCTCGGAAAATTCGGTTTTTCGGTAGATAAAAAACGTCTGGCCGCCGCCGAACAAAAAGCCAAAAAAACCGAAACCAAACCGGTTTCGAAATTTGCCCGTAAAAAAGGCGCCTGGATAAGTAATGCGACTTCCGGAGACAAAACCGAGCTGCCGCTCTTTTCTTTTAAGCCGAAAAAGAAGTACGGCAACAATAAGAATTTTAAAAAGAACAAAGCTCTTGCCGGCAATGCATCGCGGACCGGCCGACCGGCATAATTTTATTTTCAGTCCTAAGCAAACATCTCCCCGGAAAGAAGAAACCGGGAAGACAAAAATCAGGTGCGCTCAATCGGTTTAGACAGAAAAAGAAGTTGCGCTAAAT
>ENA-ORTV01001500-ORTV01001500.1-human-gut-metagenome-genome-assembly--contig:-NODE-1500-length-25241-cov-3.738783_pt1 | contig 25241 bp, 37 predicted proteins | sample MGYA00241915_ERZ509194 | MGnify/ENA primary metagenome ERZ509194 (study PRJEB26280, sample SAMEA2338810) | human gut metagenome | biome: human gut; feature: human-associated habitat; material: faeces... | reverse complement strand
GGCGTTCCCGGAAAAGCCCGGAAACGCCGCCGCATTCTGGAAACCCTATATTTTAATAATGTATCAGGTCTGCCCCTCCAGCTTTGCAAAGCGGTACAACACCGCTGCCAGCTGCTGCCGGGTGACGGGCTGGGAGAGCATCAGGTTCCCCGCCTCGCTGCCCTGCAAAAGGCCTTTTTCCACGGCCCAGGCCACTGCTTCCTCCGCATACGCGCTGGGGATGTTGTCCATGATTGTTTCCTCCTTGGGCCGCCAGCCGGGCCAGCCGGAGACGGCCACCTCCCGTCCGCTCCGCTGGTCCCATCTGGCTCGTGCGGTCCGGGTGTCCACATGGGTGAAGGTCTGATAGACGCCGATCCCACCGTGTCCGCCCAGATAGTATTCCGCTATCTGCCCCACCAGCAGGGGCGAGGCACCGCTCACCTGAATATCCGCCGCCCTGCCCAGCAGGTGCTGGCTGGCTCTGGCACCACCCACCTTCTGATTGTAAGAAGCGGTGCGGTACCCGCTGTTGACGGTCACCGCCCCGCAGGCGGCAGTGCGGATCCGCTCCAGCAGCTCCACCAGATCCGTGTCGATCTTCACCAGGTCTGCCCCGTCCCGGCAGGCGAACTCCCGCACCCGGAAGTGGGGGGACAGCAGCTTGTCCCCCTCCCGGGCAAGGCTGTATGTCCCCACGCTCATTCCCTGGCCCGCTTTTCCGCCTGCGTGCCAAAGTAAAAAGCGATCACCACGGTGAACACGGTCAAGAACTGCTCCGCGGTCACCCGGCCCGTTCCGGCCATGGCAGCAAATACCGCCGTCAGAATCACCGTCACCAGACTCTTCACCGTCAGCAGGCTGGCCAGGCGCTGTGTCAGCAGCTCCATCTCAGTCCTCCTCCGTCAGCACATCGCCCCGCAGGCGGTATCGCTTTCCGGCCATATAGACATAGGCGGTCCCCTGGCCCATGTCCACGTCCACCGTGCGGCCGTTCACCACATGGACCTTTTCCAGGCTGCCCACGCCGTGGTCCAGAATGCCCCATCCGTTGGCCTCAGCAGGGGTCTCGCCCACACGGGTCTCCGCCAGCTCCTCCGGGGTAATCACATTCCGGTCAGGGTTCAGGCACAGGGGAGATCCCAGTTCCTTCAGATCGTCGTTGGTCTCGTCCTTGCCGGCCTCGCCCAGGGTGTACTTCCGCAGCACTTCTTCCACAGTCTTCATGTTCAAATTCTCCTTTTCAAAATTTAATATCAACCGCACAGCGGCTTGATGCCTATTCGTTTTTGGTGTTTTCGCTTTCCTTCGGATCGCCGCCGCCCTCGCCGGCGATGCTCTCCCCGGCGGCGTCCACGGCATTTTTGCCGATCTCCAAAATGTTCCGCAGCCAGGAGGGGACAGGTGCCCCAAAGGTAACGGCGTGCTCCGCCAGGGAACCCAGCTCTCCGATGATGTACCAGACGATCACCAGCGGCCCTAGCAAAACAGAATATGTAAATGGCAGGGACACCGCCGGGATATGCCCCAGGATGCTCCCGATCAGCCAGTCCGCCACCAGGGCGATGCACACCACCAGGATCATACCGCCCTTGTGCCAAGCGCCCTCCCGCATCTTGGCGCTGGACCAGCGCCCCTCCTTGGCTGCCGCCGCGCTGCCGATCAGCCAATCCGCCAGCATCAGCAGCACCCAGGCGATCACCAGCCACCCGAACCAGCCCCACAGGGCCGTCATGGTAGCCACCGCCGCCGCGATGGCGGCCTTTACCGTGGTCACAGTCGTTTCATTCATGGTCGTTCTCCTTTCGGTCAAATGTTTTCCTATATGCCCGCCGCGCCGCCTCCGGCAGAATCGCGGCGTAGATCATGGTGGTTTTGGGGTCCTCATGCCCCAGGAGCTGCTGAATCACCGGCAGCGGCATCCCACCCTGCAGCGCCTGCGTAGCAAAGGTATGCCGCAGGATATGGGGGTGGACCCGCCGTTCCAGCCCGGCCCGCTGCCCGATTCGTGCCAGGGCTTTCTCAATGCCTCCCGGCGTCAAAGGGCTCCATGGCGCTCTGACCGCCGCGAAGAGCGCGTCTCCGCCCTCCCGCTGACTCAGGTATTCCCGCAGAAGCTGTCCGGCCCGGAAGGAGAAGAACACCGTCCGAATTTTCCGCCCTTTCCCCAGCACGCGTACACTCCTCTGCTTCCAATCCACCTGCTCCGCACGAATCCCTGCCGCCTCGCTCAACCGGCAGCCGCTGGAGGACAGGAATTCTACCAGTGCCTGGTCCCGGATGTTCCGGCAGCCTTTCCGCAACCGGTGAAGTTCCTCATCTGTCAGGGGGCGGCGGGACGCCGTCCGGTCCACGCTCCGGCTCCTGATCCTCCGCATGGGGCTTTTCCCGATCACGTCTTCCAGCTCCAGCCATGCGAAAAAGCTCCGCAGCGTGTTGGCGTGGGTGACGATGCTCCCATCCTTCAGCCCCCGCTCCGACAGTCCGGCCAGATACCGCCGGACATCGTCGGCGGTGATCTCCTCCGGTGGTTTGTCCGCATACCGCGCAAAAGACCGCAGCACGAGGCCATAGTCTTTCAGGGTTTTCTGGGACAGGCCGTCGATCCGCTTCGCCGCCAGGAATGACTCGATCCGTTCACGGAGCGCCAGGGCGCCGCCTGTCTCCGCCCAGGTGATCCGGTACGCCTCCAGGACCTGTCTGATCTCCGCCTCCATACCGGGGGCCAGTCCTACCAGCTTCCGCTCCAGCTCCGTCTTTGCATCCATACGCAACACCTCCCGCACCAGTATAGCAGGAGGGTGTCTTAGTCTAATAAGGCGCCCGGCGGGTTTGGCTTCGGGGATGCGATACAGGAAATTGTGACCACCAGCGCGGAGGAATCCTATGAGACATACTGCGCCAAGGTAGACGCTGTACTGGACGCGATGCCTGACAAGACCGCAAAACTGGTGCGGGCCTATCCGCCGGCAGTGTACGGCAATGCAGGTACTACGATATCGCTCTTATACAAGAGCGATGCGAACTACGCGGTCCTATCTAATATCGGTAGTGCGGACGCGGGGCTGTGCGGATGGCGGATGTTCAAGCAACGGTATCCCTCATCGTCGAGTCCAGCAGTTTGGATGCCGTTTGAATGGGAACATCCGCCCATGCGAACCGGCATCGAGTACCGCACCACTGAGCGCCACAATAACAAACCAGTCTACAAGAAAGCCGTAAATACCGGGGCTCTCTCTGCGGGAACATCCAAGTCTGTAGCGCATGGAGTACAAGACATTGGGCTACGGTTATCCGCACTGTACGGATTAAACAACGATGGAGATAATCTGGTTGGCAATCCGGGTATCACTGGTATTTTAGTTGACGGATCGAACATCACCATAACGACAGCGGCGGGATTCAGCACGAGCAATTCCTGGGTTGTTATCGCCTACACCAAAACTACGGATTAGGAGGGCACATGAAGATCATCAAATATCAGTTGGAAACAGAGATCAACTATGGCACTCCCGAGGAGCCGGACATTGAGACGCTACTTTCTCCTGTTACTGTGACCTATACGGAGGAAGCCTATGCTATCGCCCAGGATGAAGCCTATCAAGGGCAGATTACCGTGGAGGATGATGGAGTCCCTGTGCCGCCTCCCACAGCTCAGGAACAACTGCGGGCAGATGTGGATTTCTTGGCAGCTATGCAGGGGGTGGCGTTGTGACAGTGTATGATATGGCGAGGGCCTACTATCCCCGCCTTTGGGACGATGGCCGTTTGGATCAGCTGGTAGCCGCCGGGCGGCTGTCTGCCGAGGAAGCCACACAAATCAGGGCTGATTTGCAAGCTCCGGCATCTGCGGCCAAGTAATGGCACTGGGAAAACGCTCCTGTTGGGGCACATCCCGCAGGGCCTGCCGGTATGTTTTGACCGCCTCCAGCGACTGCGCGTCCAACGGGGAATCCGGCAGTACCGCCCAGTCCGTGGCCGCCAATAGCCGGTCACGCCGCGCCCGGATTTCGTCCGTGGTATCCGCCACCTCCTCCACGGTGACCTCACCCTGCCATGCCTCAGACAAGGCCAGCTGGTAGTCGGCCTCCGTGGCGTAAGGCATGGAGACGTCGGATAGTACGGTTTCCATCATCGGCTTCTCCGGCGTTCCGTGGTTGGTCTCCGTAGCCAGCTTATATTTCAGGATCTTCATGCGCTCCTCCTCAATCAGTTGTTTTTGTGTAACGCAAAACCAGATATACATAACTGGCGGATACATCCGAATTTGTCGTGATCCGGATATTGGAGGCATTGATCTGAATACTGTCAAGCGCAGGGGTTTCGATCAGATTGGCGCCTCCCATCATCCCTGTGTATGAGACAAGCTGGTTGAAATTCTCTATCCCATGAGAGACGTCTTTGTATGTGGCATTTGGTGCCTGACCGAAATTGATTGCTTTGGCATACACAGGTTTGCCGTTGTACCGCTCCGTGGAGCGGTACTCGACGCCTAACTGCATGGGCGGATTGATCCATTCGAGCGGCCCCCAGGTGCCATTTCTGCAGATGCGACGTGCTTGATTTTGTGCATCTTGGTTAAGTGACCAATATTCCTGCAGGACATTTTGGGCATCATAATTTGTAACCCGCGCAAATATGTAGCCTGCCCCACCAGCATCAGATGTCATTTTAGGAGCATTTTGCGGACTCCTCGATCCCCACCGATACCATCCATTTTGCCAGATGGTATTTAGGTCATCATCGGAGGTAAGTTCTTTAGATTGTTCTCCCAGCCCATACCCCGCAGGCGCCTTATTAGACAAAGCCGTCGCAACGGTCTCCGCCTCCGGCTCTCCGCTCACCGGGATCTGTGTGGCGTTGTAGTCCCCGGACTGGGGCACCACCACGCCACGCCGGCCATTGAAGGAGGTCACGCCGTTTTCTCCCGCCGGACCGGTGGGGCCTGTTGGACCAGCCGCTCCGGCGGGCCCCGTTGGTCCTGTCGGGCCGGCCGCACCGGCCTGTCCGCTGGGCCCCGCAGGTCCTGTCGGGCCGGTGGGGCCGCCTGCCGGTCCCGTGGGCCCCATTGGCCCCGCGGGACCTGTGGCTCCGGTTTCTCCTGTCGGGCCTGTCGGTCCCGTTGGCCCGGCTTCTCCGGCAGGGCCTGTCTGCCCCTGGGCTCCTGTGGGGCCGGTGGGACCTGCCGCTCCGGCCGCGCCTGTCGGTCCAACCGGCCCAGTTGGTCCGGTTTCTCCAATGGGACCTGTCGGCCCCTGTGCTCCTGTGGGTCCGGTGGGACCCGTCTCCCCGGTCTCTCCCTTCAGGGATGCCAGGTATTCCTCCTCCGTTCCCTTGAAGCCGTGCTTCACCGCAAGGCCGTAGGCCGAAAGATAGTAGGGAGGGTTGTTGTACGGCGGTCCGCCGCGCTCACTCCACCTCATGCCGTCTCGCCTCCTCGCCGTAATATCCCTCCGCAGGATCGTATAGCTGGCAGAACCAGCACACAAACGCCGTGTACGCGCTGTTGTAAATGGTCATGGAGTCCGCGTACTTGTTATACTCTCCGTTCTCCGCGTCGATCCTGGCCTGCAGATACAGCGGATAGAGATCGTCGTAGGGAGGATCCACCAACAGCTCCCGGTCCATATCCGCCGGATATTGCAAGTCCAGCTCCCGGATCTGCGCCGGCGCCATCAAAAAGACCTCCGCCTGCAGGCAGCCTTCCATGCGGCGCAGCCACTGGAACTTCGTCTCCTCGCTGAAAGCGTTGGGTTTCACGGCATCCGCCGCCGCGATGGCATCCTTGACCTTCATTCGTATCCGCCTCCCTTGTTTCCCACATAGAAGCGCATGTTCTCCAGCAGCCGCGGGTTGTCCGGTTCCTCCAGCAGCGCCTGCTCTCCGTATGCTCCTGCCGCCCGCAGATCCCCGATCCGGTAGCAGGCATACGCCATGGCGTCCCAGGGATAGGCGCCCCAGGCCCTGTCCTCGTTGATATAGAAGCCGGACCGTTCGGTGATGTCCACGGCCCGCCGGCCGTAGTAGACCACGCCCTCCCAGTCCTCCGCCGCGTAGGCTGCCTCCTGCGCCTGTACCCAGGGCTCCCGCAGCTCCGGTGCCTCTGCGATGGCCCGCAGCGCCCACACCATGCCCTGCCGCCTGTCGCCCATAGACAGATAGCACCGGGAGAGAAAGCGCATGGAGGCGCACCGCTCCGGCTGCCACACGGCTCCGGGCATTTCCAGGTGGCGCTTCAGCACCGGGATGGCCTCCGCGTACAGTCCGTGGAACATATACTCCCGCCCCAGATAGTGGGCGTTCCGGTCGTCCTCCGGATCCTCCCGGACGGACAGTTCCAGCAGCGGCAGATACTCCGCCCGGCTTTTCTTCGGGTCCGGATAGTGCTCCAGCACGATCTCCGGACATACCGCTGTCTTCCAGGTGCGCTGCCCGTCTGTCCTCCGCAGCACTTCATGTACCGGATGATGCCAGCGGAACACGCCGGGGGCGTGGATTTTCTCCTGCAGGAACGTAGTGCCCGGCGTTCCGCGGGGGCCGAAGCTCCAGATATAGGTGTACCGGAGCTGTTCTGCTCCCGGCTCCCAGGCATTCTCCAGCAGCTTCCGCCAGCCGGGCCGAAACACCTCGTCCAGGTCCGTGCACACGCAGATGTCCGTGTCCGGCGGGATCAGCTCCATGGAGCGGTTGCGGGCCGCATCAAACCGCCAGGGGCTGACAGCCTCCTGCCGCACCACGGCGCCCCGGTCCGCCAGCTTTTCCACGGTCCGGTCCGTGCTCCCGGTGTCCAGCACGCACACCCAGTCCGCCTCCCGCATGGAGTCCATCCAGCGGTCCACGAACTGCTCTTCGTTTTTGGCGATGGCGTACACGCAGATTTTCATGGTTGCCTCCTTGTGGAAAAGCGGGCGGAGGCGTACCTTCGCCCGCTTCGGGTGTTGCTTAGTCGGGGAGCTCTTCTCCCGTGGAGATGCCGCCGATGGCGGCGAACCGCCAGTCGTTGAACGTGGCGTTCCAGCGGGAACGGCCCCGCCACACGTTGGCGTCGGTGTTCTCGTCGATGGTGCTCCGCACCGCCAGCGGAATCCGGTCGTTCCACACAGCGCCGCCGTACTGCTCGTTGTACTTGCTGTCCAGCAGGATCCAGGGCGCGGTGCCGGCCGTGATGAACTTGTTCAGATAGGGCCAGCAGATCACGGTCCAGCGGCCGAACTGATAGTTGAAGGCGTTGTTGCTGGTGGCCGGGTCCTTGTCGGCGCCGATGGCCGCGAACACATCCTTCTTCAGGCTGGCCAGATCGGGGATCAGGATGGTGTCCGGGGACACGTCCAGAATCTCCTCCGTGTCGCCGCAGAAAATCTGCATGGCCGTCTCCATCTGGCCCAGGGCATCCACGGAGAAGGCGTCCTTGAACAGGTTGCACTGGGCGGGGCCGGACACCTTGGCGGGGTGTGCCGCGGAGAACAGCGGCTGGCCGTCCGCCGTGGTGATGTCAAAGGTCTTGCCCTTGAACTGCGCCGTAGTGGCCGCCTTGATGGCGCCGCCGTACAGGGCCGCGCCGAACAGTTCCCGGGTCCGGTGATAGCTGGTCATAAAGGCCCCCGGCTGCTTGCGCAGGTCCATCAGCTTGGAGTCCTCGATCATCTCCTTGGAGATGGAGAAGGAATCCTTCCAGGTCTCATACACCAGCAGCTTCTGATAGCCCTCCTGCATGGAGTCCTCGGGATAGGCGCCGTTCTCACCCACGGGCTCAAAGCCCGCCATGGCGGTCATGCTGGTCAGCAGGTCGCCGTAGTTCTCGGATGTACCCATCAGGAACAGCCGCTCCACGACGATCTCCTGCTCGAAGGCCTCGCCCCGCTTCTCCAGGAACATCCGGATGGGGGCCTGGCACTTGCCGTACACGCTGTCATTCAGGCCAGACCCCTCGGAAAATGTAAGTCTAATAGGCATTGTCTTGTTTCTCCTTTCTCGGCAGGTCGGGGATTAGCCACCGCCGCCCGCCGCGGGCTTCGGGTCCACGAATCGGCCGCGAACGATGCTGCCTGCCGTGGTGCCGTCCAGGCTGACCACCTCAAAGGTGCCGTCCCCGGCGCCCACCTGCGTGCCGCCGCTCTTGACCACCAGCCGACTGCCCGCCACGGTGCCCGCGGCCGCCGCCTGCAGGGTGGTCTCATAGATCACGTCCCGGCTCGTCCGGGACACGGGGATGGGGGTCCCCGCGGTCTCCACCTTTACCTCCGCGTTGCAGATGTAGGGGGGAGTGGTATCCAGGTCCGCCGCCACGGCCTCCAGATGGCCGGTGGTGGCGTCCAGGTTCAGGGCCTGCCCCACGTGGTAGGTGCCGGCCTCCGCCGGCAGATACTCCCAGGGGAGCACAGCCCCGTTGTCGCTTTTCCAGGGCTGAAACATGGTTTCCTCCTTTTCACGCTGCCTCGGTCTCCCGGGGCGCCGCTCATTTCTTGTGCTTGTTGTACCAGGCGGTGATCTCCGCCTCCGTGGCCGTCGGATTGAAGAGCTTGAATGCCTGCATCTCGTCCGGCGGCACCGTGGCCGCCCCGGTCCCCTGGGGGGTCCCGGTGCCGGTCAGGTGGTCCTTGCCCCTGGCGTTGTTCATGGCCTGCTGCCGGGCCGCTTCCGCCCGGGCCGCCTGCAGCCGGTCAAAGTTGGCCAGCCGGTAGGCGTCCAGGAAGCTGTTGCCCTTGCGCACCAGGTCGTAGAACGCCTTGGCGTCGGGCATGGACAACAGGTCCTCCACCGTGTTGATAGCGGGGTCCAGCTTGTGGATTTCCGCGAGCTCCGCGTCCACCCGGGCCTTGGCCTCAGCCTGTCTGCGCTGCTCGTCCTCCGCCGCCCGCTGCTCCTGCTGCTTTTTCAGCGCCTGGATCGCCGGCGTCTGTTCCACCGCGGACCGCAGGGCCTCCGGTGTCAGCTTCCCGGCCTTCAGGTCCTTCTGTAGTCTGGCGGCTTCATAGTCCGCCTGCCAGGCGTCAAACTCCTCCAGGGTGGTGATGGGCTTGCCGGTGACGGTGTTTTTCATCCCCGCCTTGGCAAAGAAGGCCTCCATCTGCCCTTTGGTTCTGGCCCTCTCGTCCTCCACCGCCATTTTCACGGCGGCGTCAATGGCGGGCTCTTCCCGCCGCCGGCGGGCTGCATTCTCCGCCCGCTGGGCAGCCGTTTGAGGCTCTGCCTCATTACGGATGCCGCGTCCCCCTTGCGGGGGCTGCTCCTTGGTCTGCTGGGCGGGCTCTCCTTCCTGCCCGCCCTCTGCCTGGGACGCTCCGGAAACGTCCCTGGCACCGCCGGCGCCGCCCTGGGCCCCACCGTCTCCCTGATCCCGGGAGGGGTCCTGCTCCTGGGTCTGCGCCGGCTCCTGGGCTTCGCCCGTTCCGGGCTCCGTGCCCCGTGCCTGTCCTTCCTGCGCTCCCGGTTCGGCGGCTCCCGGTTCGTTCCCGCCTGCGGGCTGCTCCAGCCCGAACGCAGCATACAGATCGCTCTCTTCAAATCCGGCCATAATGCCTCCGTTCCGGCCTCTGGCCGGCTGCCATTTTCCCGCTGTTGGCTTGCGTAATGGTGGGCCACTCCCGGCCCCGGATTATTCGATCTCCGTTACTTCTTGCCGCTCCGGAGGTCGTTGCCCGTCTTCACTGTGCCCTTCTTGGACACAGTGGTCTGGATGGGGGCCTGTACCACCTGGGGCCCGGAGTTCTTGATCCGGCCCACGTAGCCGAAGCCGCCGCGCTTGCCGCCGTTCTTCATGCAGGTGCCGCCTCCTTTCTTGCAGATTGAGATTTTCCCGCGTTCTCATGCGTTCGTCCTCACGGACTCCATATCGCTCAATTCCCCGTGCACGGGGAATATCGCTCACTCCGTCGTTCGTCCTCTTCCCACCACGCCCCGCGTGGTGGGGGCCCTTTTACCTACCCGTCGGCGTCTGATTGCCTTGGTTGACTGTGGATGCGGCGTCCCGCCGCCCTCGCTGCTGGGCCTGCATGGCCAGTATCTGGAGCTGTATCTGCTGGGCCTGGGCGGCCTGCTGCTGTTCCCGCCGCAACCGCTCTTCCAGGTATTTCTTGGTGGACCCGGCCCCGGGGTAGTGCAGCTCCTCCATCTTGCTCCAAAACAGGATCAGCGTCTCCGTGCTGCTGGGATCGCCGAATGCCCCGGTCTGCAGGTTCATCCGAGTCTCCTGCCACATGGCCTCCCGGTTGGAAGCCAGCGGGGCAGAGGTGTCACAGCTGAACAGGAACTGGTCGTCCCAGTAGAACTGCCCATCCTCGTCCTGCTTCAAGAAGTCGTACCGGCTGATCTCCTCAAAGACCGTGTTCCCCTCGTTGTCCTTGTAGCTGATGGGCCGGGGCTCGTCCGAGTACGCCAGCCAGAACTTGAACATCAGCTCGAACAGCTGGGCGTATGCCGCCTGCTTCATGGTCCGCTTGCTCTCCAAGCGCCCCGCCGCCTGTGCGGCGGAAAACTCCTTGGCCTTTCCGCTGGTGGCCGTTGGGTCCGTCCGGCCCTGGAAGCTGTCTGTGATGCCCAGGACCTGCCGGGCCTCTTCATAGACCGTCGCCAGGTACGTCAGCTCGTACTGCAGGTCTCCGGAAAACTGGTACACGTCGATCATGGCCTTGTCGGCCGGGGAATCCAGGAACCATCGCTCTCCGTCCACCGGGTCCGTCCGCAGCGTCGCTTTGGCCGGCAGCGTAATCCGGGTCCCTGCCTTCACCAGACGGTCGATGATCTTTTTTTCCATGCGGTTGGTGGTGTTCTGCTGGTCCTCAATCACGTCCACGTCGCTGTTTCCCAGCAGTTGGCCATAGACGCTCACGCTCTTCTGCAGCACCACCGGGAACACGTCCGGCCGGTAGAAAGGGATCCGGGTAGGCCGCATGACCGACCGGCCGTTCTCGTCGATCTCCGGATGCTGGCCCGGAATCGTCAGGCCGGAACTGTTGGTGATGGGCAGGATCACTTCTTCGTACTCCTGCTCTTTGGTGGTCCAGTTCGTGCTCCCGCACCATGGGCATGGTCCGCCGTCGTACCGTTCTGCCTCAGCCTCCGGCGGCTCTGCTGCCACCTCCGCCGCCATGGCTTCCAGGCCTCCGCCGATACCGGCCGCCACCTCCTGCGCCAGCTGCAGGGCCAGGGCCCGGCCCGCGATCTGCTTCCTGGTCTCCGCTGTCTCCGCCACGGCCTGCCGGTTCTGGATGATCTGCCCGGGGAGGGGGCGTACCCGGCCGCAGTGGGCACAGACCGGCACACGCCGCGCCTGGTAGTTCTCCAGGTCCTCCAGCTCGATGTCGTTGACCCACACATAGCGGTCGATCCCGCCCTGGTCGTTTTTGGCGTAGCCGATGTACATCGTCACAGCGTCGTCCGCCGTGTCTTCATCGCCGGTGCCCCGCACCTGGGGCTCCTGCTCGCCCTCGTTTTCCACATTCACGCCGTACCGGCGCCGGATGCTCTCCTTCGTGGCGGCCTGGCGGACGATGAACCAATCCATGTCCTGGATGCCGGTGTAGATGCCGGGCTGCGGGGCGAACTGCTTCGGATGCAGCATCGCCACTTCCTCTTCGCCTACCGTGTCGTGGGTCCGCTTCCGGTTGTCCCAGGCCACCAGGAAGCCTACGCCGCCCTGGATGGGGACTGTCCGCTCCGCCTGGTCGTTGATGGTCTCGAAGGGCAGGCGGTCCAGCTCGCAGCGCAGCCAGTGCTCGATCTTGTCTGCCAGCCCCTCGTCCTCCTTCCGCCGCGGCGTCACCTTGGGGGAGGGAATGGCGGAGGAAACCTGACTCTCAATGTTCTCAAAGACGATATTCCGGATATGGGGAGCCTTCTGCCCCTCATCCCCCTTTGTCAGGGCGCGGAGCTCCCGGTCCCCGCTGTACAGGTGCTCCCGCCGGTCCATGCGCTCCATCTCCGGCTTCCAGGCTGCGTCGCTGTCCGCCAGCCTCCGCTGCCAAATATCCAGTTTTGCCGGCCTGACTGCCGCTTTTCTCGTTTTCATCGTGCTCTCCTATCTCCGCGGGGTACCCCAGAGTTTCAGCAGGAGCTCCCGCCCCTGGGGGTCCGCCCGGTCAAAGTCATCCCACATATCCTGCGTCCACACGGCAGTCCCCGCCGCCGCGGTCCGCTCCACGCTGGTCCGCTGCTGAACCCTGATCTTGTGGGCAATGGCCAGCGCCATCACCAGATCGTCGTGAGCGCCCTCTTCCGCCTGTGGTTTCCAGTTTTCGTCATAAATGAACGTCAGCATCTCGCCCAACGTCTCGTAGTCATTGATGGTCTCCAGGTGCTCCCTGGCCGCGTCTTTCAGCCCATCCACAATCACCGGCCTGGTGACGGTCGTGGTCTCAAAGCCAAAGGCCGGCACCATCTTTCCGGTGTAGTTGTCCAGGCGCTCCCGCACGTACAGGTTCGGGTATCCCAAATCCTCCAGTTTCATCTCCGGGTACGTGGAGTAGTTGGTCTCCACACCGATCAGGGCGGTGTTGTAGTACATCCCCAGGCAGTACATCTGCTCGGCGTACATCCGCTCCCCAAACTGGTGGTGGAGCACCGCCACCTGCTCTCCCGTCCGGTTGTCCAGCACCTGGCCCACAAACCAGTCGCTTCCGGTGCCGGCAGTGTCCCCGCCGATCACATAGGGCACGCCGTTCTCCGGCTTTTTCAGGATGCGGACAGCGCCTCTTGGGTCCCGTACCCAATCCCAGCCGACGATTTTTCCAGCTGCGTCTTTCCTGGCACGGAACTCGCCCCGTTCCCAGGGGAGCTCCCGCACCTGCTCCCGCCGCAGCACGATCTCCGCCTTGTCGAAGACGCAGCGGCCGGTGGAAATAAACGCCTCGTCCGGTGTGGACGGGTACTCCTGATGAAACAGATCCAGGTCTCCGCCGCAGTTAGCGGCGATGCACCACCGCCGCCAGGCCAGCTGCTCGTCGTCCAGATGGAAGGTTTCGGCCAGTTCCTGCTCCTCCGGCGTCCGTTCAAATCCCGGGGGAGGGGTCCGGCGGTATTCCTCCATCTCGTACCAGGCAAAGAAGATGGGCAGGTAGCCGTCCTCGCCCCGCCGCTGGGCTTCCACCGCCGCGTCCCACCGATTTTTGAACTCGTCGTATCCGTTGGCGGTGGATTCGATGATAATCATGGTCCCCGGCTTGTCCGGCACCGCCTGGGACAAACCCGCCAGCGTCTCCCGCTTGTCTCCCGGCCAGAAGGCGAACTCGGACAGGTGGAGGCACCGGAGCGTGGCAGATCGGCCGCCGCCCCTGCCGCCTGCCGTGGCGCACTTGATGGAGCTCCCCAGGCCCGGCCGGCGGCCCTTGTAGTGGGCCGGCTTATCAAAGACCAGCTCGTGGGCGTTGCTTGCCTTCCGCATGGGTTTCATCGGCTCCGGCAGATTCTCGTAGTAACGCAGGGACATTCGGAACAGGTTGGCGGTGGCCTCGTCTTTGTGTGCGACGATCATGCAGTCGGTATAGAACCGGGTGGCCGTAATAGCGAAAATGATGGCCTCCGTCAGGGTGGAAAACCCCATCTGCCGGGCTTTGAGGACGATGATCCGCACCGGCTTTCCGGCGTCCCACTGGGATTTGACCGCCTGGTACATCCGATCCTGCGGCTGATTGAGCCGCAGCGGCATCAGGGTTCCGTCCTTCGTGCGGATTTTCAGGAACGTCTCGATATACTCCCGCACGTTCAGGATGTTCATAAACTGCCACCCCCGCCGGCCTCTTCCAGCTTCTGCAGGTATTCCTCGATCCCCTTGCTGGAGAAGTCCAGGTCGTGCCGCTCCCGGTATCCGTAGTTGTTTTCCAGGTTGAAGACAATTCCCTTGATGTCTTTGCCGGGCCGCGTCAGCAGCTCCCGCTCGTTCCACGCCTTCATCCGCTCGTAGACCTGCTGGGTGATCTCCACGAACTCCGGGTTTTTGTCCGGGTCCCGGTAGTTGGCCCAGGTGCTCCGGTCGATCTCCAGGAACTCGCACAGCGCCGCGATCTCCGGCGGCACGATGTACTCTGTGACCCAGACTTCCTCTTCCAGGGAGTTCTTCACCGGCACCTGTTCAAAAATCATGTGCCCTTTGTCGTCGTACCGGCCGGTGGGCACTGGCTCTGTGATGCGCACCTTCCGGGTGATGGAAGCAAAATACCGCTCTACATCCCTTTTAAGCGTCCGCGGCGTGTACTTTCTGGGCCTTCCCACGTCCTCGTCACCTCCGCATCTCCCGCCCCGGTCTCTAATACCAGTATAACAGGGTGACCATGCGTCGAACCGTCAACTTTTTGAGCGCAAAAAAACGCCTGTATCCCTTGTCCTGCAAAGGATACAGGCGCATTGTCCCCTCGCGCGCGCAGGTGCGCGCGTGTACGCGCGTGCGAGGGCATACCCGCCCCCGTGCGCGCGTTGTCGTGTCGAAAAATTCCACGGCTTTCAGGCCCGAGGAAAATTCCCGGGCCTCCACCGCCTATTCCGTTTTTTCCCGTCCTTCCAGGCGGCCGTCGTCCTCGCAAAGTCCGCTTAGCTCCGTTTCCTCCTGTGGAGATTGGGCAGCCGTCGGGAGCTTTGCTTCCATACGGATGCCGCATACCCCTTGCGGGTAAAACTCCGCCCGCTTCCTTGCACCCCAAGGGCACTTCCGCGCCCCTATTCGGGGCTTGGGCGCTCGTCCTCTTCCCGCCGGACCCGCTCCGCTGGGCTCCGGCGGGAACCCTTCTGCGGTTCTCCGGCAGGATGTACCGAATGTACTGGGACAGGCCGGGGTGGTACGCCTCCCGAAACAGTAGCACGCCGCCCTTCGGCACGCGCACCTCCGCCTCGCTCATGGCGATCCGGTCCTTCGGCTCCACCCGGAGCAGATTCCGGCTGGAGATGTACTTCTTGTGATCCGGCACCCGCCGCACCTGCCGGATCAGGTAGGAGGCCAGGGGCGTGTAGTCCATCTGCGGGGAGAGTGGCTTCCAGTCCACGCCGCCCAGGCCCGCCCACTTTTCCACGAACACGTCCCGCACCGCCTGGTCTACCACCAAGTGATGATGCACCCGTACCGTCTCCCCGGTGTCTCCGTCCATGTCGGAGGTGACGGCCACGTACCGCAGCGGGAGTCCCAGCTTGTCCAGTTCCCGCTTCACCCGCCGGATCATCAGCTGCAGCTCGTGCTCTGCCGCCGCCCGCATGGTGTCCAGCCGCTCTTCCTCGGTCTCCATGGGCAGGCCCTGCCGGAGAGCCCAGGCCTCCAGCCGCGCCAGTCCCTCGTCCGAATAGTCCAGGCCCACCAGCAGGTCGCCCTCTGTGAAGTTCGCGTTGAGCAGGCGGGCCAGCGCCTTCTCCGCGCTGTACTCGTTCTGTGCCTGCTTCCGGGCGGCGTCCCGCAGGCGGCGCTGTGATCTCGTGGGGCGGGCACCTGGGACGAAAAATTTTGTTTTTTCTCCCACGTTGCCCGCCTCATACGTCCGGACGATCCAGTACCCATCCATGTCGTCCTCGCCTCCTCCATATCGCTCACCCTGCCGCCCGCGGCAGGTCTCACTCATTCCGGGGCTCGTCCTCTCCCCACCACGCGGGGCGTGGCGGGGTCCCCCATTGCCTCTTTCTGCTTTTATCTGCTTTATTGGTGAAAACTTAGGCCCTTACCAAGCCCACATTCGCGCGTGCGCGCGAATGTTAATATGTATATGATCCGGAAAGCCTTTTCGTCTGATCGTCTACGCAGGGCCCCTCGTTGGTGCCGTCCCCAGCATTGACGGCGGCACATTTTGGCTCCCCTCCACTTCGGAGGACCTCAGTGCTCGTGTACTGGCGGCCAGGGCGTTGGTGGCTTTTTGATGTGACTTAAACCGGAATCTCGTTTTGCAGGCCCCGCCCGGCTCATGCGCCCGCAGCGCGGCATAGAATCCCCCACCGCCGCTCTCTCCACGTAGGAACGCAGCCGTCAACACGGACGGCAGGGGAGGGGCCCGGCTCACCTCGTCGCCGCAAAGTCCGCTCGGCTCCGTTTCCCTCGCCGTCACAAGCTCCGCATCCCTCGTTCCGGCCATTCTGGTCAGAACTCGCTCACTTCGCTGCTCCGGCTCTCCCCACCACGCAGGCGTGGCGGGGACCCCAATGCGAAAACAATGCCCGCTCCCTTGCGTCTCCTCTCCCCACTGCGCGGGGCGCAGCGGGGTCCCCTTGATCTTCGGAGCACCCGCTTTCGCGGGCGTGACCCTTACCGGGATGTGGTCATAGATAAGGGGAAGACGCAGGCCGCCGGGAGTGACCCGGTTGCCTGCATGTCAAATCTTCCGTGGGAACGCCTCGTAGTATCTCCGCACGGCTCGTTCCAACGTAGAGGGGGAGAGGTGGTGCCGCAGGCAGACCGCCTGTGCGCCCGCGTCCGTTGTCACAAACTCGAACAGCGCCTGGTAGTTTTCTTTCCCGGCGGCGATACACAAATTCAGGATCTTCTCCTGTGTCCGCTTCGGTAACTCCCAGTAAAGCAGGGAAGTGAAGTATATGTATCCCTGCCACTCATAGCTCACCGGAATGGACTTCTTGTACCGAAACACCCGCGGCACCTCCTTTCGTTTATGTTTTCCGCCTTTTCTGCACGATCTGGTTTCGCTCATACTCCGTTGTGCCGGCCATCAGCTGGCCGTAGGAGAGCCCGCGGCGCTTGGCCTCCGCCGCCATCGCCGCCAGCCGTTCGTATTCCCTGGATCGCCGCTTCACGTGCCCGCCTCGCTCTCTCCCTGGACCGGGCCCGCCGCGCCGCAGCCGCCTTCTCCAGGTGGGCGCCGTACCGCCGGCCCATCTCCACCAGCAGCCGCTGCTCGATCTCCAGCAGTTCTTCCTTCGTCTGCATCCGCCCACCTCTCTTTCTCGATCCGCTCCTCCAGCCTCTGTAACTTTGCCTGCATCCAGATCCCCCAACCCGGAAACAGCAGCTTCATTTGGTTCAAGACGATCTGCACATCTGCTATCTCTTCCTCCACGTTCTTTACGAGAAACAGAGGCTCCGTGATCTCGTGTTTCTTTGCTCTCCGCAGTTTCAACAGTGCTTTGGAGAGCTCCGCCATCTCTTCCAGCATCATGTCAATCTGCGCCTGCTGCCCATACATCACCAGGGCATCCTGCAGGACTGGCCGCCGGACAGCGGCCTCTTGGATCATTCCGCCGGCCTCTCCCATGGCCGGGGCTTCAACGGCAATCTGGATGCACGCTCTCAAAGTCTCCATATCTGACCGGAATGCAAGACAAGAGCCCAGGTTCCTCAGATTCCGAGCCCTCTCCGCTTGCCGCTTCACTTCCCGGTATTTCTCCAGGAGCGGCCGCGCCACGTCAACCCTCCGAATCAGCTCGTCCATATCTTTCTCCTCCTCCAAAGCTCCATAGTATCGAATCTTCTCAAATCAAAATCCATTCCAAATCTGCATTCCGCAGTATTCAAAGCACTCAGCGTCGTTGCAATCCTCGTCGGTCAGATCCATGAGCCGCTTTCGACTTCTCGATATGAACAAGTCGGAATCCATAGGCGGCTTCGGATTTTTGTCCCGCAGCAGTTCATCGACGCCCACAACCTGGGCGTATTGCTCCGGCTCATTCTCCCGCAGGAATTTGAAGAAGTAATTCTTGTGGAACGGGCAGAACGAGCAGGCCGAAGCCTTGGTCTCCAAGCCCCATACATCCTTGATGTAGGCAAAGTTATCCGCCCGGGTCAGACCCATCTCCACCAAGGGGAACTTGTTGACGAACATGGGGTTGGGGCTCTCCTTACACCGGCGTGACTCCTCCGCGCTGAAGCCCATGTGCATCTCGTGGGCCTTCTTGTCTTCCTCCCGGAGCCGCTGCCCCTTTTTGTAGCCAAGCAGCTCCCACCGGACGTACTTGGAGATCAGCTCTACCTTGTAGTCGATGGTGCAGTTGCGAGGCATCTTGCTTTTGTGGCCGTCCTCCTTGATGGTCCACCACGGGATGCTGATCGTCCGCCTTTCCCCGAAATTCTCCATAAAGTCGGTGTAGAGCGGAGAATCCAGAATCACAAGTGGCACCCCGCAAGAATGACCGGCGTTTGCCAGGAATTCGACCTGCTTTTTCACCCAAGGCGGCTCGAATCCCAAATCGCAGAATATGGATATGTCGTAAATCGGCACCTGGGGCCATACAGGCGGTTCTCCCCGTATCTTTGCCAGGGCGTTTTCGCAGCTCATCAGATGCAGGGCCGATGACTGCATCCCGGCGCCGCATGATAAGATCTTCACACCTCAATCCCTACCCCTCCGCTGGCTGCTGGAGCCATCGTTTGATGCAGGCCAGCAGACGATCTTCCGTGCAGGGGCGTGGGTATCCCTTACTGCTGACGCATCCACCCTTCATGTCACACCACCGAGTGGAAATATCCTCAAACTTTCCCGCCTCCATTTCTGCCCGCCAGCGGCGCAGAATCTCTTGCGCCAGTCTGTCATCGTCCATGGCCCGGATTTTACCCCCATTGGTGATGGTTGATGTCTCTCCCGGGCCACCAGCCAGCTTGCGGAGACAGTCAATGGAGCCGAGCTCCTTGTAGACATTAAGCTCACGCAGCGCACAGGCGATTTTTGCCATATCCACGGCAGAAAAGATTTCCTCCGGCTCCAGCCCCGTGTCCTCGTAGGCTGCGAGGCGCTTTGCTGCTTCACCGCTTGGCCCATGATATGACCAGCAACCATATTCCTCGTTCCAGTAAGTCAACCGTTCCATGGTCACCCCTCCCCAGGGCCGAGGGACAACCGGCCTCTCTGGTATAGCTGATATAGCGTTTGACCGCTACTGTCAGTCAGATAGGGCAGAAATACCTCTTCCATTTGCACTTGCCCGGCTTCAATAATCGCCATCTGCGCCATGACCCAGTCCCGGACGTTGCGCCATGCGGTGCGCTCGGCTTGACCCGGCTTGGCTTTCACCTTCGGCTGGGTAAATCCTGTCCGTCCCCCGTCAATATTGGCAGGGAGGCAGAAGCCACGAGGCCCGGCCGGAGTTTCGATGGCAAACATGATGCCGGTGGGCTGGCCGGCGGCATTATAGTCCACCATGACCTTTCTGGCGCCATGGCCGGCGAGCGCCCCTTGAATTTCTCCTAAACTCTTATAGACCTCTACCTCGGTCGTGTAGTTCTTAATCGCCATGACGCTCCTCCTCTCCCTCCGGCGGGCGGCGGTAGGCGAGCCACCCCAGCACATGCAGCCCGTAGCGTCCCGCAGGGTCATCGTGTTTCAACCCGTAAAAATCTTGGTCACGGTTTGCCAGATAATCCTCCGCATCTGCTGATAGCTCCCAGTGCCCCCAGTCAGGTTGCTCCACAATCCACACCGGCTCCCCATCCATCTCCCGCAACTGCTCAATGGTCAGCGGCTCGTTCGGCGGGGACAGGGCGGAGATTGCTTCTTCGGCTGTATCAAATAGCATCCCGCCCATTGTGCTTTCTGCGCCATCAGTGCATAGTGGGCAGTCTCCCCATCCTTCGTGATGTAAGGCATACGACAGTCCGCTCCATGGAGCGTTTTCATATTCGCATCCCATCAGTCCGTGATAATTGCCTTCATCATCATGGACGCCTACAAACACTGCTTTCTTCTTGCAAATCGGGCACTCCATTTTCCTGTCCATCCTCACCCCTCCTTCCGGCTCCCTTTCTCCGAAATTGTTCCGCCGCCGGACATGTGGCAAAATGGCTCACATGCCCCACGCCGTCAGGCTCAAATGCGGCCAGTCCGCCGATGTCCGCAGACAGCACCGTCCCGTTCCCGGTTATGATCTTACCCGCCGCGCCCTCCCGGGCCTTGTACAGCGCCGGCTCCGCATCGCAGGGCATGGATTTCCCGGCCGCCGTTCTGATCCACACAATGGGCGCTCCGCAGCCCCTGCACGTTGACTTCATCATGTTGCCTCCCGCATTGCCGTATCCGTCCGGCCGGCCCTTCGGCCCTGTTGGCCCCTGGTGCCTCCGCATGGCCTGGAACTCGTCCAGAACCACGGGGCATCTGGTCAGCGTGCAGAATCCCTGCTCACCGGCATAGCCGCAAGCAATGTTGAGGGAACCGCAAAAACGGAGATGTTCCATTTATGTGATGCCTCCCATATCCACTTTCGCCTGCGCGATCCGTTTCTCCGCCGCGGCGAAATCCCCCGGGTTCTTTTCTATCCCTATAAAATTCCGCCCGGTTCTTATGCAGGCCACGCCGGTGGAGCCGCTTCCCATGCAGTTGTCCAGCACAGTCTCCCCGGGGTCTGTGTACGTACGGATCAGCCACTCACACAGCGCCACCGGTTTCTCCGTCGGGTGAAGGCACTTAGAGGCGTGTGGCTTCGGGATAGAGATCAAGGATGTCGGATGCTTCCATGTGCCCAAGTCTTTGCTGTTGTCCACCACGGCGTAGTCCCCATAGTCCCGGTTCTGAAAGCGTTGGCCCGCCCGGTTCCCGACGGCCCGCCCCTTGCTGTGGTTCGGCTTCCCCGGCACCTTTTGGGGATGGTAGAGCGGCTGCTTTCGGTAGAACACCGCAATCTCCTCCGTCCGCCGCAATGGCATCCGGTTGGCGTTTAGAAACCCCGTAGGGATCACTTTGTCCCAAATCAGGTTATACCGCCACATTTTTCGGTTGCTTTTCATCAGGTCCGCCAGAAACATTCCGTCCGCGAACAGGCAGATGGCGCCGTGCTCCTTGACAATCCTGCTGTACTGCTCCCAGAGCTTGTCTAGCGGCAGCTTCTGGTCCCAGGTATTCTGCGTAGAGCCGTATGGCATGTCGCAAAGTACCATGTCGACGCTCCCGTCCTGGATTTCTGGCAACAGTTCCATGCAGTCCCCACAAATCAGCCTGCACATGTCACACTTCCCGCACATCAATACCCAGCCGCTCGCGCATCAGCTTCCGCTTGATGGCGTATACCCTGGTTTTGGTGGCTTCGCTCTTTACATCCTCTACCACACGCAGCCAGTGGACCTCTCCGCAGCAGTCCGGCTCCGTGGCCCGCTCGTAGGAAAAGTCTGCCCTGTACCGGATAGCCCGGACCCGCACGCCCTCCAGGGTGGTGTATGCCTCCTGCAGGGTGTACTCCGGCTGGAGCTTCAAGTCCCGAATCTTCTCGGCCGCCAGCAGCAGCGCCAGCTCGTCATACCGCCGCGCCTCCTTCTGGCTGTCAAATTCCAGAATATTTCCCGCCGCCGTGATCCGGGCGGCCTTCCGGTTGTGGTACTTGGATGCCGCCCGCCGCGGCATCTCTTCTTCATCGTCCGACAGGGCAGGGGAGGGGGCCCGGCTCCTGCCGCTTCCCCTCCTCTGCCGCGCCATGATCTGGTTCGCCGCCTGAGCCTGCGCCCACGGCGGAAGGTCTTCGATTCTCATACACGCACCTTATTCCGTTTTCAATTTAGTAATCTTCAAACATGGAAATTTGTTTTTGCTCCAGCTCTGTCCTTTTTCCCGCCTCTTTTTCTGCCTCTGCCTCCAGTTCTGCCTTTCGTTTGGCTTGCAGGTCCGCCCACTGTTTTGCCGTCGGCGTCCCGTCGATGTGCTCCAACGCCTCCCAGGTATCCGGGTCAAAATTAGCCGGAGCATGGCCCTCTACGGCATTTTTTAGGATCAGGTCCTTCCACCGTTCACTCACTCGATAGCGATCACAGGTGAAAAGCGCGTGGACAGAGTAGTAATCCCCGATTCCGCTCCACCCCAGGAATACCCGCCGCTTGTTCACCGGCCCGCTGGGTGCTGTACAAAATCCGGGATGAAAACTGTTTGTGAAAGTGCAGTATTCGCAAATTCCAAACATCGGGTTAGGCTTGAAGTCCAGACACTCGCCTTGGACCTTATCACATTGTGCAATCCCGATGATCCCGCACGGCGATTGCTTTGCCCAAAAGTGAATAAACAGTTTATCATCCGGGATTTCTTTATTTTCCGCTCCCGTCTGCCCATGACCGCAGTAGCGGCAACGGGTCGTAAACACATCATCCGGTATTTTCACACCACCACTTCCTTCCGCGCCACAATCTGCTCCGAGCGCGGCCATGGCGGCAGCTTCTCCCGCTTCCGCCAGGCGAAAACGCTGTTGACATCACATCCCATGGCGGCCGCGATCTTTGAATCGCTCCACTTCTGGTCGTAAAGCATTTTAGCCTTCTCCCAGTCGTACCGGGTCCGCCGGCGGCTTGGGTTGATGGCGATGGCGGGCCCTTTCGGCTTCGCACGCTTTGCGGCCTCCGGCGGCTGCTCCGGCTCAAAATGCCTGCACCGCTCCGGCGGGACGGCCCGCCTCGTATGGCCCGTGATCCCCGCATAGTCACAGGTGTAGTCCGAAAACTTTGCTGCCCGGTATCTGCACTCCGGGCACCTGATTTTTCCCATTGCCTATACTCCGATCAAATCTCTCAATCTGGACAACGGGCAGTCCTCGCAAATATCCAACAGTTCATCCCTGGTCTTTCCGTTGGCGGCGCTGGTGTATCTGCAGTAGTTGCCGCATAGCTCCTCAAGCAGTTCTTCCGTCTGGTGCTCAATAGGACCCAGCTTGTCCACCAATTCCTGCTTCTTGGACATGGAAAACCACCCGGATCGCTTACCCTTCCTGGTCAAAAAGGCTTTCGCCGTCTGCTGCTCCAGCCACCACTTAATCCGATCCAGGTTTTTGTGTTGGCAGCCATCGCAGTTTTCCAGGGCGCAGCCCGCGCAGAAGGCCCGCTCGAATGCTATATCCCACGGTGCGTCCGCCGTTGGGATAGAGGCCAGCACAGCAGCCAGGGCGTCCGGAGATTCTGTAATCCTCTCAAATCTGCTTTCCATCTCATACCTCCCGATCCACGAGGCCGTCCGCGTTTCCCGGCATTTTCAGCAGGAGGGCGAAGTGGATGCTCTCGCCATTCCTCTGCATCCACTCCATTACGCTGCCGATATCAGGCAGATAGATCATGCCCACAGGCCCGTCCTTGCTGCGCTGATATGACACGTCGAAGTAGTATTCCTGATTCTCCATTTCCACATCATTCCTCCGGCGTCAGAAGGGGCTCGTCCTGGTCCGCGTTGAACAGGTTCAGGTTCACCACGGGATCGTCGGCCTCCACCTGATTCTCCCAGTCCATCCCTGCTATGTAGAGGATCTTTTCCTCGTTCTCCCGGGAGAACCGCCCCGGCGCCAGAAATACCATCTCGTCTCCCCATAAGAACATAGCCATGTTGCCATGCGGCGTAATCCGGCACTCCGGCGATACTTCCTTGAAGTCGATCAGCTTCAGCAGCTCCGTGTCGAAGGCATAGACCGCGCCAGTTGTCGTCTGGTACAACTGCCAGCGGTCCCGGAAAATCACGGGGATCTTCACCATGACGGATGATCCGTCCCGCAGCTCTTCAAGCTGGCTCTCCCGTATGTCGGCCACATCTTCCAGCATGGTCTGATTCGGCTGGTTCTTCTGGACGCTCACCGGCTCCATCGGCATATACCCCACGTCCTTGACGATCTGGACAGCCGCCTCTTTCGGCAGGTCCTCCGTCAGGCAGCGCACCGCCCAGGTGGCACCGTTCAGGATGATCTCGTTCCGCCGCCAGGACCTGGCGACGGTCTCCACCTGCCGCCGGACTGGGATCACGGAATATCCGCCGCCCTTGTAGGCGGCCGAAAGCACCTTGCAAAGTCCCTTTTCATGAATCATGTCGTCCTCCTGCTTTTCCGCTTCTGCTCCGGCGCCGGGCCCAGGTCGGTGACCTCACAGTCTCTGGCGATCTCCGTCCACCGGTCTCCCCATTCACGCGCCGCCGCCGCGACGGCCCGCAGCCGGTCCACCGCCTGTACCTGTACGGCGGGGCGCTCCGGGTGCTGCACCTCAAACAGACGAGCTTCCTTATCACTCATACCTCTGCCTCCGGCACGATCAGCACCACCGGCTGGAGACCCTGCTCCGCCTCTTTCGTCACGACAATCACCGGCTCTGTGGCCGCCAGCGCGGCGAACAGGGCTGCCGCCGCGAGGACGGCAAGCACGGCGGCGAAGATACTTTTCCGGGTCTCTCTCTTCCGCCGCTCCAGGCGCTCCATGCGGGTCTCCTGCCGCTCGATCCGGATCGTGAAAAACTGCTGCTCCATATCACTGGTCCTCCGATTCTCTGTTTTTTTCCTGGATTGTCGGCATGGTCAGCACAACAGCAAGGACTGACAAGACCTCCACAACCGACAGGTTCAGTGTTTCTGCGTAATCCCGTATCAGGACGGCCATCCCGTTCAACAGTGCCGACGCGCTGGATGCCTTAAAATGCCGCTGATACCGGTTTTCCCCGGCCCGTTTTTCCAGTTTGATGATGCAATCAGATTGCAGCCCGATTTGATATGCCCGGCTGTTCGCTTCCTCCACGGAGATGGGCTTTCGCTCCGTCTTCCCGGTTTCATCAGGTCTCTGCTTCTGCTCCATGGTGCTCCTCCTTGTCCCGCCGCCAGCGGCCGCGGTTTCTAAGCCGCCGCTGATACTCTGCCTGTCCCCGTGCCGGGTCATAGGCCGGCCGGCTTAACTCGTTCAGCGTCCCGGTGTATCCGCGCTTCAATTCCTTGTACACAGTATCCGGGCAGACGCCCAGTTTTACGGCGATCACGGCAGCCCGCTCTCCGGCCGCCCACATTTCCGCAAGGACCTTTCGGTCCTCCATGGTCAGGGTTTTCCTCTGTACCGTAGCCTCCATTTCGTTCACCTCGTTCCGCCTCCGACATAAAAAATATGCAGAAGAAAGTCGTCTGACTTCTTCTGCACTTAATCTACTATCTTGCCTTGATACGGCGGGAAGGACATTTTCCTTGACGGTTCTTTTATTTAATGATACATTTAGGTATGTAAGTTTTCTTCGGAAACGAGATATTTCTCTACTGGCGGTAACAGTCCGCGAGCGATCAGCTAATCCGGTGGAATTCCGGAGCCAACAGGTTCGGTCTGGAGGGGAGAAGAAGGCTTTCTGGTGCCGTGCCGGATGCCCATCCTCCTCAAGCAAAAGTGTATACTCTAAGCACCCGGTACAGCCATCTCTCTGCGTCAGGGAAATGGCGCCGGGATTTTTTATTTCCGGCGGCTTCTCCCTCGGAAGCGTCCAGTATGAATACGGAAGGAGCCTTGCTATGGAGCCAAACCTGCAGCCAAACCCATTGGAAACGGATCCCATACCCAAACTGATCGTTCGATACGCCGTTCCCACCTCACTGACACTGATGGTCAACTACCTCTATAACATCGTGGATCAGATCTTTGTCGGACAGGGCGTGGGCATTACAGGAATG
>ENA-ORTV01001497-ORTV01001497.1-human-gut-metagenome-genome-assembly--contig:-NODE-1497-length-25255-cov-3.731508_pt1 | contig 25255 bp, 20 predicted proteins | sample MGYA00241915_ERZ509194 | MGnify/ENA primary metagenome ERZ509194 (study PRJEB26280, sample SAMEA2338810) | human gut metagenome | biome: human gut; feature: human-associated habitat; material: faeces... | reverse complement strand
CACCCTGAGGGGTATCGGCTGCGCCGGGGAAAAGGGCTTTCAGGGCGGCGGTGACCGTCTGCGCGCTGCCGGCGTCAACCTGAAGTCTCTGGCCATTATTGAATCCGCTGAGCCCGGCAACATTGTGTTCCGGGACGACGACTGATCGTCCTCACCATTCCGCGGGAGGCGGCGCATCATGACGCTGCCTCCCCTTTTTCAACAGAATCTATTCAATTCAAAATACAAGGAGGAACCTACCATGTCAAGCAATGTTCGTCCCGCAACCATGGAGCGCATCACCACCCCCGCTCTGGCAGAGAGCTTTATCGACCAGCAGCTCGCAGAACTGCGTCAGCAGATCGGTGATAAGAAAGTCCTGCTGGCCCTCTCCGGCGGTGTGGACAGCTCCGTAGTCGCCGCTCTGCTCATCAAAGCCATCGGCAAGCAGCTCATCTGCGTTCACGTGAACCACGGTCTGCTCCGCAAGGGCGAGCCTGAGCAGGTCATCGAGGTGTTCCAGAACCAGATGGACGCCAACCTCATCTATGTGGACGCTGTGGATCGCTTCCTGGACAAGCTGGCCGGCATTTCCGACCCAGAGCAGAAGCGCAAGATCATCGGCAAGGAGTTCATCGACGTTTTCGCTGAGGAGGCTCAGAAGCTGGAGGGCATCTCCTTCCTGGCTCAGGGCACCATTTACCCCGACATTCTGGAATCCGACGGCATCAAGTCCCACCACAACGTAGGCGGCCTGCCCGAGGATCTGCAGTTTGAGCTGGTGGAGCCGGTGAAGCTGCTCTACAAGGACGAGGTCCGTGTGGTAGGCAAGGCGCTGGGGCTACCCGACAACATGGTCTACCGTCAGCCCTTCCCCGGCCCCGGTCTGGGCGTCCGCTGCATCGGCGCCATCACCCGTGACCGTCTGGAGGCCGTTCGGGAATCCGACGCCATCCTCCGTGAGGAATTCGCCAAGAACGGTCTGGAGGGCAAGGTCTGGCAGTACTTCACCGTAGTGCCCGACATCAAGTCCACCGGCATCATCGACGGCAAGCGTTCCTTCGACTGGCCGGTTATCATCCGGGCCGTCAACACCGTGGATGCCGTCACCGCCGAGGTGGCCCAGCTGGACTTTGGCATGATGCAGCACATCGTGGACCGCATCACTCACGAGGTCTCCGGCGTCAACCGTGTTCTGTGGGATCTGACTCCCAAGCCCACCGGCACCATCGAATGGGAATAAGCCACTCCTCAAAAAGCCGAATCATTAAGAATCAAGAGCTATCTGGTCTCAGGTGAGATCAGATAGCTCTTTTTTGTTCACTATTTCTTTTGGGCAACCGCACCATCCGGCAAAGCAGAACTTTACGCTTTCTCCAGCGCCTGTGTTGCCAGCTTCAGATCCTCCACCAGCTCCAGCGCCGTTTCCAGGACATCTGCGCCGGGCTTCAGCTTCAGCGTCAGCATAGGCGTCTCCCCGGCAGAGAGGGTCAGGCGGAATTTGTACTTTGTCAATCCGCACACATGCACCAGCGCCTCCGGGCGGAACACCGCCAATGTGAAGCGCAGCGCGTCCTTCTTCTGAGTGATGTCGGACACCCCGGCCTTGGCGGCGGCGGCGCGCAGCAGCGCCTCGTGCGACGCGGAAAGGCTGCTGACTGCTCTGCGGCCGTCGGCGCTCGAAAGCGCGCGCTCCAGAGCGGAAAGCGCGGCCTCGCCGCCTGCCTGGGCGGCAAGTTTTCTCAGAATGTCGTTCGTATCGGACATGAAGATCGCTCCTTCCAAAGGTTCTCCTTATAATGTATGCGCAGGGCACGGAAAAGTTCCCTGCGGCGCGGGGCGTGCCGGGACGGACAGCGGGAGATTTCATCAAAAATTCCTGTGAATTTTTGATTTGTGCTTTACAACGACCGTCTCGCGGTGTAAAATAACGCTATATGTGCCGCGGAGCGAAAGGAAGGAAAGTGCGTGAAGGTTCTGGTTTTTTCAGATTCGCATGGGTATAACATGTCGATGGCTTACGCCATCGAGCGCGAAAAGCCGGACGCCGTGCTCCATCTCGGTGATCATACCGATGACGCGGATGACATCCGCCGCGCTTTTCCGGCGCTTACCATCTATCATGTGCGCGGCAACAACGACTTTGATATGGATGTTCCGCTGTTCGCGGTCGTGACGGTCGGCGGCGTGCGCATGTACCTGACCCACGGCCACCGGGAGCGCGTATCCATGCTGCACAGCGGCCTTGTGCCCGCAAGGGCGAGGGAAGAGGGCTGCTCATTTGCGTTTTTCGGTCATACGCACCGCATGATGGCCGAGAAAGAACAGGGCGTTTTCGTGTGCAATCCCGGCAGCATCAGTCTGCCGCGCGGCGGCCCGGCGAGCTATGCGCGGCTCGACATCGAGGGCGGCATGGTCCGCACGCTCGAGCTGCTTGATGAGGACGGCGCGCTGCTGCGGAAAGAGAGTTTTGTAAGGAAGTAAGGGGAAAGATCAATGCTTTTGGCGATAGACGTAGGCAACACCAACATGGTATTCGGCATTTACGATAAGGAGAAGCTCTGCGGCTCGTTCCGCATCTCCACCAACGCGGAGCGTACATCGGATGAACTCGGTATGCAGATCGCGCAGTATTACCATTTTCACGGTCTCGACCGTCATCAGACCGACGCGGTCATCATCGCGAGCGTGGTTCCGCCCGTGATGTACACGCTCGTCAACGCGATCCGCAAGTATCTGCACGTGCAGCCGCTCATCGCGGGCCGCGATGTGGACATCGGCGTGCGCAACTGCTACGCCAATCCGCGCGAGGTCGGCGTGGACCGCCTGATCAATGCGGTCTCCGCGATGAAGCGCTACGGCAGGCCGCTCATCATCGTCGACATCGGCACGGCGACCACGTTCGACGCCATCGACGCAGAGGGCGCGTATCAGGGCGGCGCGATCTTCCCCGGACTCAAGGTCGCGATGGAGGCGCTGTTCCTCAAGGCGTCCAAGCTGCCGCGCGTCGATATTGAGATGCCCGAGCACGCCATCGGCAAGACAACCGTCCGCTCGATGCAGTCGGGCGCGGTGCGCGGCTATGTCGGCGCGCTGACCGGCATCATCACCGACATCCAGAAGGAGCTCGGCGGCAGCGCGCGCGTTGTCGCGACCGGCGGCATGGGCCGCATGATGGCGGAATACTGTCCGCTGATCGACGAGGTGGACCCGAATCTGACGCTCGAGGGTCTGCGTCTGATCTATGAAAACAATAAGGATGCCTTCCGCGGCAGGAGACTTGCTGACAACATCGGCAACATCGAAGTGACTGAGGAAGGCTGATACTGCACAAAAACCGGGAGCTTTCTCGGTTTTTGTCTTAGAAAGAGGAATGAGCCATGACAAAGAAGGAACGCATGCAGGCGGTGACGGAGCGGCTGAAGCAGGTCTATCCCGAAGCGGTCTGTGCACTGCACTATACGCATGACTACGAGCTGCTGTTCGCGACGCGGCTCTCCGCACAGTGTACGGATGCGCGCGTGAACATCGTGACGGAAAAGCTGTTTTCTGATTTTCCGACGCTCGAGAGCTTCGCGGAGGCGAGCGAGGAGGAGATCGCGGAGGATATCCGCAGCTGCGGCCTGTTCCGCACCAAGGCGCGCGACCTGCACGCCTGCGCGGTTATGCTGCTCGCGGAGTACGGCGGCAGGGTGCCCGACACGATGGAGGAGCTGCTGCGGCTGCCGGGCGTCGGACGCAAGACCGCAAACCTCATTCTCGGCGATATTTTCGGCAAGCCGGCCATCGTGTGCGACACGCACTGCATCCGGCTGTCCAACCGTCTCGGCTTTGTTCGGGACGAGAAGGACCCGGTCAAGGTGGAAAAGGCGCTGCGGGGACTCGTCACGCCCGCAGAGTCGAGCGACTTCTGTCACCGCCTCGTGCTGTTCGGCCGGGAGCACTGCACCGCCCGTGCGCCGCGCTGCACGGACTGCCCGCTCGCGGACATCTGTCCGTCGTTCGGAAAAATGCGGTGAAAAATATACAGATTAAACAACATTCACAGAAAGTTTTCTGTGAACCTTGCAATTTACTATCTCTTTCACTATGGAAAGAATGAGGAAATTGTGGTTTAATAGTTATAATAATATTTCCCTTGCAAATGGAGGATGAAACATGGTACGCGAGGCAATGGAGTTCGTAAAGGCATATGACCCGGAACTGGGCAATATGATCGAGGCAGAATATAAGCGCCAGCAGCGCAATATCGAGCTGATCGCATCCGAGAATATCGTAAGCGAGGCAGTCATGGCGGCGATGGGCTCGGTTCTGACCAACAAGTACGCAGAGGGCTATCCGGGCAAGCGCTATTACGGCGGCTGCGAGTGCGTTGATGAGGTGGAGCGTCTGGCGATTAGCCGCGTCTGCGAGGTATTCGGCGCAAAGTTCGCAAACGTTCAGCCGCACTCGGGCGCGCAGGCCAATATGGCAGTCTATCAGGCGCTCTGCAAGCCGGGCGACACCGTTATGGGCATGAGCCTGGACAACGGCGGCCACCTGACCCACGGCTCTCCGGTCAACCAGTCCGGTCTGCTCTACCACATTGTTTCCTACGGCGTAGACGACAACGGCTACATAGACTATGACGCAGTCCGCGACATGGCGAAGAAGGAGCAGCCGAAGATGATCATCGCCGGCGCTTCCGCTTATCCGCGTGCCATTGATTTTGAAAAGTTCGCTGAGATCGCACATGAGGTCGGCGCATACCTGTTCGTTGATATGGCGCATATCGCAGGTCTGGTCGCAGCCGGTCTGCATCAGAGCCCTGTTCCGTATGCGGACGTCGTGACCACCACCACCCATAAGACCCTGCGCGGTCCGCGCGGCGGCGTTATCCTCACCAATAACGAGGAGCTTGCCAAGAAGTTCAACAAGGCGATCTTCCCGGGCACCCAGGGCGGCCCGCTCGAGCACGTTATCGCGGCGAAGGCTGTCTGCTTCGGCGAGGCGCTCAAGCCGGAGTTCAAGGCTTATCAGCAGCGCGTCGTTGACAACGCAAAGGCACTGGCGGCAGCCCTCCAGAATCAGGGCTTCAATCTGGTTTCCGGCGGCACGGACAACCACCTCATGCTGATCGACCTGCGCGGCACCGGCGTTACCGGCAAGGAGCTGCAGCGCCGTCTGGATGAGGTCTACATCACCGCGAACAAGAACGCCATCCCGAACGATCCGGAAAGCCCGTTCGTCACCTCCGGCCAGCGCATCGGCACCCCGGCCGTTACCACCCGCGGCTTCGGCAAGCCGGAAATGCTGCATATCGCTGAGTTTATCTGGCAGGCAGCGACCGATTTCGACAACAAGGCTGACGAGATCCGCCGCAACGTATGTGAGATCTGCTCCCGTTTCCCGATCTACTAAGAAAAAAACGGATATTTTTCTCCCTGTTTTTGCAACAAATCATCGCATCAAGGACCGCTTTTTCATATGAAAAGCGGTCTTTGTTTATTTTTACGAAAAAAACGATGTGGTAAAAATATTGCAAAATCCGTGTGAAAATTGAAATGTTTTGTAGAAAATAAACAAAACACTTGCCTTTCTTCTCAAATATGGTATACTATTGGTAAAGGGTTACAGTGAGAGAGACGCTTTGACCCGGGTTTGAGAGGTTAAATTAAGGGGAAATGCAAGAATGTCTATGGAACTAAAGATGAGCGGCCTCTGGCGGTATGTGCAGGATGACGAAATTCACGACGCAGAGCCGCTCGTAAAGGTCGCGCAGGATACACTCGAAAGCTGCAAGGGCGCGGGCAATGATTTTCTCGGCTGGCTGGATCTGCCGGAAAATTACGACAGGGAGGAATTTGCGCGCATCAAGCAGGCGGCGGAAAAGATCCGCAGAACGGCGGACGTACTTATCGTGATCGGTATCGGCGGCTCGTATCTGGGCGCGCGCGCGGCGATCGAATTTGTGAACGGTCAGATGTACAATCAGATCCGCCCGGAGGGCACGCCCGAGGTTTACTTTGCCGGCAACAATATTTCCTCCAGCTATCTGAACGATCTGGTCAAGATTGTCGGAGACCGGGACTTCTGCATCAATGTTATCTCCAAATCGGGTACGACGACCGAACCGGCCATTGCGTTTCGTATCTTCAAGGAGCTTTGCGAGAAGAAATACGGCCGCGAGGGCGCGAAGGAGCGCATCTTTGCGACCACGGACAAGGAGCGCGGCGCACTCAAGCAGCTTGCGGACGATGAGGGCTACGAGACCTTCGTCGTGCCGGACGACATCGGCGGACGCTTTTCCGTGCTGACGCCTGTCGGTCTGCTGCCGATGGCGGCGGCGGGCGTCAACATCGACGAGGTCATGAAGGGCGCGGCGCAGGCACGTATCGAGAACCGCTGTACCACCGACCATCTCGCTGCAAAATACGCGGCGCTTCGCAGCATCCTGCACCGCAAGGGCAAGTCGATGGAGATCCTCGTCAACTACGATCCGGCGCTCGTCATGTTCGGCGAATGGTACAAGCAGCTGTTCAACGAGTCCGAGGGCAAGGACCACAAGGGGATCTTCGCCACGAGCGCGAACTTCTCGACCGACCTGCATTCTATCGGTCAGTTTATTCAGGACGGCACGCGCATGATGTTCGAGACCGTGCTCTGGGTGCGTGAGCCGCGCTCGGAGAGCATCATCAAGGAGGAAAAGGACGATATCGACGGCCTGAACTACCTTGCAGGCAAGAGCGTTCAGTTCGTCAACTCCAAGGCATATCAGGGCACGCTGCTCGCGCACGTTGACGGCGGCACGCCGAATATCGTGTTCGAGATCGACCGCGCGGATGCATGGCACTTCGGCTACCTCGTTTACTTCTTCGAGAAGGCCTGCGGCATCTCCGGCTATCTGCTCGGCGTAAATCCCTTCGATCAGCCGGGCGTCGAGGCATACAAGAAGAATATGTTCGCTCTGCTCGGCAAAAAAGGCTATGAGCAGCGCAAAAAGTATCTGGAAGGCAGAATGTAGGACTGTCGCGAAACTGACGTTTCGCTGACAAGCCTGTGTTCTGTGAAGGCAGAACACACTTGTCGGAAAAAACGAAGTTTTTCGACAGACTGGAGCAGGGAGTTTTCTCTGCTCCGTTTTTTTATGTAAAGTCTTGCGTTATGACAGAAATAGGGGTATAATAAACTGAAAAAGTTTTGGAGGAGGTCTGCATATGCTCATCACCGTGCTCGCGGAAAACAGTCATATCCGCGCGGTCGGCTTCGAGGGAGAGGAAATTCGCTTCCATGCTTCCGTACAGACCGAGCCGCGGCAGACCTCGGACTACTATATCCTCATGCTGACGCAGCTGTTCACGCTCTACGGCGTGTCCGGCGAGCGTATCACCGGCGTGGTGCTCGCGTCGGTCGTGCCGCAGCTGACGCCGACGCTCATCGACGCGCTCGCGCGCATCGCGGGCAGCCGCCACAAGCTGCTCAGCCTGTCGAGCGGCATCAAGACCGGCCTCAATATCCGCTCGGATCAGCCGCAGCAGGTGGGTGCGGACCGCGTAGCGGCCGTCGCCGCCAAGGCGCGCGGCAGTCTGCCGTGCGTGGTCGTGGACTGCGGATGCGCAACAACCTTCACCGTGCTCGATGAAAACGGCGCGCTCGTCGCGTCGGCCATCACCGCGGGCGTCGAGCTTTCGCTCGAAGCGCTTCGTGCACAGACCGCGCAGCTGCCGACCGTGGCGCTTGTGCGCGGCGCAAGATATGACGTTATGGCGCGGAACACCGCGGACGCGATGCGTGTCGGTGCGGTCATGGGCGCGGCCGCCATGGTCGACGGTCTCATCGGCCGTTATGCCGCTGTCCTCGGCAAAACGCCTCGGGTCTGGCTCACGGGCGACTGCTGCCAGCTGATCGCGCCGCATCTCTCGATCGGCTGGGATCGCGCGGATGACCTTATTTTCGAGGGGCTGCGGCTCGTCTGGAGCAAAAACCGCGGCTGAGATGCTTTTCTTTGTTAAAATTTTGCCCTGTACTCGGCGGAAGGAATGCTGAGACGGGAGCGGGAGGAATAAAAATGAATAACAACAAAACCAACGTGCGCTTTCTCGCACAGCTCGGTCTGCTCGCGGCGATCGAGATCGTGATGAAGCTGATCGGCCTTGGCAGCGTTCCGGTCGGACCGCTGTATATGTCGTTCCTGACCGTGCCGATCGCGGTCGGCGCGATGACGATGGGCCCGGCGGCCGGCGCCATTCTCGGCGCGGTATTCGGTCTCGTCAGCTTCAAGGACGCGCTTTCCGGTGTGGGCATGACCGGCGTGTTCTTCCAGATCAGTCCGCTGAATACCTTTGTGCTGTGCGTTGTCATGCGCGTGCTCATGGGCTTCTGCGTCGGTCTGATCTTCAAGGCGCTGCGCTTTATCGACCGCAGAGGCGGCTGGAGCTACTTTATCGGTGCGCTGAGTGCGCCGCTGCTCAATACGCTGTTCTTCATGGGATATATCGTTCTGGTGTTCTATCATACCGAATTTATCCAGAGCAAGGTCGCAGACCTCGGCGCGGTCAATCCGCTGATGTTCGTGGTACTGCTCGTCGGCGTGCAGGGTCTGATCGAGGCGATCGTATGCTGCGCGGCAGGCGGCGTGATCACCCGTGCGGTCTCGTCCTTCCTCGGCACACGCGTACCGGCCAAGACATCCAAAACGGAAGATTAACAACGGCATCCCCGGCAGGTCTATTCAGGCGGCGCCGGGGATGTGTCATCTAAAAGGAGAGAAAAATGGGAAAACAAAGCTGGAAGCCGGGCAATATGCTCAATCCTGTCCCAGCGGTCATGGTGAGCTGCGCGGACAGGGAGGGAAAGCCGAATATCATCACGATCGCGTGGGCGGGCACGGTGTGCACCAATCCGCCGATGGTGTCGATCTCGGTGCGTCCGACGCGCTATTCCTATGATATGATCCGCGAGACGGGCGAGTTCGTCATCAATCTCGTGACCGAGCCGCTGACGCGCGCGTGCGACTACTGCGGCGTTGTGAGCGGCAGGGATGTCGACAAGTTCGCGAAGACCGGTCTCACGCCCATCCCGGTCGAGGGCGTGTCCGTTCCCGGCATCGCGGAAAGCCCGGTCAGCATCGCGTGCCGCGTGGTCGAGGAGCGCGCCCTCGGCAGTCATACCATGTTCCTTGCAGAGGTCGTAGGCGTGACGGCGGATGACCGCTATCTCGACGAGACCGGCCGCTTCGACATCAACGGAACCGGCCTCATCATGTACTCGCACGGCGAATATTTCGGCCTCGGCCGAAAGCTCGGAAAGTTCGGATACAGCGTGCAGAAAAAGCCGAAACGCCGAAGAAAATAACGTGAGACACGAGGAAGGAGAGGGCAGAATGCAGCAGGGACCTAATATCTATCAGATCAAATTCGAGCCGGACCTTCCGGAGGACGTACTGATCGCGGCGGATGTCGACGGCATGGAGCAGCGCATCTGCGGCGAGGACATCTACCCGTACTGGGAATATATTTACGAGAACGAGGGCGGCTTTGTCGAGACCGACGGGCGCTATATCCTGTGCGTGCTGCACACGGCGGGCATGCAGGGCGGCGTGGTGATGTTCTGGGACACGGCGGAGGAGGAGCTTGTGCATGTGTCGGACGGGGCGTACTGCGTCGCGGCAGTACTGTACGAGGGCGAGGTGTACACGCTTCAGCTCGTCGAGCATTTTATGACCGAGCCGCATTTTGCGGTCTCGAAAGTGCCGTTCGGCACGATGGACTGCTTCGCGGAGACCGACCCGGTGGAGTGGGATATTCCGGTGGACATGGAAACCTTCTCGGGGCAGACGGATGACATCAAGCTGTATGTTTCCGGGGAACGTATCGCGGCGTTCATCGACGGCTGCCTGTTTGTCCGCGAGGAATGCGGCGGCTGATGCTGTAATTGAAGCAGGGAAAAACAAAAGCACGGAATGCGCGATGCATTCCGTGCTTTTTGCCGTTCTGAAAGACGACGGTCCAGTGGAGGGCAGTCAGTACAGGATAACGACATGATTTTTCTGCATCCAGTTCAGCTTGGTCTGAGCGAGCATCCGAATAGCGGAGTTCGGATGATGGAAGCGGGCGGTGTACTGCGTCTGAAGGTCGACAAGATCATTGTAGGTGAGGTAGGGGTAATCTGCGCCGCCGCCGACACCGGCCGGAGAAAGACTGTAATGCAGATTGCCGTCCGGGCGGACCCACCGGGAGACTGTCTGCTCGATTCCTTTTACCATGCGGTCCGCGACAAGGGCATAGCCGTCGTCTCCCACGGCGCGGGAAAGACGATAGAGAAAGACCGCCTCGACGGAATGATGGTTGAGCGAGGTGTGTGTCGGCAGGCCCTCGCCGTTCGGGTGCCAGTAGTCCTGCACGAGCAGCGCGTCTCCGGTCGTGATGGAGGAATGATGCTCCTGTGCGTACTGCACGAGAAAATCGGCGTATTTCCGCGCCTGCGGCAGCCATTCGGTCACACCGTAGTTTTCGGCCGCATTCACCACAGCGAGCCAGAGGTCGGTGTTGAAGCGCGTGTCATAATATCCCGGCTCGATGCCGTAATCGTTTTTCAGCCATGTGCTGCCGGCGGTCGAGGGGATAAAACCGAGCTCGTTCTGCTGCTGCCGCATGACGTCCAGCATGGCGATGCCGAGCATCCGGCAGGCGCCGTCCTCCGCGTTGCGCACCATCTTGCAGGTGATGTAAGCGCCGGGAAGTGCATGGAAGTAGTTTTCGCCGTTCGGGTAATATTCGGGAGGCGCGGTGTAGTAATAGCCGCTCCAGCACCAGCGGTTGTCGTCGGTGAAGCGGTAGTTCTGCCAGTGGGTCAGTGTGTCCCCGTCGTTCCAGTCGAACAGCTGTCTGCGCGAGGTCAGGGCGAGAGAGTCGCTGAACGCGCCGGCAGGCACTGAGCCGCTCTGCACCGAGAGGGAAAAGCCGTCTGCGGTCTTTGTGACCTTGAGTGTTCCGTCGCTCGACGGCAGATATTCGATCATGCCGGTTCCGCAGTCGCGGTAGGCGAGGGGCGTGACGATGATGCTGTCGCCGCCGTCCGCGCGGATGAAGTACATGCCCTTGGGGAAGGTGCCGGCGCGGAGCGGCGCTTCGCTCCAGCGGTTCGCCTTGACGTCATAGGTGCGCATCGTGCCCGTGCCCTTGACAGAGAGGACCGAACTTTCGTGCGTCTGCGTTCCCGACACAGGCGCAAAGCGGTCGCTGCGCACGGCGGTGTTTTCGGCATCCGTCCAGGTTCGGATGTGCTGTGTGAAGGAGGAATTGCTCGTCTCGAATTCCCGCCGCGTCACGTCGCCTGCGGCAGTATGGATCACGGCTGTTTCGACCTGCCTCGGGAGAAGAAAGCCGGAAAACAGCTGCGGAAGCAGAAAGATCGCCGCAAGCGGCACACAGAAGAATGTCATGCGGAGCCTTCGGAAGAGGGCGGACTTTTTCGGTCGGTTCATGGGGATCACCTCATACACCATATTTTACTACAACGCGCACGCCCGGTCAATGTGCACATGACCGGATCAAAAATGGAGGGACGATAGAGCTGCACGTGAAATGGATTTTTTTGCAAAGTGTTTTGTTCGTTGAATGCTTATGTTATAATAACAATATCATAATTTCGCCGGATAACATGGAAGCAGGAGGGATGCTTTATGAAACGATGGCGTTATCTGATCGCGGCGGCGGTGGCCGCAGGCAGTATGGCGGCGGGCGCAGGGGCGGTCGATACGGCGGACCGGGACGCGCTGCTCGAAACGGCGGTGGCAAGGGAGCGACCGGAAACGGCAAGTATGGTCTGATCGACACGACAGGGCAATACGTCAGCAGAAATGATTTCGACCAGATCGAGTGGAGAGACAGCCGCTATATGGGCAAGCGCGGCGGCAGGGAATCGGTAGTCGAATCGCCTTGGAGTACATTGACAATTTATAATAATGAGGGCTTACTTTCTGTAATAATTTCAAATTAGAGGTGATAGGAATGAAAAAACAGTTATACAGCCGTAAAATTGGAATTGCAGCGCTGGTAGGAGCATCGATTTTTATTTTTGTGTTGCTGCATTTTTGCCGGATGTCAATAGGTAAAATCCCAGAGCTTGAATTTTCTGAGTATGTAAATCAGTCTGATATTGTAAACAACTGCAATCTGGATCATGTGAAATTTCCGCCCGAAACAGCCTGCGGGGTTTACAAACTGAAAAAGGTGGATTCAGCGCAGGATCAGAAAAATATCAGAAAGGCACTCGGTTTAGATGAGAATGCGAAATTTGGAACGCTGTCAGACCCAATGCCGGCATCCTCCACCGCGGTGTTGGGATATGATACGGAAAGCGGACGCTGGATATATCAAACCGATCTGGCATATGATACGGGAGAAAATGTGCCGGAAAAACAGAAAGCCATCCAAATTGCCAATGATTTTATATCGAATTTGTATCCGGTCGAAACACTGGGAAATCCCACTGCCATCGCTGATATGAGCGGAGAGGAAAGAAATAAGCCTTCATCTGTTGTTCGATGGAATGTTTTCTATTATCCGACGGTGGAAAATCGGCCTGTTTATGGCGTATTCCGTATTTGTGTTGCAGTTGGAGCTGAAGGGAAAATTGTTGGAGTGGAAAAGTTGGCGGGCGAATATGAGAAGATCGCACAGGTTCAGCTGTCAGACCTTCGGACGATAAAAAATAGATTTCTTGCCCAGGACTTTCTGTGTACCAGAGACGAATCGCCGCAAAACAGGAAAATGGAACAGGCGGAGCTCGGATTCTATGCTGATGTGGGTGACGAATACATTCAGCCGGTATATGTTGTTTCAAGCAATGACGGGATGACCGAAATTCTGATTGATGCGCAAAACCGTGGCGAAAGCAACGAAAATGCAGTTAGCAGGTCACGGTAAGAGACTTTTGTCGGGACGCTGGGCGTATTAAGACTCGCCAGACTGTCATTTTGGTGAATCTGCCCAAAAACCAATCGGAATTTTCTGCACATGCTGTGAATAAATGCGTTTGACTATATGTCCTGCAAAATGTATAGTAGAAGTAGAAATATGTATTTTTTCTGTATTTTTCATACATGGACAGACCCACGGCAAGGGAGGCGATACCCGTGGAAGGAAATCCACATCAGGGGCATCGCCGGCGCATGCTTGATAAATTCGGCAGGCTCGGTGTCGATGCGTTCGCAGACCATGAGCTGCTGGAGGTTCTGCTGTATTATACCATTCGGCAGGGGGACACCAACCCGGTTGCCCATGCTCTGATGCAGCATTTCGGCTCGCTCCATGCGGTCCTTGAGGCGACGGCCGATCAGCTGTGCGAGGTGGAGGGTGTCGGTCCGCGCACGGCCGAATATCTGTCGCTCATCAGCGCGAGCATGCGCCGCTATCAGACCGACCGCATCCGGGCACGGAACAGCGTGGTCTGGCTGAACGACCCGGATAAGATCGGAGCGTTCTTCGTTCCGCGCTTTGCCGCGCTGCATACGGAATCGCTCTGCGTTGCCTACGTCGACAGCAGCTGCCGGCTGATCCGCTGCGACGATCAAAGCCGCGGCAGCACCTCAAAGGTGCTTCTCGATCCGGTAGCCATCCCGCGCAGCGCCGTTATGTGCAACGCTGCCGGGGTTGTGCTCGCGCATAACCATCCGAACGGTGAGGCTCGTCCTTCGCGCGAGGACATTAGCGCTACACAGATGCTTGTCGCGCGGCTTGCTCCGCTCGACATCAAGCTGGTCGATCACTGCATCGTTGCACAGGACAGCTACTACTCGATGGCGCGCGGCGGCGAGCTCCATCTCATGATGCACGGCCGCCGGGGCTGATTTTTTTAGAATATCCTTTCGAAAAGCGGCAGGCGAGAGCCTGCCGCTTTTCAATTTGCGGTGATCACCGAAGGTCAGGCGACGCTTTCGGCTTCCTTGAGCATATCATCAATGCAGATCGCGTAGCCGCTTGCCGGGTCATCCACCAGAACGTGCGTCACCGCGCCGATCAGCCTGCCGTTCTGAACGACAGGCGAGCCGGACATACCCTGAAGTATGCCGCCGGTCTGCGCGAGCAGCGTCTTGTCGGTCACGCGCAGCATCATGCCGCGGCCGTATTCGTCATTTTCGGGATAGAGCCGCACGATCTGCACAGAATAACGCTGTACCTTGTCGCCGTCGATGTTCGCGATGATTTCTGCGTCGCCGGTCTGGATTTCATCGCGCGCCGCCACAGGAAGAGCGCCCTGTCCGCTCAGAAGCGAGAGGTCGGAGAGCGTACCGAAAATGCCGTGCACCGTGTTTTTTGTTACCGTGCCGATGGGACGCGCGTCGGAAAAGTCGCCCTGAAGCGCACCCGGAGCGCCGGATTTTCCGCGTGTCACAGTCTCGACCGTCGAATAGATCAGATCGCCCTCGCTGAGCGGAAGCAGGACGCCGGTTTCTGCGTCGCAGATGCCGTGGCCGAGCGAGCCGAACACGCCGGTCTGCGGATCTGCGAACGTCAGCGTGCCGATGCCGGCCATGCTGTCGCGTGCGAGAATGCCGAGACGGTATACGCCTGTCTGGTCCGTGCAGGCCGTGACCTGCATGGAATGCGTTTCATCACCCCGCTTGATGCTGAGCTCGACCGCGCCGCCCTGCGCCGCTTTGAGCGCGGACTGAAGCTCGGCATTCGATGAGACTTCTGTGCCGCCCGCGGAAACGATGATGTCGCCCTCGCGCACACCGGCGTCACGCGCCGGGCAGCGTTCGCCGTCCGCTGTCTGCACCGTATCGAGCCGCACCACGAGCACGCCCTCGCTTTTCATCCGGATGCCGGCTGTGTGCCCGATCGGGACGACCTCGCGCACGGCCGCCGCCTGTGCAGGGAACAGGAAAACGAGCGCTAGAAATACCGCCAGCCGTTTGATTTTTGAATGCCCCACTGCTGTCACCTCCGCTGTTAGCTTGCCGCGGCGGGCGGGCGAAAACACATGTGAAGTTTTGCTTGCCCCGGCATGAAACGGGAAATGGAAGGAAAACCCTGATGACACGAAATAAGGGAAGAAACGACGGATATTGCGTGAATATGCAGAAAAGTGTCAACGAAAACACGAAAAAAGTTGCTGAAATGAATTGAATAACGTCAGAGAGTATGGTAAAATCTTGAACATAGAAAAATAAAGGCAAAACGGTATTGTCTAAAAATATTCTGTGTGAAAGTGGTTGATAACATGGATAACATGGTTGGAAAAATTCGTATTCTTCTGGCGGACAGCGATGGAGATTTCTGCGCGGAGATGGCGGCGCTGTGTGAGAACGCAGAGGATATGGAACTGGTAGGCATTGCGGAGAGCGGCGAGAAGGCGCTCGCCGCAGTCGGGGAGCTGCGGCCCGATCTGCTCATCACGGAGCTGTCCCTGCCCGGAATGGACGGCGTGCTGCTGCTCGAACAGCTGCGCGCGGCAGGAAACATGCCGGCGGTGTTTGTGCTTTCGGCATTCAGCAGTACGCAGGTCTGCGCAGAGTGCGCGAGCCTGGGCGTGGATGTGTTCCTGCGCAAGCCGATCGCGGCGGAAAAGGTCTGTGAGCGCATTCGGCTGTGGCGCTCGGGCAGAAAACGCATGGCGCGCGAGGAGAACGCGGTCGCACTGGAGGTGCGCGTGACCGAGGTGATCCATCAGGTCGGCGTCCCGGCACATATCAAGGGGTATCAGTATCTGCGGGAGGCGATCATGATGGCGGTCGAGGATATCGAGTCGGTCAGCGCGATCACCAAGGTATTGTACCCGTCAATCGCAAAGAAATTCCATACGACCTCGTCGCGCGTTGAGCGCGCCATCCGCCACGCGATCGAGGTGGCGTGGGACCGCGGCGACCTCGAAACCCTGCAAAGCTATTTCGGCTATACGGTTTCGGGCGTCAAGGGAAAACCGACAAACAGCGAATTTATCTCGATGATTGCCGACAGACTGCGGCTGCAGATGCGGTTTGGGGCGTAAAGCGCGGCAGGGAGATACGGGCAGGGGAGGTGAAAACTCTGCCCGTAAACCTGTCTCAAAATTTTCTTGAGAAAATCGGAATATTGTGTTGACAAATGCGGAAGACGCTGATATAATAATTCTTGTCGCTGAGAGCGAGGCGACTCGCTGACAATTGGAAATGCGAGTGTGCTGGAACTGGTAGACAGGCACGTTTGAGGGGCGTGTGTCGAACGACGTACGGGTTCAAGTCCCGTCACTCGCACCATTTCTTCAAGTGCGAAACAATTAAATACCACATGCGGATGTGGCGGAATGGCAGACGCGCTAGCTTCAGGTGCTAGTGTTCGCAAGGACGTGGGGGTTCAAGTCCCCCCATCCGCACCAATCAAGGTTCTGACAGAGGTCAGGGCCTTTTTTGTTTTCAATGGCAAATGTAAACCAAAAACAAAATATAGGTTGACAATGGCGCGGAAGTATGGTTTAATAGCTTCAGATAAAAACTGCTCCGGGAGGGGTCAACATGAATCAACCAGAAACGAAAACCGCGCCGAAATCGGCATTTACCGTCAAGGAAACCTGTTATGCAGGACTTTTTGCAGCGGTAATTGCAATCATGGCGCAGATATCCATTCCGATGCCGGGCGGCGTTCCGATGACGATGCAGACGTTCGCGGTCACGCTCGCGGCGATTGTACTGGGTGCGAAGCTCTCGACGGTTTCGACCGTCATCTATCTCATCCTCGGCGCGGCAGGCGTTCCGGTGCTTGCAGGCTTCACCGGAGGACTTGCAAAGTTTGTCGGACCGACAGGCGGCTTTCTGATCTCGTTTCCGCTGATGGCGTTTGTCATCGGCTGGGGCGTGGAGCACCGCAGGGCGTTCCCGGGTGCGTTCGTGGTCGCGCTCGTCGCAGGCACGGTGCTGAACTATGTGGTCGGCGTTGCGATGTTCTGCGCGCTGACGCAGAGCACGCTTGCAGCCGGCATCACGGCCTGTGTGCTGCCGTTCATCCCGACCGCCATTATCAAGGCGATTCTCGCTTCGGTCGTTGGATTTGCAGTAAGAAAACGCCTCAATTAAATACAAGAGCAGCCCTTCCTGCGATTGATGCAGGAAGGGCTGCTTTTTGTCTGCCGGGCTGCTTTAAAGTCGGCTGCACGCGGATTTTCCCGCCGGCACGGCGAAAGGAACGGACTGATTCCGACTGCGGCAGTAAAGTTGGCGACAGGGTTGGATTTTAAGCGCCGCTATGGTATAATAAATTGATAATTTATGGCTTCTGTTGCGTCGATACACGGAGCAGAACGGAAGAACGGGGGAAGGACAATGGGGATCGTGACCGAGATGCTGACGACGCTCGGCGCAAATCTGCCGCTCGTGGCAGTCGGCTGCGCAGAGGTGCTCGCGGCGGCGGCGCTGCTCGGCAGGGCAGCCGTCATGCGCACGCAGTCGGGAAAAAACAGGGCATCGCTTGCGCCGGTCGGGATGAACCGCGATATTCAGCGCGTCCTGAGGCTGGAGAGCGGTGAGGTCATGCTCGTGCTTCGGCGCGAGGATATGATGCTGCTCGCCTGCACCGGCGATCCGGAAAAACTGCTCGGCGTGTCATATGCGGCGCTGCGGGATAATATCGCTAATCTCAATGCCGCTTTTTCTGACAAAAGCAGATGCCGTGCGGTCTGGAAAAAATACATGGTGTGGGACGGCAGAGAAATGTTCGATGAGGATGTACAGAGCGGCGGCGGACGCTGGATGCGCTTCATCGTCAGCCGCACGCCCGACGGTGAGTACGACCTGCTGTGCTTTCGCGACATCGCTGCACTGCACGACCGCATCGAGGAATGCGAAAAGCGCCTCGCAGGGGCGGAGGAGGAGAGCCGCGCGAAAACAACCTTCCTCTCGCGTATGTCGCACGAGATCAGAACCCCGATGAACGGCATCATCGGCATGATCTCGCTTGCAAAGAGCAGACTGCGCCCCGGAGACGAGGCGATGCAGTATCTGAACAAGGCGGACGAGGTGTCCGCTCATCTGCTCGCGCTCATCAATGACATTCTGGATATGTCGCGCATCGAGGCCGGAAAGGTCGAGCTTGAGCACAAGGTGTTCAGCCTGCGCGGTCTGGGCGATCGTCTGTATGATATGTTCGCCAAGCAGCTTCAGGCGCGCGGCATCCGCTACGAGGTCAATCTGGAGGATATGACGGTCGACAGTGTCGTCGGCGACGAGTTGCGCATCAGCCAGATCATCATCAACTTCCTCTCGAACGCTGTCAAGTTCACGAGCGAGGGCGAGATCATCGTCACGTTCCGTCAGATGATGCTTCAGGATAACGTCGCGGACTTCATGTTCCGCGTTCACGATACCGGTATCGGCATGGATCACGCCTTTCTGAACCGTATTTTCCGTCCGTTCGAGCAGGAGAGCATCGAGACGGGCAGAAAATTCGGCGGCACCGGCCTCGGCATGACGATCACCGATCAGCTCGTGCGTCTGATGGGCGGCGAGATCGTCGTGGACAGTGCGCCGGGCAAGGGCTCGGATTTCACCGTGTTCCTGCATCTGCCGGTGGCGGAGCAGGCCGCCGAGACGGTGAAAACGCCGGGAGAAACGGCAAAACAGCGTTATGATGACGCTTTCAAGGGCTGCCGCATCCTCATGGCCGAGGACAACGAGATCAATGCGGAGATCGCGATCGAGATTCTGGGCGAAATGGGCGCACAGGTCGAGGGTGTAGAAAACGGCCGTCTTGCGGTCGAGGCGTTCGAGAATCATCCGGAAAACTGGTATGATCTGATCCTGATGGATGTGCAGATGCCGGAGATGGACGGCCGTACCGCCGCGCGCACCATCCGTGCGCTTGACAGGGCGGACGCAAAAACGATACCGATCTTCGCCCTGTCGGCGGACGCGTTCGTCGAGGACGAGCGCCTGTCCATTCAGAGCGGCATGAACGGTCACTTTGCCAAGCCGGTCGATTTCACCATGCTTCAGCAGGCGATCGGCGTCTATCTGGCGAAGCGGAAAAGAAAGGAGTAAAAGGCGTGGGGCTGAAGGAGCTTTATACCGCGACGGGCGCGAAGATATTCGGCACAGCGAGCACGGTAAAAACCATCGGCGCGGCTGCGGCTGCATCGGCAGTGATTGCAGGCGCGGCGGCCGGAATCCATGCCTTTACGAGCGGCCGGGATTTTACGCCGGACGGCGCCGGACGCGCGATACGCACCAATCAGGTGCACTTTGACGGGAGCGAAAATACGATAGGCAGGCAGGACGAGCAGACGAAAAACGGCGAGAGCGAGATATACGAGCGTGATGAAAGCGCCGAGGAGAAGCAAAAGCCGCAGACCGGCGACAGCGCGTCCTATCTGTTCGAGAATGTGAAGCAGCAGGAAAAGCCGAGCGGGCTGCTCGACAGGGACGGCACGGCGGCAGCCATCGCCGGAACGGTTCCGGCCGCCGGTGCGGCGAGCGTGCAGATGGGGACGGTGCTCGACATTGTGAAAGACCCTGCGGCGGCGGACATCGTGCTGCATCCGAGCGACGTGGCGCAGGTAACGCCCCCGACCGGCGGCGACACGGCAAGCAGCGGCGGAAATACCGCTCAGCCGTCTGTCACGCCGGCGAACCCCTCGACCGGCGGAGAAATCACACCGAACCAGCCTTTCCGGCCGACAACGCCCGACAGCAGCGGCGGAAGCTCGTCCTCCGGCGGAGAGACCGGCGGCACGTCGACGCCGGATGCCCCTGTGACGCCGGTCACGCCGCCCGCGCCGAGCAAGCCGCAGCAGACGGACGGCAAGCCGCCCGAACAGACCTCGGAGGAAAAGGGGCCGGACATTCCCTGGTTCGACAGCGGCACGCGCTATGACGGCTCGGTCACGCTGCCGAGCGACAGCGAGGTCAGGATCGTCGGACGAATCGACAGCACGGATGCTCTGTATGCCGGTCAGATCGTCAATGACGCGGATATCGTCCGCGCGCTCTATGCTTATGTCATGGCCGGCGAAAAGATCTATTACTGGACGTCGAGCGACCTCGGAAAATACATCCGTATCAACCGCGTCAGCTTTGACGGCGGCAAAACCTGGCTCACGGATTTTTCGAACAATATCGAAATCCCGAAAAGCGCCGGGGATCAGTCGATGCAGATCGATATGTCGTATCGCTTCAGCGAAAACAGCGCATGGACGGAGTACAGAACGGACGAGGGAAACGCCTATATCGACTGCACGGTCGCGCCGCACCGCATTCTGGTGCTCGGCCGGGAGCTGACCGACAAGGATACGGAAATCCCGCTGGACATCGTGCTGAACAGCGATTATTCCTATAATGAATTCAGCAGAAGGCTCAATCTGTTCGCATTGCAGAGAAGGCTGTATGAGAAGCTGTACGGCTGGGACAGCGGCACATCTTATGACGAGCTTCCGCCCATCGACCGGCTGTTCTCCGGCTGGACGGAGGACGGCAGGCGCGTTTCGTGGGACTATACCTGCGACGGCGGGCGGCATGTGCTCCAGCCGTCGGATTTCGTGAAGGTTCCGGAGAACCTTACGGTTCGTCTGAAGATCAACAAGGGCATGACCTATGAGCTGCAAACGCTGACCGGCTTTGACGAGAGCGCGCTGACCGAAGATGAGGGATATGGTACGCTGACGATACCGGAATATGTTCAGGCGGTTGCGCTTGAGACCGACGGCCGGGAAGAAAGCCCTGTCACCTATCTTCCGTATCTGGTGGGCACGATGGAAATTCCGGCGAGCGTTGTCTACATCAAGCCGGACAGCATCTCCTCAGTCCTCGACGCCTACCGTGTCGCGGAGGACAGCGAATACTATGCCGCGACTGAGGACGGCATCCTGACCAGCAGGGACGGCACGGAATACCTCGCGATCCCGGAGAACAGCGAGAACGTCGTGGTCCCGAAGGACGTCACCTCGGTCAGACTGCCGGAGAGCTACTGCGGAACGGTCACTCTTATGGCGCAGTCGGAAGACCGGCTGCCCTCGATCAATTTCGAGGAGCTGCACGGCTCTGTCAAGGTGCAGCCCGAGCTGCTGAACGCATTCGTCACGAAGTACGGCAGACAGCTCGACGGAACTGAAACGACAGTCAGCGCAGACGGCGGCGACGCGAAATATGAGGTTCACGACGGCTATCTGACGCATCAGGAGGACGGTGCGACCGTGCTCGACCGCGTGGTGACTGATGCAGAGATCTACCGGCTGCCGCAGGGGGTCGACAGGATCGCAGCGAACGCCTTTGCCGGATCTTCGGTCAAAATCCTGATTACGGACGCAAAGACCTCCTATGCGGCGGACAGCTTCAAGGACAGCATGGTCTCGTATGTGACCTGCGAGGACGAAACGCAGAAGGCTGAGATCAATAAAAAGCTCGACGAAGCGGGTGTTGCGGAGGTCGAGTTTGCGGCGTCGGGCACATCGGACGACGGCTGCTTCTACGTGAAATCGGACGGAAAGATCGTCGTAGTCAATGCGCCGGACGGCATCAGCGAGTATTACGGCGAGATCATCATTGACGGCGAGAAAAAAACGGTCGACAGCATCGCGGCGCACGCATTTGACGGCTGCACCACGCTGGAATACGTTTCGCTGCCCGAGACGGTTAAGACCATCGGCGTTTCGGCGTTCAAGAACTGCACCGCGCTCTCCGGCGTGCTGCTCGGGAGCAGGGACAGCGTGACCATCATGGAACACGCGTTCAACAACTGCACAAACCTGCGCTTTATTGCGTCGAACGCGAAAAACATGGAGCTGAAAAACGATTACGATATTCTGAGTGAATCGGGAAGCGAAACACTTTACGGACAGCTGTGGTGTCTGGCAGGCAGCGAAGGCTTCGATGACAGCTGGAGCTGCTACGAGCCGAGGAGTGACTGGCGCGACGAAACGGATATTGCAGAGTTTCGGGTCATCGACTGCAACGGAGCGAATGTCCTGTATGGCTGCAATACCGAGGACGAAAGCGAGCTGTGGGAAGGCAGCAGGCTGGACAGCTGGATTGCGCTGCGCGCCGCCGGTTCGCCCGCAGAGGGCGGCACGATCACCCTGCCCGAAACCACGATCGCGATCAATAATTCCTGCTTCGCCCAGCTGGACTGCGCGTTCACGATCAACTGGGAGAAGCTGCCGCGTCTGGTCCACATCTATGACAGCGCCTTCGCGCAGTCCGGTCTGACAGGCGTGATTCATCCGGTTCAGTCGACGTATTTGATGCTGATCAGGAATGCCGCATTTTATCAGACCAACATTGTGGAGGCAGATTTCAGCGATGTATCTCTGGAGGAGTACGGTGAGTCGGCACTGGCGGACTGCAAACAGCTGCAAAGCGTTTCGTTTGGATGGGTGTGCAGGAAAAGCGACGGTGAATTCATGTCGATTATTCCGAGCAGCTCGTTCTATGGCTGCGATGCGCTGACAGATCTCTATTTTACCACCGAGAAGCCGATTGGACTGCTGACAATGAGTCCGCATGACCCGTTCCAGTTTGCGGACGGTATCTATGACAGAAATATCCGCATTCATGTTCCGGAAGGGTGCGAGGAAGCGTATTTCCGGGCGTGGAAGCCTATGTTCATCGGCTATACGGACGAGGAGATCGAGAACGGAACGTATTATATCGATATGTCGATGTTTGAGCTCAGCTGGATGGAATGGTATTTCCCGGAGGACAGATGGCCGGAGTTTGTGCAGGCCGTCTGCGACTACCGCGCTATCCACGGCGAAAACAACCTTCGCGCGATGATGGGTATGGAGCTGCTGGAGGAGCCGGAAAATCCGGAGGAGCATAAAGAGGATTACGGCTATGCCGACCCGTTCGGCGGCGACATCGAGCTCGACATTGAAATCCCGGACGAGAACCCGGACATCACGCAGGACGGCCAGACCGCCGCTGACGAGACCGCAGCGGATGAAACCGGCGGCGAAACTGTGACCGGCGAGAGCACGCCGTCTGCCGATGCGCCGGACGGGGAGGACGGCGCGTCCGCCGACACAAACAACACCGAGCCTGCACCGGAGACGACCGATGCGGCAGAGGGAGAAAATACATGATTATCGAACAGTCAAAACAGATTATTTCCGAGATAAACCGCGCGTTTATCGGCAAGAATGAGGTCATCGAGAAGGTTCTGATGACGATTTACGCAGGCGGTCACGTTCTGTTCGAGGACTGCCCGGGCGTCGGCAAGACGACGCTCGCGGTCGCGTTCTCGCGCGTGCTCGGTCTTTCGACGCGCCGCATCCAGTTTACGCCCGACACGCTGCCGTCCGACATCACCGGCTTCACCATGTGGAACCGCAAGACGGGCGAATTCGAATACCGTGAGGGCGCGGCGAACTGTCAGCTGCTGCTCGCCGACGAGATCAACCGCACTTCTCCGAAAACACAGTCCGCGCTGCTCGAGGTCATGGAGGAGCGCACCATCACGGTGGACGGCGAGACGCACGCGCTCCCGGCGCCGTTCATCTGCATCGCGACGCAGAATCCCTTCGGCTTTGCCGGCACGCAGGCGCTCCCGGAGAGCCAGCTCGACCGCTTCATGGTCTCGCTCTCGATCGGCTATCCCTCGATTGAGGATCAGATGAAGATCATCTCGGCGCAGCGTTACGCCAATCCGCTTGATGAGCTGCATCCGGTCACGACCGCACAGAACGTCATCGAGGTGCAGAAGTTCCTCAGCTCGGTCAAGGTCATGGACGATATGCTGCGCTACGCCACCGAGCTGTGTGAAAAGACCCGCATCCATCCGCTGATCGAGCTCGGCATTTCGCCGCGCGGCGTTGCCGCACTCGTGCGCATGGCGCGTGCATCGGCGGTGCTGCATGAACGGAATTACGTCGTCCCCGAGGATATCCAGTCGGTCTTTCTCGACGTCTGCGCGCATCGACTGGTGCTGCGTCCGCAGGCGCGTGTGGACGGCATGAACGCGCGCGACGTTCTGCGCAGCATCCTGAGCGAGATCCGTCCGCCGGTTCTGTCCGCGAGGTAAGCGGATATGTGGAAAAACCGCGCAGGTTATGCGCTTGCGGTCGCGGCGCTCGCCGCACTCGTCTGGCTGTTCGGCAGACCGTTTCTCGTCTGTGCGCTCGTTCTGGCGGCAGGACTGCCGTTCGTGCAGCTCGCGCTGCTGAAGCGCGACGCGGGCGCGGTCTCGGTCTCGCTCTCCGTGCGTCCCGGCGGCAGGGAAGGGGAAGCGCTCCTGCTCTGCTTTGAGGTAGAGAACGGGCGTGCGCTGCATGCTGCGCGAAGCATTTATCTCGATCTCGCGATGAACAATCTGCTGCTTGGCGAGGAAACGCACCGCCGGGTGATGCTGACGCTCAGCGACGGCGCGAACCGTTTTTCCTGCCCGATCGTGCCGCCCTGCTGCGGCGAAATCGTGATTTCCTGCCGCGAGACCGGTCTCTGTGATCTGCTGCATCTGTTCCGCGAGCGGGTCGCGCCGTTTGACGAGGTGCGCACGGTCATCTATCCGCGCCCGGTGCAGCTCGAGCTTACGCTGTCGCGCGATGCGGTCGGCGAGACGGGCGACAGCGGTCTGACGCGCAGCCGCAAGGGTACGGATGCGAGCGAAATGTTCGACATTCGAAGCTATGTGCCGGGCGACGACATCCGCTCCATTCACTGGAAGCTGTCGGGCAAGACGGACGAGCTGATCGTGCGTCAGGCAAGCGACCGCACACACTACGATCTGGTCATCCTGCCCGATTTCGGAAGAAAGCAGGGCGGCCGCGACATCACGGCCGGAGAGCTGACGAGATGTGTCGCTCTCGTGATCGAGCTGAGCCGCCGCCTGGTGCGGCGGGGCGTGCCGCTGTGCGTCGCGCTGCCCGGACCGGGCGGCGGCATGGAGCTGTTCGGCTTCAAAAGCGTGCGCGAGCTCGAGCAGAGCATCCCGCGATGGCTGTCCATCAAGATCCCCGAACAGGCCGGACGCATGATGCAGCTGTTCCGCATGGAGCATCTTGAAAACCGCTTCACCCGCATGGTAACGGTGAGCGCAGGTGCGCCCGAGACCGGTCTCCGTGCGCTCGCGAACGACATCGGCGTGCTTTCTCTGACGGTAACGAAGGACGTTTCCGAGCCGCGCGCTGTCCTTCTGAACGGCGTGGAAAACATTGAGATACCGGCGGAGGGCGACGCGAAGATCAAAATTCTCTGCTGAAACGGAGTCCCAGTATGAACGAAATCAGCGTTAAGACGCTTTACCCGGACGGGTCGACAAGTCCATATCGCGCCCTCGCCCTGCCTGCGTTCGCCTCGCTCTGTCTGATGGCCGGCGCGCTGCTCGTGCTCTTC
>ENA-ORTV01001477-ORTV01001477.1-human-gut-metagenome-genome-assembly--contig:-NODE-1477-length-25435-cov-3.741765_pt1 | contig 25435 bp, 22 predicted proteins | sample MGYA00241915_ERZ509194 | MGnify/ENA primary metagenome ERZ509194 (study PRJEB26280, sample SAMEA2338810) | human gut metagenome | biome: human gut; feature: human-associated habitat; material: faeces... | reverse complement strand
TTTTCTTTTCCATAATACCAGCCTAAATATTGTCCAATCTTAATAGACATATCTAAAGTTAAACCTTCATTCGCTCTTCCACGAACTCCATCTGTTCCAAAATACTTACCCATTACTCTGAATCCTCCTTATCTAATGATGTATTTTTAGCTAATTTCACACTTGCATGTACTGTCTCTGGTGATAGTGTAACATTTACTCGATTACCCTTCGCATCATAAGCCGCCAACGCTGCATTAGCCTCAAAATCTTGAATTTGACCTGTACAGTCAATCAACGCCTTCACAATTCGAATTGAATTCAATTGATTCTGGCTTGCCGTAATCTTAACTGTCATCACATCTAATGTAGGTGTTTCAAAATCAGTTACCTTTTGATTTGATCCCACTAACAATTCTGGTTGGATTGTGAATGATTTTGTAACTTTTTTAGAAAGTGTAACATCAATTGTAGCAGGATCTACAACAGCTTCAATTTTTTCTGGCAAATTCTTTACCTTTAAATTGATGATATTTTCACCTTCCGAATATTTTTTCAAGTCAGCTACGACTTGCACACTACCCTTTGAACGGAATACCTGAATACTTGTCGCATCTCCAGTTAATGAAACATCTACTGTACTTGGCACACCAGCCACATCATATTTATCTGTATCTGCTAGTACTTCAACAGCTACATTTCTTAGATCCACAGTTGTTCTTGTATCGTTGAACAATTTTAAACTAATATCTTCATAGTTGATCACAACACAAATCATAATGGATAAAACCAAAGAAATAATTACAGATCCTTTTTTATCAAATAATACACGGTCTACAAGTTTACTAACTTTTTGAAATATCAAAGTCAGTAAACCACGCAACTCATTAAACCATACAGAAGGGCTCTTCTTATTTGGAGATTCCATGTTGACTGCCCTCCTTTTTCTGTTCATATAAATTCACAATTTCAATTGCCTTCACACGCTCATCCTTATTTGCGTCCTCAGTCTGCTTTTTAGCACGTTTGCCCATGGACTTGGCTTGAGACAACATAGGAACAAGAATTGAAGACGGATTTTGACTTGATTCTGTCACTAACATATTTGTTAGATAACGCTGTAAACCTTCTGGTGGATATTGCGTTAACTGGCCATTGACCGCAACTGAAATATTTCCTGTTTCTTCACTCACAATAATTGTGATTGAGTCTGTAATTTCACTAATACCGACAGCCGCTCTATGTCTTGCTCCATACTTACTAGGAAGATCCTTTGTGGTTGGAGGAAAATAAGCTGCTGCACACGCTATTTTATTCCCCTGAATAATAACGGCACCATCATGCATTGGTGTTCCATACTGAAATATTGTTCCTAATAATTCAGTTGAAACTTCCGAATCCATCACAATTCCTGTACGAATAAAATCGGACAAGCTCTGTGTTCTTTCGATAGAAATCAAGGCTCCTGTCTTTGATTTTGACATTTCTGTACATGCCTCTACCAATTCATTGATCATCTGTTGAATTTGTGAAACGGAGACATCCGTTGTTAAGATGGCTGTTGTTTTACCAACTTTCTCCAACATACCACGAATTTCAGGTTGGAAAACAACCAAAATAACGACAACTCCCCAATTCAAGAACATTTCAATCAAATAATTTAAAGCATTTAAGCCTAGCCATACAGCTAAAGCCTTGATTAAAACGATAATCAATACACCCTTCACAAGTTGAATCGTACGTGAATTATTACGCACAATTCTTAGTCCAGAATATATCAATCCCCATACTACTAAAATATCCAATAATAATCGAATTAGGAATGTAATATCAGATAAGCTGAAACTCATCTAAAATACCCCCTTATTTTATTTATAAATTTTTTGAAATTAAATCACTTACTGAATCATACTCAACTTGAGCATGTGCTTTTACATCTTCATCTGCACACGACATAACTGAACCATGCACACCAAATTCAATCAATGGAATATCATTATGTCCATCACCAATTGTATATACATCTTCTTCTTTGATATTCGCATATTCAATCAAGAAATCTATACCTGTCGCTTTAGAAATCCCCTTTGGTACAATATCAACAACGAAATTATTTGGATAAGCAACAACTTGTTCATAATACAAATCATTGATTTTACTTGCCACTTCTAAAGCTGAATCTGTATCTTCCATTGATAATACGATCTGCGCAAAATGTGTCATATCCAACAATTCGGCTTCCGTAACATCTGGTTTTAAATTTGGATAACGATGATCCACTGCATCTGGCTGCAATACAATACGATGACGGTGAATTCCATCATTTACAACATAACTAATCACAGTGTCTAATTTTTTAACATTATGTAAAATGTCTACACAAACATCAAAATTCAAATAATTCGACAACAAGACATCTCCATTTTCACCAAAAACCATACCACCATTATTTGTGATCAAATAATCACATGGTAAATTAAATAATTTGATTTGCGCATCAATCGATTCTTTAGAACGACCCGTCACAATCACGAATTTGTTCCCCTTATTTTTCCATTCTTCAATCGATTTTAAATCTTCTGGCATTACATCCTGTGCATAACGTAATGTACCATCATAATCTGTAGCTAAAAGCTTCATGTATAATTCCTCAACTTTTCTATTTACTATGATTTTATCACATAATTTTAATAACAAGCAATATTACTATCCGTCCTTGATTCACATCCTGCAACATAGACACCATTTTCTAATCGAATAATGACTTGTCCACGCCCAAACATTGCTAATTCAGGCTCTATTTCAATTTCATGACCACGTTTCTTTAATTCAGTAATTATATTCTCATCAAAGCCTGGCTCAACAATAAATTTCATATTCTCTATCCACTGAAATCGTTTGGCATCTAAAGCCATCTGTGGATTTAAATGGAAATCAATCATGTTTGTGACAACTTGCATATGTCCCTGTGGCTGCATATAACCGCCCATTACACCAAAAGGCCCAACTGGTTTATCATCTTTTGTCAAAAAACCAGGAATAATTGTATGATACGTCTTTTTATGAGGCATCAAGTAATTCACATGAGATGGATCTAAACTAAAATCATATCCACGATTTTGTAAGGAAACTCCATCTACGACAATGCCACTACCAAATCCCATATAGTTTGATTGAATATATGAAACCATATTGCCATCTTTATCTGCTGTGCACAAATAGACTGTACCGGAGCCATGCGGCTTATCTACCCTTGGTGGCAAAGCCAAATGACCAATTTGACTCGCTCTTTGTTTACCATAATCAACACTTATCAAATCATCCACTGGCATATTCATACATTTAGGATCTGTAACATATTCTTTGGCATCCGCAAAAGCCATTTTTAAAGCTTCCATCTGCGTATGAATACAATCCACATCTCTATCTTTAAATTGAAAATTATTTAAAACATTCAAAGCCATTAAAGCCACAATGCCCTGTCCATTAGGAGGTAATTCCCACACTTGATAGCCATGATAATCTACATGAATTGGATTGACCCATTCAACCTTGTGATCTTCTAAATCTTGTTTTCGTAAGAATCCACCAAATCTTTTAGATTCTTCATCAATACGATCTGCCAATTCTCCATAATACAAAGCATCTGTATTTGTATCAGCAATCTTTTCTAGTGCATCCGCAAGTTTTGGCATGCAAATCATCTGTCCTGGTTCAGGTGTTTTTCCATCAAAAGTAAAAGTATCATACCAGCTCTTAAACTCCTCACTATTTGGAATCGCATTTAATGCTTTTTTCCACATACGAGCAATCTCTGCACTGACTGGATATCCATTTCTTGCATAATCAATGGCAGGTTCTAATAACTTTTTAAACGGCAAAGAACCAAATCTTTCACTTAACGCTTTCCAACCCTTTACTGCACCAGGCACCGTAACTGGAATCCATCCTCGTTTTGGAATTTCATCCACTTTATCTGCCGAAATCGCATATGGAGAATGACCTGAACTGTTCATGCCATACATCTTATTTTTCATCCACACAATCGCAAATCCATCGGATCCAAGCCCATTTGAACATGGTTCTACAACCGTCAAACAAGCTGCCGTCGCAATGGCCGCATCTACGGCATTCCCACCCTGTATAAGCATTCTTAAACCAGCTTGTGTAGCTAAATTATTTCCTGTACAAACTACACCATTTCGTGCAATCACATTCGTTCTTTTGGATGCGAATGGATTATCATAATAGTTAATTTCCATATCTTCATCACCGAGACAATTATACAAAAATTAGAGCAGACATTCCATCTGCTCTGATTTATTTATTCACTTTTTTTAAACCGGATAACTTTTCTACCTTATCCAATTTTTTATCATCCACATTATGATTTTATTCTATTCATTTTCCTTAAGCATTTTCTCAAGTATGACCATATATGAGTATCTTTAAGTTCCATGATCTAGATTGGATGATATCCTTAACATTCCAAGTACTCTATCCTTTTTGTGATTATTCACTCGATAAAAACCCTTTATCTAAATCCTATTTCCTTTTCTTGTTAAGTTCCACTGAATGTTTTTTCTAGAATTCCTCTAGCTTAACCTTTGGAGCCTTCTCTCCATAGCTTCAACTTTTTATAGTTAAAACTTTCCGTTTCAACTCTATGTTATTGTCATCTTCTCACCGCTCTCTTTTTGTCTTAAGAGAAGTTTTCTCTGCTCTTACTTCTCTTTACACTTTCATTATAACCAACAAAATCAAAAAGAAAAGGCAAGTGGTAAAACTCGCCTTTTTACTGGTAAAACCGGTTATTTCATCGATATCTTTCGTTTTTTTCCTCTCGAAACAGGAATCAGAACCTTGTTTATAAGCTCAACTTCATCTTTATACCAAGCCACAATATATTTAGAATTCACAATATAGGATACGTGTACTCGTAAAAAGCCGAACTCTTTAAACACTTCTTCAAGTGCATTCATACTATCACGCTTATGGAAAACGCCTTTTTTTGTATAGAAATACACCATCTTTTCATTCTTTTCCAAATAGTAGATATCTTCATACGAAAGATTCATACGAACTCCATCATAATTAAATTCATACACATGACTTTGAATACACTGCGAACGAATCATTTGATCATAAGCTGAAATGTCATCTGCGATATTTTCTTTTGAAATATAGAACACACGACTTCTTTCATCATCGCCGCGCGTCTTAATTGGATTTTCACACACATAAATCACTATCGCATTGGGATTATCATGTACAAATACACTTTCAATACGATTCGTCTTAAACATTTCATCAAACACAAATAATTGATACTCTTCTTCCTTCATCCGTTTTGCCAGATCACTCGCCTTTAAGTAATGACGAAAACACCAATCCTCATGCATAAACAATTTAGATAATTGAAAAACGATGTCCTTAGTTTCTTTTTCATATTCTAATATGGCTAATTTTATCATACTTATAATTATAAAGAGTGAACGCATTTTTATCAAATGTAAACCATTTCAAAATATTATTCTTTAAAGTCACGAATTAAAATCAAATCTTTAACAATTTCTTTTGCACTAATTGATAAAATGATTTCTCCCTTTTCTTTAGTCGCACCCTTTGGATCTCCACCAATCCCAATTGGTTTTTGCTGCTCAGTTACCCAATCCGATGCAAGCCAAGACAAATGTGCTTTCATAGCTGTATTTTTAGGAATACCCTTTTCACTTGTTTCTAACTTAACTAAACTTTCATCAATTGCCATGACCATGGAAGTTTCCATTTCTCCGCCATGAAAATCAAAAGTATTCCCTTTAGAAATCGTTGCCTTTACAGCTGGATGATCAAAGGCTCCTGAGTTTAATACAAATGGATACACTTTAAAATCACTTCTTACTTCTCTAGAAATCAAATTGGCGACCGGTGCATTTCCACCATGACATACAAGAAGAACCAATTTTTTAAAGCCATGATGAGCTAGACTTTCACATATGTCATACAACATATGATAGTAAGTCATAGGTTTAAATGTAATGGAGCCACAAAACTCTTTATGTTCCGTGCTCAATCCGACTGGAATGACTGGAAACAATAATAGATTTATGTCCTCGTCCTTTAACTCTTTTTCAATATAGTCACACATAGCTGTGGCAATGAGTGTATCCGTACCAAGTGGTGCTTGATTTCCATGTTGTTCTAATGCCCCTAATGGAATCAAAACAATTGTGTTTTCTCGATCGACTTGTTCCATTTCTAAACGTGTTAATTCTTGATACTTACAAATCATACTTATTTTGCCTCGTAGATAAATTTAAAGCTTGGACGAATGGCAGCCAATCTTTCCATCAAGAAATATCCAATGATGTAGTTAGCTGAGATTTTGATCAAGTTAAATGGAATTGTCGCAAGTGCAATAAATGAAGTTAAATCTTTAATACTTGGATTTACAGAACCTACCATCTGCACAACAGAATCTAACGGCATTCCCATAGCTTTGGCATATAGTGGCAAAGTAATACATGCATTACAGAAACATGCGAATACAGTACGAATTAGAATTCCAACAATTAAAGAGACAATAACAGCTTTTCTTGTCTTATTCATCTTCTTGTACACAAACCATGTTGGTAAAATAAATAGAACAATGCCTAAAAGATTTGCGAGTTCACCCACATAAGCGGTGTTTGTTCCTACAGTCACAACTTTTACAACTAATTTAATAACTTCTACTAAAGTGGCAGATACAGGACCTAAACTAAATAGAGCAATAATACTTGGTACATCACTAAAATCAATCTTGTAGAATGGTGGCATCATTGGTAAAGAAAATTCCAGTGACATCAGTGCCCCGGCAAGACCTGCAAGCATCGCCGTTAATACAATTGTTTGAACATTCCATTTTTTCATCTTTTTACCTCCTTTTGATTCGGATAAGCTCTTCCAAAAGGAAAACCCCAAGAAAAATCTTCTCGGGGTCTAAAAAATACAAAAAATACTTTTGTGTCTTCTACCATCCAGACTATACTGTCGGTCTTGGAATTACACCAAGTCAGCCACTTGCGTGGGTCGCGGACTTTTACCGCCGGTAGGGAATTGCACCCTGCCCCGAAGAACTCATTGAATCTATGTTCGCAAATAAAATAACACATAATCTTCCATCATGCAACTAATTTGTTTATTTTTTCACAATATCAAATTTATCTTGCGAAAAACAAGGACATACATTTTCACACGAAGCTATGACAGAACTAGCTAAATGACTACCTATCTTCATAGCCTCAAGCATACTCTTACCATAAGTTAGTCTAGCACTTGTCCCAGCACAAAATGCATCTCCTGCTCCTGTTGTATCCTTTACCTCGATTTGACGAGCCTGACAAAAGCCGCTTTCACCGTTGTTTTTCACATATAAAGATCCCGCTTCACCAAGTGTTACAATCAAAGAGTTAAATTCTGATTGCTGCACTTCATCAATCAATGTATGACTTAATTCTTCTGCTGATATCTCTTTAAAATCTCTTGAAAAAAGAATACTCGATTCCAATTGATTACAGATCAAACAATCAAATTGCTTCAAAAGATCTTTTCTTTCAATCGCAATATTCATATTGCTGACAACACCAAATAATTTTTTATTATGTTTTTGACATAAATAAACAACTTTTTCAACAATTTCCTCATCCATATCTATTTCAGCCACCACAGAATCGCTATTTTCAATAATTGTGTCTCCATTTTCTTCTAAAATTGAATAGATCGGCATTAAATTCGGACGATGAGATATTGAACCCGCTAATTCTCCATTATGATCAAAAACAGCTAGCCATGTACCCATACCGTTTTCGATAGATTTCATATAATCTGTATTCACATTTCGATTTTGCAATCTCTGTTTAACATCTTCTCCTAATGCCGTATTATCAACAATACTAACAAATGTTGAGTTTAAACCTAAATTTGCAATATCTTCTACAACATTTCGTGCTACACCACCATGAATATACTCAATATATCCTGCATTTCTCCCATCAGGAACATATATATCTTGTGGAAAGCCTTTAATATCCACAAAAATCGCACCTACTACGACAATTCCATTCTTTTTTTGAATCACGTTATTTTTCACCTTTCATCTCAAACAAGATATCTCTTAACTGCGCTGCTCTTTCGAAATCTAAAGTACGAGCTGCCTCTTTCATTTCCTGCTCTAATTCTTTGATCATCTTTTCCTTTTGTTTTGCCGGCAACTTTTTCTTCTTCAAATACTTAGCCGCCATTTCCTTAGTTTCCTTAGAACGAACTACATCATGGATTGGTTTGATGATTGTCTTTGGAACAATACCATGTTTTTCATTATATTCCATCTGTATCGATCTACGTCTTGCGGTTTCATCTATAGCTTCCTGCATACTTTCCGTAATTTTGTCGGCATACATAATAACTTTACCTTTGGCATTACGTGCCGCACGACCAATAATCTGAATCAATGATCGTCTTGATCTTAAGAAACCTTCTTTATCCGCATCTAATATCGCAATCAAGCTGACTTCTGGAATATCCAAACCTTCTCTTAATAAGTTGATACCTACAAGTACATCGTATTTACCTTGGCGTAAATCATGAATGATCTCCGTACGTTCAATCGTTGTAACTTCATGGTGTAGCCACGCTACTTTTAAATCCATATTTTTTAAATACGAAGTTAAATCTTCGGCCATACGTACCGTTAGCGTCGTAATCAGAGTTCTTTCATGTTTTTCAATGCGCTCCTTGATTTCATCTACTAAGTCATCAATTTGACCTTCAATAGGACGCACTTCGACTTCCGGATCTAAAAGACCTGTTGGACGAATAATTTGTTCAACAATTTCCCCATGCGTTTGATCCAGTTCATAATCTCCTGGTGTTGCGGATACAAAGATGGCATTTTTAATCAACCCCTCAAATTCATTAAAACGCAAAGGTCGATTATCTAAAGCACTTGGAAGTCTAAAGCCATAATCTACCAATATTTGTTTTCTTGCACGGTCTCCATTATACATGCCACGAATTTGTGGTAACGAAACATGGCTTTCATCTACTACAAGTAAAAAATCGTCTGGGAAATAATCAAATAGTGTATACGGTCTTTCGCCTGGTTTTCTGCCATCAATATGCCTTGAATAGTTTTCAATACCTGGGCATACGCCAAATTCTCTTAATGCCTCTATATCGTAGCGACATCGTTGTTCCAAACGCTCTTTTTCTAATGGTTTACCCTGCTCATCAAAATAAGCCAATCTTTCATCCAATTCTTCTTGAATTGTGTCTGCTGCATGATTGATGATATCCATACTTGTCGCATAGCCGTTAGCTGGATAAATAATATATAACTGATAAGACTGATTGACATGTCCTGTTACTGGATCGACTTCACAGATTCTTTCCACTTCATCATCAAACATTTCAATACGAATTAAATAACGATCCGTATGCCCTGGTGTAATTTCAATGACATCCCCACGTACTCTAAAAGTCCCTCTTAATGGATCTGTATCATTACGCTTATATTGTTGATGTACCAATGCCAGCATCAATTCATTTCTTTCAATGATCTGTCCACTTCTTAAAGTAAAGATCATATGACGATATTGTTCTGGATTACTAGCACCATAAATAGAGGCAACACTAGCTACAATAATCGTATCTCTTCGTTCTAAAACACTATTTACAGCTGCCATTCTAAGCATATCCAATTCTTCATTGGTCTTTGTGTTTTTGTCAATATATGTATCTGTTTTTGGCAAATAGGCTTCTGGCTGGTAATAATCAAAATAAGAGACGAAATATTCCACACGATTATGTGGAAAAAATTCTTTAAATTCAGAATACAACTGTCCCGCCAAAGTTTTATTATGTGCAAACACCAAGGTTGGTCGATTCACTTGGGCAATCACATTCGAAATTGTAAATGTTTTTCCAGTTCCTGTAGCTCCCAACAATACTTGAAACTTTTTATCTTCTTTTAAACCAGAAACCAATTCCCTAATAGCTTCTGGCTGATCTCCACTCGGTTTATATTCAGATACTAATTCAAACTGATTTTTCATATGCTCACATCCTTCACATATATATAATACACAAAAGTAAGTTTATACTTACTTTTGTGCCTCTTCTATCGCTTTTTGTCTTTGCGTATCATCACTTGGTGTTTCATTCATCTTCAACAATACTTTTTCCATCAAAAGATCCCACGTCTTTTTATCACAATCTCCCGTTACTTCTAAACGATTGTCCTGTTGAAAACTTGCCAAAGCTTGAGAGCTGGTATTTGAAAAATATGTATCTGTTCGATCCACATCATATCCTAAATACTTCAGATATACTTGTAAAGCTTGGGCATTATCATCCACGCTGTCTTTTTTGATGACATCCTTTTTCTTGACTTTATAATAGGACGTTGTCTTCACTTCTCCAAGTTTTACTTCAACATCTGGTTTAAAACCCTTCTTGTTGATGCTTGTACCTTTTGGCGTATACCAACGTGCCACTGTATACTTAAAACTTGTTCCATCTGAGAATGGTACTGTAACTTGTTCGGTACCTTTACCGTAAGATGTTGTTCCTACTGTAATCACTGTATCCCCTAAATTATCTTTTAAAGCACCAATCAAAACTTCGGCTGCACTTGCCGTATTTTCATTTTGTAGAACAACAATCTTGTCCATTTTTACTTGATTGAATTCATCTTTTGTCATTTGTTTAGTGAACTTGCCATCTTTATCTTTTTCCTTGAAGACAACTGACTTTTTCGGAATCAAAGAACTCGAAATTTCCAATGCCGCATTTAAATAGCCGCCACCATTATTACGTAAATCTAAGACCACCTTTTTGATTCCCGCTTCTTGTAGGCGAGACATTGCCTTTGAGAAATCTTTGCCACTGTTTTCTGAGAAACTCGTTAGAATGATTTCTCCATAATCTTCGTATACGTTACATACGACCGTTGAATCAAAAATACCTGGAATCAAATTTGTAGTATATTCTTTTCCATCACGAAGATATTTTGTCTTAACATTCTGTCCTTCATGCGCCTTAATATATTTAATGATTGTATCCGAATCATTTTCACTACATTTTAAATCATCTAATGAAATGATTTCATCATGGGGTTTTAAGCCTTTCTTATCCGCTGTTGAATTGATGTATACGTTGGATACGACGAAGTTTTTATTTTCATTTAAATAAAAGGAGATTCCTAATCCTACATTACTTCCTTCAAGACTGCTTGAAAAGGCTTTGGCTTGTTCTAAGTCAAAATAGTTTGTATGAGCATCTTGATCTAGAGTTGTCATTCCATCAATAGCTTGTTCCATAAGTTTGGAATCCAAATTTTTGATTTTATTCGAATAATACCAATCTGAATTCAAAATTGAATAAATGGTATCAAATTTTTCTTGTTCTTTACTATTTCCTGTCGTTTTTTTATTTAAAATAACTGGTACACTTATGCCTGCGCCAAAACATGCAATGCATAGTAGTGTAATCAATATTGTTTGACTTTTTTTTCTCATAAGCTCATCCTGTTCTAAAACAAAATGGGACGAATCATTCGCCCCAATAATTCCATATAGAAAGTATACGAAACAATCCTTTATTCTGCAATGTTTTTATCGTTTCATTTTCAAATATTTTCTTGCCGCAAACAAGGATGCGAACCCACCAATCAAGGCTCCCGCAAGAATGGTAGAGAGTCCTACTTGAAAGCTGATTGTACTTGGTTTAAATAGGGCAAACATAGGTGTGAATAATTTTCCGCCTAAACTTTCGTACAGCTTTTCATATCCAAAATGCACCAATAAATATGGAATGATAGATCCAAGTAGTCCAATAAAAATACCTTCGACAATGAATGGATTACTGATGAAACCATTCGTTGCACCTACTGTACGCATAATAATGATTTCATCACTTCTTGAATCAATTGTCGTTCGAATCGTGTTATAAATCAAATATAAAGACAATAGAATCAATAAAGCAACAATGCCTAAACCAATCTTTTGAATCATATTCAACATGTCTACTAAGCTTGTAACGCTGTCTCCTCCAAAAGCCGTGCTGGATACGCCATCAATTTTTTGAATCTGCGCACTTGTTTTACGGATAGAAGAAGCATTCTTTACATAAACAAAGAAAGCATTGGATAAAGGATTTGTTTCTCCTCGATAGGCTTTAAAAGCATCTCCCTTTTCTTTGATCATAAGTTCAAGTTCATCATCTTTAGAGGATACTTCTACCTTTGAAACATTCTTTAATTTAGATATTTCACTCTGAATACTTGATATAGCTGTTTCATCATCAATATCCTCATTTAAAATAACGTGAATACTCAAATCTTTTTGAACATCATTCGAAAAATAATTAACGTGTAATCCAATAATCAATATCGAACCAATCAAAAGTAGGGTAATGCCAATGGCACTAATGGCAGAAAAGCACAACATAATATGTCTTTTCATTTGGAGAAAGGCATACTTCAATTCGTATAAAAAAGTACGTAAACCTTTCATCATAAACTCTTATACCCACCTTTATTCGAATCGTGAATCACATATCCTTTGTCTAACATAATCGTACGTTTTTTAAAGCGGTCAACCAATACTTTATCATGTGTAACCATCATGATTGTTGTATCTAGTTTTTGGTTGATCTTTTCTAATAATGAAATAATTTCTAAACTCTTTTCGGGATCTAGATTTCCTGTTGGTTCATCCGCAATCAAAACTTTTGGTTTATTCGCAATGGCACGGCCAATCGTTACACGCTGTTGTTGTCCTCCAGATAATTCGTCTGGATAACTTCTAGCCTTTTCTTTCAAATCAACAAGCTCTAATACTTCCATTACACGTTTACGAATTTGTTTGCGTGGCATGCCCACAACTTCTAGGGCAAAGGCAATATTTTCAAAGACAGTTAATTTTGGAAGTAAACGATAATCTTGAAATACGCAGCCAACATTACGTCTATAGTATGGAACTTTTCTATGTTTTAAAGCCCCTACATTAATACCATCTACAATAACTGTACCTTCATCTGGAACTTCTTCTCCATTTAGCACTTTGATCAATGTAGATTTGCCAGAACCTGTGGCTCCAATCACATAAATAAATTCACCTTTATCAATATGTAAATTTACATGATTTAAAGCATGTACTCCATTGGGATATGCTTTTGAAACATCTTTTAAATCAATCATAATGTTCCTCCTAACTAAAGAACTTTTCTGGTCTTTCCCTGCAAGGCGCTGCTTTACCAGCTTCACAAGAAGTACCTGTGCCTGACCAGCCTGTTCCCCACGCAAAATCAGCACCCGCACTAAAACGAGCTACCGCATCACTTACAGACATTGAACCTAGATTATAGACTTCAACATGTGTATGTGGCCCACTTGAATTTCCTGAATTTCCCGATAATGCGATTGCTTGTCCTTGTGAAACGCTTTGTCCTGCACTTACGTAGATTGTTTGCGACAAGTGACAGAAACTTACGGCATAAAGTGTATCATTCACATTACACAACATTTCTATTGTGTTTCCACCACCATAAGGATATCCTGACCAGTTACCCAAATAGCCTGAGTTGCTTCCTACAGGGGCTGCGGCATATAAAATAACACCACTTGCCGGAGCTACTACAGTTGTACCAATTGGAGCTGCCCAATCTAGTCCTAAGTGCATGCCTCCACCAGGATATGCCCATGTACCTGCACTTTTACTTCCACCTTGTACAGGATGTATAAATCCAGATACGGATTCAATCGATCCTGAGAAGTTTGTTGAAATCACAAAGTCTCGAATGCTATTCATGTCCACTTGTGCGGAACGTTTCTGTGCTTCTAATTCTGTAATTTTTTTCTGATATTCTTCAACCAGTTTATTATAAGATTCCTCTAATTCACTGGCCTGCTGTTTTTGCGATTCTAATTCTGCCTTTTGACTTTTTGCGTCTTCATCTAAACGTTTTTGTTCATCTTGCTGCAAAACAAGTTCTTTCTTTAATTTATTTAACTTTTTAATTTGCGACTGATCATCTTCTGTGATTCTTTCAACTCCAGAAATACGACGAAGCATATCACTTAAACTATCCGATCCCATGATCAAGTCTATAATCATATTGGTTCCAATCGTTGTTTGTTCATTTTTCATACGATTTTCGATTTGTGCATTCCAAGCATCAATTTCAGCTTGTTTTGCCTGAATCTTCTCTTCCAATTCTTTAATGTTGTTTTCGATCAATTCAATCGATTTTTCTTTTTCACTTATCTGCGTTTGTAGATTGGAAACCAATTCTTTTTGTTCCTTGGCAAGCTGCTCCATTTTTGTCGTATCACTCTGCAAAGAAGCGATGCTTGAAGTATAAGTTTCAATACTGTTTTGCAGGCTTTGTTTACGATTCTTCTGATATTCCTGAAATCCCTGACAAGCTTTTACGCCAGCTTGTGAAGTTTGTGCCTGACTACACTTGGCATACCAGGCTTCTGTATCCGAATAGTCTTCTGCTGAAACAGGCATGATTAATGAGCAGGCCATAGCTAAACTTAGAAAACCTGCATATAATTTATATTTTCTCATCGTGTCCACCTCAAATATTTTCTAACGGCTAAATAACTTCCTAGCATTCCTACAACCATTCCAATCAAAAGAATGCCGCCTGAAGTACACAATACAAATGGATATGGTTTCAGCATACTCATCATGTCACTAAAAAACATACCATTCATTACGTGGTAAAGTCCTGTATAGCCAAATATACAAATCAAAACAGGGCCTAATGCACCCCAAAAGCCGATAAAGATTCCTTCTAATACAAACGGTAAAGAAATATACCAGTTATAGGCACCAACTGTTCGCATGATCACAATCTCATCTTTTCGTACTAAAATTGTCATTTTAATAGTATTTCGAATCAAGAATACGGCAATCAAAACCATCAATCCAACAAAGACGCTTCCCCATACACGGATATTTTTAAACAGTTGAATCATCGTGTTGATAGCACTACCTCCATATGTAGCTTGAACAACACCATCCATTTTTGAAATTTTCTTTGTCACTTTTGAAATTTTTGTGTTGTCTTTTAATTCCACATTCAAAAAGTCATATAAAGGGTTCTTGTCCTCTCCCTTATATTGTTTAAACATCGCTCCATTTTCTTTGATCAACGCATCCAATTCCTCTTCTTTACTTGAATACGTTACTTTTTTTACGGAAGCAAGAGATGAAATTGAATCGGATAATTCACTAATTTCTTCATCTTCTAGTGTTGGATTTAAAGAGACTTGAATCATAAATTCATTTTCAATTTGACTCGTAAATCCTCCGACATTCATATATATCACAAATATAAACAAAGCCATTAATAAAGCAATGCCAATCGATACAATGGAAGAAAAGGTCATCGAGAAATGACGGTGCATATCTTTATTGGCACTGCGTACTAGTCTTGGTAAACTCTTAAAAAACAGTAACATTTTTATCACCTACATCACTAATTATAACATACCTATCAAATCAGCCTACAAATCACAAAATTTCACATACACCTTCATTCTAATCTTTCCATGTGAAAATAACATTAAAGTCGCTAATTTTCTCAAAAAATGATATATTTTTCTTATAGTTTTTATAAAAAGGGGAAAATTAAAATGTACATATTTGAAGATTTAATAGGCTATATCTTCTTAGCATCTTTATTAGGGATTATTTTAACTATTATTATTGGTCCTTTTGTTTACCTTACGATTTACATAAGGAATAAAAGAGAAGAAAAAGCCATTGAATTAAATAACAATCTCAAAAGAGAATTTACCAATAAATATCAATTAGATATAATGCCGAACAACGCAATTATCGAGAGCACAGAAGAATGTTATGCAGAAAATTATTATCGATTAAATTTTCCACATTGGAAATTTGAAAATATGAATAAAACAAAAGATAATCGCATGAACAATAATTATATTGTCTGGGAAGATAGTTATCTCTATATTGACAACTATTTAATATCTTTTGATAATCCATTATCCCTAATGGACTGTATCTATCACTTACGAAATAATAGCGTTGAAATAAAGAAATCTTTTTACGAAATTGAAAAGATAAATAAAGAAAAGAGTAAATTTGAATATAGCAACACCCTCCTGTCAATTACAGATTTAATCAGACTATATAGTTCAAAGCCTACAGATTTTGAGTATTATTGTGCAAATATTTTTAAAAAAATAGGCTTTGAAGCTGTAGTAACTCCGCCAACTAACGATGGAGGATATGATATAAAGTTATTGAAGAACAACAATATATTCGCTTTAGTTGAATGCAAGTTATTTGATAAAACAAAGGTTGGACGACCATTAATCCAAAAACTTGTTGGAGCTAGTGTCACAGAAAAAGCCAATAACTTGATTTTTATAACGACAAGTGATTTTTCAAATGAAGCAATAGAATACGCTAATGCCACTCACGTTCAACTTATTAACGGCGAAAATCTAATCAAATTATCCGAACGTGTCTATCATAGTGACAACAAAAATTATTTTGATGAAGATTCTGTAAGACTTGATATTCAAGACTTCTTAGAATACATACCAAAAGATATTTTAGCAATCTGCTATGATAATATGTAATCATTAAAAAGAATCCCGAAAAATCGGGATTCTTTTTATAAGCAAAGATCGATTACTCGATCTCTTATAAACTTTGACCTACTGCATCTGCCTTTTTAATAGCGGTAATAAACTCTTCTTTTGTGAATGGGAAAGGTGCATTTTTCCACTCATTTGTTTTTGTAGCCGCTTCAGTCAAAGCTTCCAAATGGCTTTCATCCAAGTCCACATCCGCTAAAGTCACTGGTAAGCCGATTGATTTATTGAATTTTGCCATTTTCATTAAATTTTCTTCATCTTTGGCATATGCATACAATACTAATACACCAAAGGATACAACTTCACCATGTAGATGGTGTCCATCACGTGCAATTGAGCAACTACCATTATAGAAGGCATGCGCAATGCTTGAATTATAATAATATTCTGGTTGGTTTGTTAAGTTTGAAACATATCCAGTGGATACGACAATATCCAAGGCAATAGCTTCGATTGCAGCTGAATTTGTATCATTTTTACAATCTTCCATACCTTGTTTACCATATTCCAACAATGGTGCAGTACAAGTTTTCGCTAATGCTAATCCCATTGTAGCCGTGTGATCTAAAGTCTTTCCTTGTGTTGCGAATTCAACTTCACATTGTTTAGACAACGCATCCCCAATTCCGGCCCAGAAATATTCACTTGGTGCTTTTGCGATAACATCTGGATTGATAAAGATGTGTGCTGGACAATGAGGATATGAATAGTGGTCCAATGCTCCATTATCATCATATACTACGGCAATAGCTGTAGCGGCCGAACAGTTTGAACAGATTGTTGGAAATGAGAAAACCATTTTGTCATTCATTTCAATGGATGCGGTTTTACAAGTATCGATAGCTTTTCCTCCACCAATTGCAAAGATAACATCGGCTTCTTGTACGTTTGGATTTGAAGTCAATTTATGTACGTTTGTCATAGTACATTCAATACCATATACAATTGAATCTGTAATAATAATATCAGTCTCTTTAATGGCTTCGCGAATTCTTGGCTCAGCAGCTGCCAAAGCTCTTTTACCACCAATCAATACAACTTTTTTAACATTGTATTTTTCACATACACCTGGGATTTCGTTGTAACAACTTTCTCCGACTGAATAATTAGACATTTCAATTGTTTTCATAAACTTCTACTCCTTCTTTTACTTCAACACTTTTTGTATGATAATTCTTGTATACACCGACCGTTAAGAATGGAACGATAATGATTGCGATAGCTAAATATCCACAATATCCATATCCATATTTAATAATATTTGTTAATCCGGCTAAAGAAATTGTCATAGATACCACAATAATAAATGCAGATACAATAATTCTTTTCTTTACTGGATTTTCTACATTCTTTAAAACACGAATATTTTCAAAGCGAGCCACAAATCCGAATGTTGTTGTTACTGCTGTAGAAATTAAGCAAAGTAATAAACAAATACCATATACAACAACCATCCAGTTAGCATTCATCGCATTTAAACTTGTCAATGTAGGTAGAGTTGTTTCTCCATAAACACTCTTCCAAGAAATTAACATCAATACACTTAATACTAATGCGACAGCATTCATCACAAATGAGATCCACATTGCTTTTGAACAAGATTTTCGATCTGGTAAGATAGCTCCACATGCTACGATTGTTGGTAATGTCACACATTGAAAGCCTGCATATGTAAATGCATTTAAGATAGCTTTAGGCATATTCATAAAGCCATTTACAGAAAAGTCATTTGCTAAAATAGCCCCAATATTTTGACCTTTCATGATTCCCATACCATAAATAACAATGGCTGTTACCAAAATAGCCATACCCATATATGTACTTGCCATACGAACTACGTTGGCTCCAAAAATTGTTAAACAAAGAACAACGATTCCAACCGCAACGACACAAGCATAATAATTAAATCCAAAGTATTGTTGTAATGCACTTGCAGCTCCACTAATAGCTGCTGCAACTGCCATCAAAACCATGATATTAAAGAAAATCTCAAATAAGATTTCCAACTTATCGAATGGATGATATAAGTTTTCAAACAATTCCTTTGCGCTTGTCAAATTTCTCTGATTATACATCACCATGGCTTCTCGCATTGTCAATATCAATAGCAACATAGCTATTATGGCACTCACAATACCAGTCCATCCTATACCTACATAATATGTATTTGCCTGATTTCCTGTGGCAAATCCACCTCCAGCATGTGCTGAGAATAATACGGCGCCTACCGAAAATATCGCCATTTTTCCAACTTTTTGTGCTTTCATACTTTTCCTCCTATAGCGTGCACAACAAGCTAACAAAAAAACCAATCGTTTCTTGCTGCCTGTTTAGACAGAAGAGACGAAAGGTTAGAATTACAATACTTCCGCGGTACCACTCTTCTTCATTCATTTAAGAATGCACTCATTTAGATGCTATCACATCCTGCTTTATTAACGTTAAGCCTACGTTCAAGTCTTATCAACCTGACCACTCCATGGTAAGTTCAAAGTTCCATCCCTTATGTCTTGCACCAACCGACAACTCTCTAACAAAGACTTTCCTTTTACTACTCCATTTCCTTGTGTTTTGTGCGTTTATAATAACACCACATTTTCATTTATGCAAGCATTTTCTTACATTTATTTTCAGTAAATTCAAATCTATGTTTTACATCCATCAAAAAAATGGTACATATTAGTCATATATACCCTCAATTTCTAATAATTTTTCTTTATCAACATGTTTTCTTTAATTCTGTCATATCAAATTATGCTAGAATCATTATATGAAGAATACACGTATAGAATGTTTAACACATCAAAAAGAACAGTTACAAGAAATCAATACTAACGATATAGTTATCCTGTATGTATTAAAGAACAACCTACAAATAAACATTAATTCTAGACTGGTGACTTTAAAACAAAACGACATTATCTTAATCAATCAAAGCTCAGATTATAAGTGCAAAAAAAATGACAGTTTATTTGTATCTTACAAGATATATTCAAATGAATTAAAAAAAGTCCTAAACAATAAAAGATATACATTTATTTGTGATTCCACTAAAGAATGGAATTCCAACTACGACAAAATACGGAAAATTTTATCTGAAATATTAGTAGTGTTGTATAATCATCCAACTTATATGAGCGTAAAGCTAAATCAGTTGTATTATGATTTAATTTTTGTATTACTAAATGATTTTTCCGTCGAACAAACTTCAGATAGTTTTAGCGATAAAGAAGTATTGATACAATATATTGATTATCATTATCAAGAAGACTTAAGTTTAGAAAAAATCAGTGAAGATTTCCATATGTCGTCTCAATATTTTAGTAAATATTTTAAAAAGCACATAGGCATTCCATATTTAAAATATTTAACAGATATTCGCCTTAAATACGCATTGAACGATGTAATTTGCACTAACAAAAAATTTTTATCCATTGCAATGGATTACGGCTTTGCTAATATCGGTTCCTTTAATCATTATTTCAAAGAAAAATACAATCTTTCACCAAAAGAGTATCGCGAAAGTCATAAAAACGTTCAATCAGATTCTAGTGATTCTTTTTTATCAAACGCAATCGAAAGTTTGTCAATCAAACCAGAAATTCATGCAAATGAATCGTCACTCATTGTAAATTCTAAGCAGAAATTTGAGTATACCCCATTTTGGAACAAATTACTCCATTTTGGTGACTCTGTCTTATTAGATTCATCTCAAGTGATGAATCAATTAAAAGAGTTACAATCTTCACTAAAATTTGAATATATCCGCATCTATTTAGACTGTCAATCTTTTGTAAAAAAAAGCAATTATAATTTTGTTCAAGAACAAGTTCGTTTCACTGAATTATATAAAATGGGATTTAAATTATGGATTTCATTCGAATATAGGGATATAAAAGATATTGAAGGATTATGTTCTTATCTTAAAGCATTTCTTTCATTTATTACCGGACAATGGAGTATTATAGAAATTCAAAAATGGATTTTTGAAATTACATATAATTCAACTTATTCAAATGATAAATTAGAAAATTACTTAAACTACGTTTATAGAATCCAAGATGTACTTAAACAATTTGGTTGTGAAAAACAAATTGTTACGGCTGGTCTTGCTCTTGGAAATCTAGAGGGCATTGACCGCTTCTACAAGTACTTAGATAAAAACCATTTATCTTTCGAAAATCAATCTTTCGTTGTGGAACCTTACGCTTATTATCATGATGAAGATGGAAATGAAATAGCTCGCCCAAGTCAAAATGATGTTCATCGCCAATTGTTAATGATAAATGAGCGTTATCCATATTTTAAAAATACAGTTAAAAATATATTTATCACTTCGTGGCGAAACAATTTACAACAATTCAATCTCATGAATGATTCTTTTTACCAAGGTGCTTTGATAATCAAAAACTTTTTAAGTTGTTTTGGACAAATCAATTCTATTACTCAATGCATTACTTTAGACTCTATGTATGAAACACACCTTCAAAAAGGTCTTTTATTTGGTGGAAATGGATTAATGAACCATAACGGAATAAAAAAGCCATCCTATTATGCTTATGATTTTATGAGAAGCATAGGAAATTCGTATTTAGGTAGAAACGACCACATTTTATTGTTTGCCAACGATTATGGAAATTACCACGTTATCGCACATAACTGCAAAGAGTTAAGTTATAGATATTTTATGGAAGAAAACAATTTGGATGTTAATCATCTTGATGACTATTTTGAAGATTTAAACCCTCTAAAAATCCATATTCATATAAACAACGTAAAAAATGGATCTTATAAAATCAAACGTCGTTCAATTTCTAAACGTGGAGGTAGTGTGCAAGATGAGTACAAAAAAATGACCAATGGAACATCTACTTTTTTACACCAACACGATATTGATTTTTTAAAAAGTATTTGTATTCCTCATATTCAATTAAATGAGATTCATGTTACAAACAATGAATTAATTGTAGATTTTGTGTTAGATGCAAATGAATTTGTATTTATACATATTATCCAAGAGTATTAAATCGAATATTTTAATAAATATTCGATTTTTTTTACATTTTTCATCCAGTTTTAATTTATAAGGACGAAAAATTAATAAAATAATATCTCTTTATTAAAAGAATTCATTTATTTTTATTGATATTCTATATACGTCGATAAGATAAGCGCTTAAATCGAAATTAAAATTGAAAAAAGGAGAATTATATGAATTACAATCAAATGGCACAAGCAATCATTGAATTAGTTGGTGGAAAAGAAAATATTGAAAATCTGACACATTGTGTTACTCGTTTACGTTTTGTAGTGAAAGATGAATCAAAAGTTAATGTTGATGAAATCAAAAAAATTGAAAATGTTATAAACGTTTTAAAGTCAAGCGGACAATACCAGGTTGTTTTAGGTCCTATTGTTAGCGACGTATTTGCCGAAGCAATTAAACTCGTAGGTGAAACGCACGAAGAAGTAGTCGAAGAAAAGCCTCAAAAAAAATCTCTTAAAGACTTAGGTAAATCTTTGTTAGATACCATTGTAAGTTGCTTCGTACCTTCTATCTCAGTTATCGCTGGTGCCGGTATGATCAAAGTACTTGTTGTATTATTATCAACCATTGGAGTGTTACAAACAGGATCTACCACTTACACAATCTTAAATACAATTGGAGACGGAATTTTCTATTTCTTGCCTTTCTTCGTTGCTTTAAACGCATGTAAAAAGATGGATGTAAACCCTGCATTAGGAATGGCATTAGCTGCTATCGTATTACACCCAAGCTTTACAGGATTAGCTAATTCTGAAACTGCCGTTACATTTGCAGGTTTACCTGTACAAATATTAGACTATTCTGCACAAGCAATCCCTATGATGTTTGGAGTTTGGTTATTAAAATATGTAGATAAAATTTCTCAGAAAATCAGCCCTAAAATCTTATCTGTATTCATGATTTCTATGCTTGATTTATTAATTGTTGCACCAATCATTATTTTAGTTGTAGGCCCTATCTCTATTTGGATTAGCAACATTTTATTTATCGCTTGTAAAACCATGCAACAATGGGGATGGATTGCCGTCGGAATTAACGCATTATTATTCCCATTAATGGTATTAACCGGAACACACAACGCAACAATCCCATTGATTATTCAAATGTTTGCAACTCAAGGATTCGACCCAATCTTTTTAGTGTGCGGACTAGCAGCTAACATGGCCGAAGGTGGTGCCGCTTTAGCAGTTGCTATTAAAACAAAAAACAAAACATTAAAAGCAACAGGTTTCTCAGCTACATTCTCTGCGTTATTAGGAATTACAGAACCTGCATTATATGGAGTTAATCTACGCATGAAACGTCCATTCATTTCTATGTTGATTGGTGCTTTTGTCGGCGGATGCTTCTGTGGTCTATTAGGATTACAAGCCCCTGCATTCGTAACACCTAGTTTAATCACCTGTGCTTTATTAGCGCCTAGCGGAAAATCGATTTTATTAGGATTTTTAGCTGCTGCTTTAAGTTTTATCGCCACTTTCATCATCGCCTACATCATCGGATTTGAAGATTTAAGCGAAGAGTAGAAAGGAAAAACCAATGAAATCACAATTACCAAATTCATTCCTTTGGGGAGCCTCAACTTCTGCCAACCAATGTGAAGGCGGATGGAACGAAGGTAACAAAGGAATCAGCGTAATCGACGTGCAAGCTTGTGGAGGAAAACATGGGCGTATGGAAACTGATGGAATTTTAGAAGGCTACAATTATACTTCACACACAGCTTCTGATTTTTATCACCACTACAAAGAAGATATTGCGCTAATGGCAGAGTTAGGATTAAAATCATATCGTATGTCTATTGCTTGGACTCGTATCTACCCGAACGGCGATGAAGAATCGCCAAATGAAGAAGGATTACGATTCTATGATTCCGTATTTTCTGAGTTAAAAAAATATGAAATTGAGCCTATCGTAACTATTTCTCATTATGAATCACCTTATCATTTAGCTTTACAAGGTGGTTGGTCAAGCCGAAAGATGATTACCTATTATTTAAAATACTGTAAAACTTTGTTCGATAGATATAAAAATACAGTTAAATATTGGATTACTTTCAACGAAATAAATTGCCTAATTGTACCATATGGAATAATGACAGCTGGAGGAATTAATTTATCTTTTACAGATTCTAGAAACACGGAACAATTACGTTTTCAAGCTCTTCACCATCAGTTTGTGGCAAGTGCAAAAGCAGTTCAATTAGCACATTCAATAAATCCAGAATTCAAAATAGGATGTATGCTTGCAACAATGCTTAACTATCCATTAACATGCCATCCAAACGATATGTTATTAGCCCAGCAAAGCGACCAAGAAAAAAACGCTTTCTGCGGCGATGTATTTGTTAGAGGTAAATATCCTAACTACATGAACCGTTATTTTAGAAATCATTCTATTGAAATAAAAAAAGAAGCTGAGGATGATAAAAATCTCTTAAATGGGACCGTAGATTTTGTAGCACTATCATATTACATGTCAAATTGTATTGGAGAAGATCGTAACGCTGAAGTGGTTAGTGGCAATTTGTTAACAGGATTGAAAAACCCCTATTTAAAAGAATCTGAATTTGGATGGCAAATCGATCCAAAAGGATTACGATACACTTTAAATCAATTCTATGACCGTTGGCAAAAGCCATTAATGATTGTAGAAAATGGTTTAGGAGCATTCGATACTTTAACAGAAGATAAGAAAATTCACGATGATTATCGTATTGAATATTTAAAGCAACATATCATTGCACTAAAAGAAACAATTTTAGAAGATGAAGTAGAAGTTCTTGGATATATGCCTTGGTCTTTCATAGATTTAATCGCATTATCCACAGGCAACATCGAAAAAAGATATGGCTTTGTATATGTTGACGTAAACAATCAACAAGAAGGAACATTCAATCGTTACAAAAAAGACAGTTTTGATTGGTACAAAGAAGTAATTAACACATATGGAGAAAAACTATGATTCACTTATTCAAAAAAAAAGAAGTTAAAATCCCTGATGATGATGTCCTTGCCATAGTAAATGGTAAAATGATTCCAGCATCACAAATTCAAGATCCAGTTTTCGCACAAGAAATGATGGGACAAACCATTGGTTTTATCCCTGAACAATCAGATGTATTTTCACCAGTTAATGGAATTATCTCCGTCTTATTTCCAACTAAACATGCTTTTGGAATTCAAGCAGATAACGGAAATGCATACTTAGTACATATCGGAATAGATACAGTAAGTTTAGATGGAAAAGGATTCAAAACCTTTGTCAAACAAGGTGACCGAGTTAAAGCAGGACAAAAAATAATTGAGGTGGATTGGAATTTACTTCAAAAAGAAGGATTTAACACCACTACCACGTTAATCTTAACTGATAAAAAATCGGATGATTTCAAAGAAAACTATGTCAATTTCAAAAATGTAACTGCTAAAGAAAAAATCAATCACTAGCAAAAAATACATACATTTTAAATTTAAACTAAACCGCGTAAACAAAGAATATTCAATTATACTCCAGTTCGCGGTTTCTTTATTTTCTTTACGACAACTTTTTCATACATTCCTACACATCTATACAATAAGATAGAACCCCTAGAAGCTTCAATCTCTAGGGTTCATTTTTTTTGATTCAACATAAAATATATTGAACTAACACACTCTGGCGAGTGTGGGCTTTTTTTTATATAGCCTAGTCTTTCTCCTGATTTATATTCTATCATAGTTTTGTCT
>ENA-ORTV01001455-ORTV01001455.1-human-gut-metagenome-genome-assembly--contig:-NODE-1455-length-25658-cov-7.122173_pt1 | contig 25658 bp, 16 predicted proteins | sample MGYA00241915_ERZ509194 | MGnify/ENA primary metagenome ERZ509194 (study PRJEB26280, sample SAMEA2338810) | human gut metagenome | biome: human gut; feature: human-associated habitat; material: faeces... | reverse complement strand
TATGGGCAGTGCAATCGGCAAGCATTGCAGCTCTTCGAGCTGCTCGCTTGCAATGCAAACGCCTTTCTTTTGGACGGTCACACCGCCCGTTTTCTTTCCACGGAAAGAAAATGGGGGGTGTGATCTTGCGGCGCGCACGCCGCATAACCCCGCGCGCCCAGGGGCGCGCAAGAAACTCCCCCTTACGGGGAAAGTGAGGAACATTTTCATGATTTTCAAAAAATCCGGCCCGCCGGAATGGCTGCTCGTCTGTTTGGGCAACTACGGCAAGCAGTATGAAAACACCCGCCACAATATCGGCTTCATGGCCGCGGAGCGCCTAATCGACAAGCGCGATCTGCGCTGCAACCGCCTGCGCTTCCGCGCGCTGACGGAGGTCATCGAATTTGGCGGGGCGAATGTGCTTTTGATGATGCCGCAGACCTACATGAACCTCTCCGGCGAGGCTGTGGGCGAGGCGGCGCGGTTCTATAAAATTCCCGCCGACCACGTCATCGTCATCTCCGACGATATTTCGCTCCCGCTCGGCAAGCTCCGCGTGCGCGGCAGCGGCAGCGCGGGCGGACACAACGGCCTCAAGAACATCATCGCGCACCTCGGCACCGACGCTTTCCCGCGCGTCAAGGTCGGCGTCGGCGCGCCGGAGCACGACATTGTCGACTGGGTCATCGGCCCGTTCACGGCCAATGAGCGCAAGGTCATCGACGGTGTGCTCGACCGCGCGCTCGACGCGGCGGAGTGCATCATCACCGACGGTGTGAGCGCCGCGCAGAACCGCTACAACGGCTGAACGCTTTTTGCCGCCAAAATTTAAAAAATCGACATAGACTTTTTGCCAAAAGCCTATATAATAAAATGACTGACAACCACGGGCATGACCCGCCGCGGCTGCGGCGGATCTGCCCTTTTGCGCGCTGCGGAAGGAGGGATACGGCATGGCGCAGGGAATGAACAAACTCAATGAAGCGCTCGCGGCTCTTCCCGAGGTGCGCGAGCTGCTGCTCTCGCTCGACGCGGGCACATCGCCCATCGCCGTATCGGGCCTTTCGGGTGTGCACCGCGCGCAGCTTGCCGCTGCCGTGCGGCACAAGACACAGCGCCCGCTTTTGATCGTCTGCGCGGATGAAAACGAGGCAAACCGCATGGCAGGCGACCTGCACGAGCTGCTCGGTGAGGACGTGAGCCTGCTGTTCGCGCGCGAATGGCAGCTGCGCGACCGCGTGTTCGCCTCCCACGGCTGGGAGCAGCAGCGCATCGGCTCGCTGTGCAGCCTTGCCGCCGGAAAAGCGCCGATCCTGGTCGCGACGGTCGACGGCCTGATGCAGCGAACGCTGCCGCCCGACACGCTGCGCGGCGCGGTGACGGACATTTCGCTCGGCGACCGCTTTGATCTGAATGCGCTCTCGAAAAAGCTCGTTGAAAGCGGCTATACGCGCGCGGAAACGGTCGAGGGCGTCGGCCAGTTTGCGCTGCGCGGCGGCATTCTCGACGTCTGGTCGCCGCTGAGCGCGCCCGTGCGCATCGAGTTTTTCGACGATGAGGTCGACGCGATGGGCGAATTCGACGTGACGACCCAGCGCCGCACGCAGAACGTCAAATCCCTGACCGTCCTGCCCGCGGCAGAGGTACTGCCCGCCCTCTCGGACGGCGGACGCGAAAAAATGCTCGAGCGCCTTGGGCGCGCCGCGCAGAAAATTGCGAAAAAGGCCGAAGACAGCCCCATCGTCCAAACGCTGCGCAGCGACATCGAGAGGCTTCGTAACGACCTGCCGCTCGGCGGCATGGACCGGTATCTCGCCGCGTGCTACCCCGACGAAGTCTGCGCGCTCGACTATCTCTCGCCCGACACGCTCATCACCGTCAGCGACGGCATGCGCGTTTTGGAGCGCAGCAAGAACTACCACTGGGAGCTCTCCGAGGACGTAAAGCCCCTCATCGAAGAGGGCATTTTGTGCGGCGAATTTGCCGCGCTCGCGCTGAGTCAGGAGGCATTGAGCCACCGCATGGGCGCGTTCCCCGTGCTGCTGCTCGATTCGCTCCCCACGTCGCGCAATCTGCTGCCGCCGAGGGCCATCCTCAGCATGAACGCGCGCTCGCTGCCGTCGTATGGCGGCAGTCTGGAGACCGCCGCGGGCGACATGGAGCGGTATCTTGGCGCAGGCTGCGGCGTGCTCGTTCTCTGCGGCAACGAAACGCGCGCGAAAAACTTCCGGCGCCTTTTGGAAGAGCGGAACATCCGCGCGCAACTCAACTTGAAAAATGACCGCCTCCCCGCCCCGCACGAGACCGTCATCGGCCTCGGCGCGCTGAGCGCGGGCAGCGAATATCCACAATTAAAGCTCGTCATCCTGACCGAGGGCCAGCTGACCGCTCCCCTCTCCGGCAAGCGCGCGAAGGCGCGGCCGAAGAAGGAGACGTCGGCCCGCGCCGCGCTGCGGTCCTATGAAGACCTCTCCCCCGGCGATCTCGTCGTGCATGTCCACCACGGCATCGGCCGCTTTGCGGGCATCGAGCGCATGCGCGTCGACGGCGTGGACAAGGACTATATCAAGATCTGCTATGCGGGCAACGACAGCTTATACGTTCCCGCGACGCAGCTCGACATGGTGTCGAAATACATCGGCGGCCATGGCGAGGACGAGGATGGCCAGCAGCGCACGAAGCTCAGTAAGCTCGGCGGCACGGACTGGTCGCGCGCGAAAACGAAGGCGCGCGCCGCGGCAAAGGACCTTGCCAAGGGTCTCATCGCGCTCTACGCTGAGCGCCAACGCCGCCCGGGCTTCGCCTTCTCGCCCGACTCCCCGTGGCAGAAGGAATTTGAAGAGGCCTTCGACTACGAAGAGACCGACGATCAGCTCCGCGCCATCGCCGAGATCAAGGCCGACATGGAGCGCAGTACGCCGATGGACCGCCTGCTCTGCGGCGACGTCGGCTACGGTAAGACTGAGGTCGCGCTGCGCGCCGTGATGAAGTGCGTGCTCGACGGCAAGCAGGCGGCCATCTTAGTGCCGACCACCGTGCTCGCCCAGCAGCACTACGCGACGGCGCTGAACCGCTTCCGCTCGTTCCCCGTGCGCATCGAAGTGCTCTCGCGCTTCAAAACGCCGGCGCAGAAGAAACAGATTTTACAGGACGCCGCCGCAGGAAAGATCGACTTACTCATTGGCACGCACTCGCTGCTGCAAAAGAGTTTGCACTTCAAGGACCTTGGCCTTCTCATCATCGACGAGGAGCAGCGCTTCGGCGTAACGCACAAGGAAAAGCTCAAGGAGCTCTCGCGTCAGGTCGACACGCTGACGCTCTCGGCAACGCCCATCCCCAGAACGCTCAATATGGCGCTTTCGGGCATCCGCGACATGTCGACCATCGAGGTCCCGCCCGTCGACCGCCAGCCGGTGCAGACCTACGTCCTCGAGCATAACTGGAGCGTCATCGCCGACGCCATCCGGCGCGAGCTCGCGCGCGGCGGGCAGGTCTACTACATGCACAACCGCGTCGAGACCATCGACCGCTGCGCAGCCCAGCTCAAAAAGCTCCTCGGCGACGACGTCGCTATCGGCGTCGCCCACGGCAAGATGGACGAAAAGGGCCTGTCGTCCGTGATGCAGCAGCTCTCGGACGGAGAAATTCAGGTGCTCGTCTGCACGACGATCATCGAGACGGGCATCGACATTCCAAATGTCAACACCCTCATCATCGAGGACGCCGACCGTCTCGGCCTCGCCCAGCTGCACCAGATCCGCGGGCGCATCGGCCGCAGCGCGCGCCGGGCCTACGCCTATATGACCTACCGCGCGGGCAAGATCCTCACCGAGGTTGCGGCCAAGCGCCTGACGGCCATCCGCGAATACGCGGAGTTTGGCTCGGGCTTTCGCATCGCGATGCGCGACCTTGAGATTCGCGGCGCGGGCAATTTGCTCGGCCCTGAGCAGTCGGGCTATATGATGAGCGTCGGCTACGACATGTATTTGCAGCTCTTGGAAGAGGCTGTGCTCGAGCAGCGCGGTGAAAAAGCGCCGCAGCGCACCGAATGCTCGGCAGACCTCACAGTCTCGGCCAACCTGCCGGAGAGCTACATTCCCTCGGGCGAGCAGCGCATGGATATCTACCGCCGCATCGCGGCGCTGCGCACCGCCGAGCAGTCGCAGGAGCTGCTCGACGAGCTCATCGACCGCTACGGTGAGCCGCCCCAGCCGGTCCTCAAGCTCATGGACGTCGCGCTTTTGCGCGCGGAGGCCGTGCAGATCGGCGTGAGCGATATCTCGCAGCGCGGCAGCGAGATCACCTTCACCTTTGCTGCGTCCGAGGCAGTCCCCGTGGAGGCCGTGATGGCCCTCTGCTCGCTGCCGAAAAACCGCCGCCGGCTCACACTCTCCGCCACGGGGACGGAGCCGAAGCTCCTGCTGCGTCTTTCGCTGGGCGAGGATGCATTGGATACAGCCTTGACGCTGGTCGGAGACCTGCGTGTGAATAAGGAAGAAAACGAAAAAGAGGTAACATTATGATCAAGAAGAGATTGCTTTCGTTCCTTGGCGCGGCGGCCATCACCGCGGCGCTCACCTTTACCGTCGTGTCGCTCTCGCCCTCGAACGGCTTCACCTCCGGCACGATGCAGGAGGGTCTCTGCTACGAAGCGACCGGCGTCGCGCCCGATGCGATCGTCGCAAGCCTAAACGGCAACGGCGCGAGCGCCGACCTTGTCGCATACTGGATCGGCTACGACGTGTCGTATCTCGACAGCTACATGCAGTATTACACCGGCTCGTCCATCAACTGGGACGACACCCTCTCCGACGGCATGAGTGTCGCCGACTATGTGAAAGCAAGCGTGCTCTCGTCCGTTAAGCAGCACTTGGTGCTTGAAAATCTCGCCAGCAAGTACGGTGTGACGCTTACCGCCGAGCAGGAGGCCGCCATGGCCGAGAGCGACCAGAGCTACATTGACCAGTACGGCAGCGAGGAAGCTTTTGAGGCCGAGATCGCCAAGCTCGGCATGCGCCGCGAGACCTATGACCGCGTCGCGCGCTCGAACTACCTGTATCAGAATCTCTATGAGCTCTACAATACCGAGGGCAGCGCGCTCTACGCCTCCGACGAGGACCTCGCCGTCTACGCTGCCGAGCAGGGCTACATCACGGCGGACCACATCCTGTTTGCGACGAAGGACATGACGACCGGCGAAGCCCTCACCGACGAGCAGAAGGCCGAAAAGAAAGCGCTCGCTGAGGAGCTCGTCGAAAAGCTCAATTCCTACACCGGCGACGACATCGCCTCCTACTTTGCCGAGCTCGCCGACGAGTACAGCGAGGACCCCGGCCGCGAGACCTATCCCACCGGCTACACCTTCACGACCGGCTCGATGGTGCAGGAGTTTGAAGACGCCGCCTACGCACTTTCCGAGGGCGAGGTGAGTGAAGTCGTCGAATCCAGCTTCGGCTATCACATCCTGCTCCGCCTGCCGCTCGACAAGGCCGCAGCCGCCGATGAGGTGCGCGACGATTACTTCACGAACTTCATCGCCGAGCAGATGGATTCCGCCGTCATCGCCACGAGCGAGGACTACGATAAGCTTGACCCGCAGACGATCTACGAGGCGATCGTCGCCGCGCAGGCGGAGGGTTAAATCGCAGCGCGGCGCACTGTACGGCGCTTGCGCCCGCGAGGGCGCGTGAGGGGCAGCCCGAAAGGGCTGCTTCCTTTTTGCGTCTCGGCAGGGGCGCTGCTTTTTTCCCTGCACCGTGCAGAGGACAAAATAAAAAGGAGACCTCTTTCGAGGTCTCCTTTTTATTTTCAGGGGTTAGCGGTGCTTTAGCACTTCTCGAAGATGGTGGCAACGCCCTGGCCGCCGCCGATGCAGAGGGTGGCAAGACCCTTCTTGGCGTCGTCGCGCTTGAGCATTTCGTGCAGCAGGGTGACGATGATACGAGCGCCGGAAGCGCCGACGGGGTGGCCGATGGAGATCGCGCCGCCGTTGACGTTGACCTTGCTCATGTCGAAGCCGAGCTCACGGGCAACAGCGATGGACTGGGCCGCGAAGGCTTCGTTGGCCTCGACGAGGTCGATATCGTCGATGGTCAGGCCGGCCTTCTGCATGGCCTGACGGGAAGCGGGCACGGGGCCGACGCCCATGATCTTCGGGTCGACGCCGCCCTGGCCCCAGCTGACGAGCTTGGCCATGGGCTTGAGGTTGTACTTCTTCACGGCCTCGCCGGAAGCGAGGACGATGGCGGCAGCGCCGTCGTTGATGCCGGAGGCGTTACCGGCGGTGACGCGCTGGACGTGCTTCTTGGTATCGGCTTCGTGGATGCCGGTGGGCTCGAAGGTGTGGACGATCTCGTCCTCAACGCCCTCGGGGCCGACGGGGAACGCGCCGCGCAGCTTGGCAAGACCCTCGGCGGTGGAACCGGCGCGGGGGAACTCATCCTTCTTGAACTCGACGATCTCCTTCTTGACCTTCACGGGGACGGGAACGATCTCATCGTCAAAACGGCCGGCAGCCTGAGCGGCCTCGGTCTTCTGCTGGGAGGCAGCGCCGAAGGCGTCGAGCTCTTCGCGGGTGATGCCCCAAACATCGCAGATGTTCTCGGCGGTGGTGCCCATATGGTAGTTGTTGAACGCATCCCACAGGCCGTCCTTGATCATGGTGTCGACAAGCTTCTTGTCGCCCATGCGGGCGCCCCAGCGGGCGTCGGGAGCGGCATAAGGAGCGGCGCTCATGTTCTCGGTGCCGCCGCAGACGACGATATCGGCGTCGCCGGCGAGGATGGCGCGGCCAGCCTCAATGACGGACTTCATACCGGAGCCGCAGACCATACCGACGGTATAGGCGGGGACGGAATAGGGGAGACCTGCGCCCACGCCGACCTGACGGGCGACGTTCTGACCGAGACCGGCGGTCAGGATGCAGCCGAACATCAGCTCATCGACATTCTCGGGAGCGACATTCGCGCGCTTGAGGGCTTCCTTCACGACGATGGAGCCGAGCTGAGCGGCAGGGGTGTTCTTCAGGGAACCGCCGAAGGAACCGACAGCGGTACGGCAGCAGTTGACGACGTACAATTCTTTCATTTGACTTCTCCTTTAAAATTTGTAAATCCGGAATGAGATCCGATTTTCTTCGGTTTTGATTATACACACAGGAAAATGAAAAATCAACTGCAAAGTTGCGAAAAATGTAGGCAATTTTGATTTTTTTCTTTCATTTCGTTAACTATTTAACAAGAATGAAGAATATCTTGCACCAAGGGACCCTTTTGCACCCAAAGGCGCAGGGAAAGCAGCGCCGCTGGCGCTGCTTGGGATAAGGGGGCCATTCTCTCGCGTGAGACAATTGCCCCCTTTCCCGCGTCTCCACACGCTGTGGGAATAAAAAGCAGCAGCTCTGCCTGGCTGTCCCCCCCGCCCAAGGGCGCAAAAAAGGGACGCCTCTTCCGAGGCGTCCCTTTTCATAAGTAGTTTCTACGAAACAGAAATAACTTAGAACTTGGGCTTCTGGGCCTTGACCTTGGGCTCCTGGCCGTTGCAGACGGCGACGATGTCGTTGGCGACGGAGGTGCAGCAGTTCAGAACGCTCTGCTCGGTGGTGGCGGCCATGTGCGGGGTCATGATGACGTTGTCGAGGTCGAACAGCTCGCGGCTGGACTCCTGAATGGGCTCATGCTCGAACACGTCGAGACCGGCCTGGAACAGCGTGCCGTCCTTCAGGCACTCGACAAGCTCGTTCTCCTTGATCAGAGCGCCGCGCGCGCAGTTGATGAAGGAAGCGGTGGGCTTCATCCAGCTGAACTGCTCACGGCCGATGGAGTGCTCGGTGGAGGGAACGACGGGCAGATGCACGGACACGAAGTCGGCCTGCTCCCAGACCTCCTTGGCGGTGGCCTTCAGCTCGCACAGATCGCCGATCTTGTCCTGCGTGAGGTACGGATCGTAGCCGATGACGTTCATGCCGAAGCCGTACTTGCACTTCTGCATGGCGAGCTGGGAGATACGGCCGCAACCGATCATACCGAGGGTCTTGCCGCCGAGCTCATAGGTGTGCTCCATGCCCATACGGACGAGGAAGTTGCCGCCGCGGAACTGACGGTCAACATAGGTGAAGCGCTTGGCGCACATGAGCATCAGCATGACGGCGTGCTCGGCGACGGCGTTGGCGTTGCCGGCGGGCGCGTAGACGACGGTGATGTCCTTGGCGTGGGCGTGGTCCATGTCGATGTTGTCGAGGCCGGCGCCCTGCTTGCCGATGACTTTGAGGTTCTTGCAGGTGTCCATCATCTTGGCGGTGATGGGCTCGGTGCGGCACATGATGGCGTCGGGCTGGAACTCGGCGAGCTCCTTGACGTAGGTCTCCTCGTCGTTATGGCTGCACAGCTTCACTTCAAAGTCGTTGGACTCGAAGATGTGCGTGGCCACCTCGTTGAGCTCGATGGTGTAGTAAACTTTGAACTTTGCCATGATACAGATCTCCTTCTTCTTATTTGTTTATTTATTGAATCGCTAAATGATTTCATACGGTTTCTTCATTATACCTTGCGCTTTGCACAAAAGCAAGCGATTTTCAGAAAGATTTGCAAGAACTCATTCAAATAATTGAACAGCATCTTTCATTTTGACGATTTGCCGTCATGTCTTTCCCCTGTTTTCTGCAATTTTCGCTGCAAAACAAAAAAGGACATAAAAGGCGCTTGACAAACTACTACATATGTAGTATATAGTTATCAACGACAAACGTAGTAAGTCATGCAAGGAGGTCATCCCATGGACGATAAGAAGAGACTGCCCGATGCGGAGCTTGCCGTGATGCAGGCCATCTGGGAGGTCGGCGGCGAGGTCAGCCGCGGCGATCTCGACGGCGCGCTCGCGAGTCACGGCTGGAGCGCCAACACCGTCAACACCTACCTTACTCGCCTGTGCGAAAAAGGATTCCTCTCGAGCCGCCGCGAGGGGCGGAACAATTTGTACACGCCGCTCGTCTCAAAGGACAGATACCTCGAATTTGAGAGCCGCAGCGTCCTGAAGCGGCTCTACGGCGGGTCGCTCGGCAGCTTCGTCGCGGCGCTGAACGCCGAAAAGCCGCTCGAACAGAGCGAGATCGACGAGCTGCGGCAGTTTTTGGACGATATGAGCCGGTAAACGGCGATAAAAAGGAGGACGCACCATGGAAACATTTCTGCTGAATCTGTTGAAAACTTCCCTGTTAGGTTCCCTCGCCATTCTGGCGATGCTGGTACTCAAACCCCTCTGGCGCGAGCGCTACCGCGCGAAAACGCGCTGCTGGCTGTGGCTGGCGCTGGCGGTCTTTTTGCTGCTGCCGGTCGATTTTTCGGTGAAAAACGCGCCGGTGCAGGCCGCGCCGCCGAAAGACTACACCCTCTTTGTCGGCACGGATAAGACAGCCATCCAATCGACCGACAACCTGTTTGGCGACATGGCCGAAAAAAGCGGCCAGTCCCCCGCACAGGTGCGCGACACGATCATCCAGCGCCCTGTGACGAATCCCGAGCAGAAGACGACACGCTACATCCCCGTGACGACGATCTTATTCTACGGCTATCTCGCGGGCGCGGCGGCGTTCCTGTTGTATCAGGGTGTCTCCTACACCCTCTTCCGCCGCACGGTGCGTCGCTGGAAGAGAGACGTCGCCCGCGCGGACTACGCCGCGATGCTCTCTGACACGGCGCGCGACTTAGGCGTGAGCGCGCCGGAGATGATCGTCTGCGAGGCCATCTCCACCCCCGCGGTGACGGGCCTGCTCCGCCCGCGGCTGCTCCTTCCCCACGAGCGCTACGACGTGCAGGAGCTGCGCTACATCCTGCGCCATGAGCTGTGCCATTTGAAGCGGCGCGACATGCTCTTAAAGCTCGTGCTGCTCGCGGCGAACGCGATGCACTGGTTCAACCCCGTGGTGTATCTGATGCTGCGTCAGGCGGACGAGGACATCGAGCTTGCCTGCGACAGCGCCGCGACCGACGGGCTCGAACTCCCCGAGCGCGCGGCTTACAGCCGGACACTGCTCGCCGCCGTACAGTCCAGCGTGCGGGCGCTGCCCGCGACGACGTGCTTCGGCGGCACGGTCGAGCGTCTCAAGCGCCGCATCACGAACGTGCTGGGCGCGCAGAAAAAGCGCGGCCTCGGCATTGTCGCCCTCGTGCTGGCGCTGACGCTCACGGCGGGCTGCGCCGTCAGCTGGGGCGAGCGCGCACAGAAAAATGACGACCCGTTTGCCGACAAGAGCTATACGGTCGACACGCTCTTATATGAAGCGCCCGGCTTTACGGATGGCTTTACGGATGGCGCATACCCCACCTTCCGCACCGCGACGAATCCCGCAGGGGAGAAATACGTCACGATGTTCAACGATCTGGGCTATGCCCTTATCTACGGCCCGATGGAGGAATACAAGCTGGAAAAGCAGTCCTTCTACGCACTCTTCGGCAACACCAGAGACGCCTCTCCGGTCGACGACCTTATGCAGCACAACAAATCCGCATGGACCGGCTACTGCGAAGAGGCAAAGGACTCTCAGCCGTATCAGGCCTATCTTCTTGAGCAAGAAGACGGCACAATCTATCTCGGCCTTTCCGCCGACTATGCGGAAGACGGCAGTGAATGCTTCTGCATGGTCTACCGCCTAAACGAACAGATCAATCCGATCTATGCCTCGATGGACGACTATGCCGCCGCGTGCGTGGAAGACCTCAAAAAAGGCACGATGACCTACTCCGTGTCGGAAAACAACGACTATGCGTCCCGTTCGATCGAAGACACGGTCGCCGATGTGCGCGTGACGCGGCTGGAGCAGGGCGATTCGCTCGGCAACCTCTCCCCCGACGGCACGGTGCTGGAGCTGTGGTACTTCCAGTATGAGATGAAGCCCACGAACGAGGCGGGCGCGCAGATCAACATTGTCGGCGGGCAGGAGTTGACGGACGACGGATATCTCAATGAACACTGGACGCACTATCTCACCGTCCTGCACTACACCAGCGGCGAGAAGACCGGCTATCAGATCATCGGCACCTCGATGAGCAACGACGGCCTGTGGTACAACGGATGCAGCTACAGCGGAGAGGAAAAGTATTACCTGCACGACTTCTATGTCGACTATGCGGGGCTCAACGAGCCGAAGATGTACATTCCCGATCTGGTCGACGGTCTGGTCGAGGACGGCTACGGCCACGGCAACAGCGTCGAGGGCCGCCTGATCTCCGGTAATGGCAATTACAGTTTCTATGTCCCCATCTCCGGCTGGACGTACAAGCCCGATGCGGAATACGCGGAATACTGGTATTCGAGCTATAACACCGGCTCGTATTTCAGCGTCACAGAGGTCGACCACAGCCTGTACGACGAGAAGCCGGAGTGGGAAAGCGCGGGCTATACCGCTGAGTGGATCGACGAGAGCTGCCGCTTCGTGACGCACGAAGGCATGAGCAACACGGTCGTCACGCTCTTCAACGGGCCGAACAACACCTGCTATATCGTTGAGATCCACTGGCTCTTCGACGGCAGCACCGAGGAGAATCAGTGGGGCTGGAACCACGACCGCGCCGTCGAGGAGGAGGCCGTGATCTTGCAGGCGATGGTCAACAGCTTCCGGACGTCAAAGATTCTTCCAACGATGGACCCCGTGCTTGATGATCCCGCATTCAAGGCCGACCTCCAGCTGGCGACAAACGGCGGTGCGTCCTGGATGTACCTCAGTAAGAACAGCGCCGCGGTCAGCGACTGCAATATGCGGAACGTCACACCCACCGTCAAGCTCGACGAGTGTAGCTACGCGCTGCTGAACGAGGAATTTACCCCGGACGACGGGAAACAGACGCTCACGCTCTGGCTCAGCAACAACGATTCCTCGCATTTAGCCTTCTACGAGAGCACGAATGTCATGCTCTATCAGCGTGACGACGCGCGTTACTACAAGGTCAGCAATTTTGGCGACTATGCGACACTTTACGACGCGATGCTCGCATGGTTCAACAGCGCCCAGTCTGGCACTGAGCCATCCGACGCATCTTCGACCACCACGACAAATGCCGTCAGCCGCGATTCGCTTATCAAGGCCGCCGACAGCTACGTCGATCTGGGCGGTTACCTCTGGTACACTGCTGGCGGCAAATTCTGCCGCTGGCACGAGGGCGGCAGCGTGGAGACGGTTTGTGATCTGCCGCTGGACTATGATACGCCCGTCAGCGCGAGCCTTTCGACGCAGGACAATCGCATCCTGATGAACTATCACATCGGCGGTGCGATAATGGGTTCGTTCATCACCGACCTCTACGACACGGATGGCAAGAAGCTCAGTTCGATCAACGGCTACAACGCCATCGCTATCAGCGGCGACATTATTGTGATGACGGATCATTTCATGCCCACGCCGAACAACATGTCCATTTCCTATGACTGCGGCAAAACGTTCACGGAATTCGGTGACAAGGACTGGTTCTACGGCAGCGCTCTCACAGAGGACGGCACCTATGTCACCTCCGTCAACTCCTCGCTTGAGATCCGCGACGGCTATGTCTACACCACCGCCGTTTACGACATCAACCACGAGAAGTCAAACGCCCCGCTCGTGACGCACGCCGTGCGCATCAGCATCAAGACCGGTGCGCAGGAAATTCTGGACTGAAGCGGTCAAATTTCAAACAGGCGGCCTTCGGGCCGCCTTTTTCCCCGCATTTTTGCGTAAAATGATGGGAATATTGCAAAAAGGTACTGGAACATCTCAAAGATATGTGGTATGATGGGAATATTCCAAAACGTATTTCTCGGGAGGTTCCCACCATGGAACACAATCCGATTCTCAAAAATCCGCTGTCGCTCGACAGCGAAATTCCGCTCTACTCCCAGCTCATGGGCATCATCAAGCGCAGCATCACCTCCGGCGCGCTCAAGGTCGGCGACCTGCTGCCGAGCGAGGCCGAGCTCTGCCGCGTTTACGATATCAGCCGCAACACGGTCCGTCAGGCCATCGGCGCGCTGGAAGAAGAGGGCTTTGTCGTGCGCAAGCGCGGCAAGGGCACGTTCGTCACTGACCCGAACACGCGCCGCAAGGGCGTGCAGTATTCGTTCACGACGGAAATTTCCCAGCTGGGCAAAACGCCGTCGTCCACGCTGGTCGACTTCGCGGTCATCACGCCGAGTCCCAAGATCGTGACGCTCATGGGCCTTGAGCCGGGTGTGAAGGTCTATCGCTTCACGCGCGTGCGAAACGTCGACGGCGAGCCGCTCATCTTGGAGACGTCGTACTACCCAGAGTACATCTACCCGAACCTGACGCGCGAGCTTTTGGAGACGCACAGCTTCTACAGCCTGCTCTACCACGTCGGCGTCATCCCGTTTTCCGCGTCGGACACGTATGAGGCCGTCGTGCTCGCGCCGCACGAGGCGCAGCTTCTGCACTGTGCGCCCGGCTCGGCGGCGTTTTTCCATCAGCGCCGCACCACGACCGAGAACGGGCATACCTATGAATACACCACGAGCTATATGCGCGCGGACCGCGTGAAGCTGGATGTGAGATTCCAGAAGGGATCGACGTCCTTCATGCGCACGGTGGACTGAAAAAATCGGCAGCCGAAAGGCTGCCTTTTTTTGCGCCCTCCCGCGCAGCGGGGTTTTTATCGCAGCGCGGCAGCGCTGCATCGTTGTTCCCCACACCGTGTGGGAACGCGACAAAGGGGGATATTCTCTTTCTCGAAAGAGAATATCCCCCTTACACCCCCAAGAGAAAGGCCTAGATTGGCAGTCCAGAGCTTGAATGACCTTTGTGCCTCCGGAATGCGACTTCCTGCGCGCGGCGTTGCCGCGTTGGGTGTTGCTATACGATTTGCCTCTGCTCCTATTATCCGCTGCCGCTCTGCCCATCTTGTAGAAGTGCGCAGTAATTCCCGTCTACCGCCAGTCTCCACAATGCGGCGAGCGCAGCAATGCCGCATTCGGTAAGCAGTCTGCCGCCGTTCTACCGTCACTCGCGCCTCACGATAGTAAGGCGCGGTTGCAAGACGTAACGAATCGCAGAAGATTCATGGCGAAGCCATGTACACCGCACCTGATTCCGCAGGCTGCGCAGCTCTTCAAGATCGAGACTGCCAATGTCGGGGGTCGAGGGGGACTCCCCTCGCGTTCTCTTGGGGGTTCAAGGGGGCCATTCTCTCACGTGAGAGAATGGCCCCCCTTGGTGCTGCTGCCCGCACGCCGCATTTTCCCTCCGCGCTCTGCGCGGAAAGCCACCGTTCCCTTGCGGGAGCGCAAAAAAGAAGCAGCCCTTTCGGGCTGCCACTTTTTTACTTTTCACAAATGACCGGCTTTTGGCGGTCAGACTCCACAAAGGCCTTGGCCTTTTCCACCGCCTCCGCGCGGGGGAGCTTGACCTGCTCGCCGGTGCGCATGTCCTTGCAGGACACGACGCCCGCGGTGATCTCGTCTTCGCCGAGGAAGTAGACGTAGGGCACCTTGAGCTTGTCGGCGTAGTTCATCTTGGCCTTGAACTTCTTCTTTTCCGTATAGATCTGCGTGCTGACGCCCGCGGCGCGAAGATCGGTCGCGAGCGAGATGGCCTCGCTCAGATCCTCGGTCATCGGCAGGATGAGCACGTCCGCCGGCGCGGTGCAGATGTCGCTATTCAGAAGGCCCTGCTCGCCGAGGACATAGAACAGGCGCGTCACGCCAATCGAAATGCCGACGCCGGGGAGCTTGCGGTCAGTATAGTACTCCGCAAGGTTATCGTAGCGGCCGCCGGAGCAGACCGAGCCGATCTCGGGGTGGTCGAGCAGCGTCGTCTCGTACACCGTGCCGGTGTAGTAGTCGAGGCCGCGCGCGATGGTCAGGTCGACCGCGAAGTTCTCCTGCGGCACGCCGAACGCGCCGAGGTACTTGGCGACGGTCGTCAGCTCGTCGAGGCCCTGGTCGAACATCTCGTTGCGGCCGCGGTACTTTTCAAGAGAAGCGAGCACCTCTTCGTTCGTGCCCTTGATGCCGATGAAGGCGAGGATCTCATCCGCCTTTTCGCCCTCGATGGCGTAGTCGTCGACCAAGATCGCGCGCACGAGGTCAGGGCCGATCTTTTCGATCTTGTCGACGGTGCGCATGATATCGCCGGACTTGTCGGAAAGGCCCAGCATCGCGTAGAAGCCGTTTAAGATGCGGCGGTTGTTGATGCGGATCTGGAAACGGGACAGGCCGAGGCGGGAGAAAACGGTATAAATGATGGCGGGGATCTCGGCGTCGTTCGTGATGTCGAGCTCGCCGTCGCCGATGACGTCGATATCTGCCTGATAGAACTCGCGGAAGCGGCCGCGCTGCGCGCGCTCGCCGCGATAGACCTTTCCGATCTGGAAACGGCGGAACGGGAAAGCGAGGTCGGCATAATGCAGGGCAACGTATTTCGCCAGAGGCACCGTCAGGTCGAAGCGAAGGGACAGGTCGCTGTCGCCCTTGGAGAAACGGTAGATCTGCTTTTCAGTCTCGCCGCCGCCCTTGGCGAGCAGCACATCGCTCGCTTCGATGATGGGCGTGTCGAGCGGGGTGAAGCCATAGACGCCGTAGGACGAGCGCAGCACCTCCATAAGGCGCTCCATCTGGGTCTGCGGCGCGGGAAGCAGCTCCATAAAGCCGGATAAGGTGTGAGCTTTGATCGTTGCCATGATAGTGTGTGTCCTTTCCTAATAGAATGTATGGACAGCGTACTGTACTGCGGTGGCACAGCAGCGTATCGGAGTGGTTGACAGATATTTTACGGTACGGCGCAGGGATTGTCAAGCGTCCGCGGCCGTTTTTTCCACTTTCGAGACAGTATAGCATTTTCCGCGCGGAATTGCCATAGCTTTCGCCGCCTGCGGTGCAAAAATTTTTCTTTCCGCCGCGGACAGTGTTCACGAAAAATGAAGATATCTGCCAAAAAGCACGAATTGCGCTTGACGGAACTGCCGCTTTTTGTTACCATAGAGACAATATCAACGGGCAAGCTCCGAAAACCGAGGTTCGCCCGCAAGCAGCTTCCGGGCAGCCGTCATTCGGCGTCCGCCGCGGCCACACCGCGCGGGCAGGAGTCGATCCGATCGGATCGTTGAGGAGGAACGTTGGATGTACCAGAGCAAAATGAAAAGCGAAGAGACCGATCACCTGTTCAAGGCGATCTTATCTTTGAAAACGGAGGAAGAATGCTACCGCTTCTTCGACGATCTCTGCACCTTCAGCGAGATCGAGGCGATGTCCCAGCGCTTCGAGGTGGCGTCGCTTCTTGCCGATGGTAAGACCTTCACGCAGATCTCGCAGAAGATTGGCGTTTCGTCTACGACCATCACGCGCGTCAATAAGTGCCTTTGCTACGGGGCGGACGGCTATAAGCTGCTGCTTGAGCGGGCAAAAGAAGAAAAGTAAGTCATTCATCATTTTGATCAGAGCAGGCGCTAAGCGCCTGCTCCTTTTTGTCTGTTTTGCTTTATTGCAATGCCGTAAAAGCATATCAGCATAACATCACGTCATCCCGATATAGAAGAATTGACTAAAATATTTTTTGGAATCTACGCGAATTTTATTGCTTTTGCTGAACAGGTATGTTACAATTAGTTCACAAATAGATTAGGGCATGGGAAACAGCGTGCAAGAAACCGTTGCCCGACGGTGCTGTTGCCTAAGTTCTGTGTCTGTTTTTCTGTGGGACCCCTCCACAGAAAACGCACGTCCCCGCGTGCGGTGTGCAGCGTGTTCGTCATGGGGAGGAGCGGCTTCCCGCTTCCTGACGGGCAAGTATTTTTATGAAGAGAGAGGTATTTTATCAATGGCAAACGAAAAGAAAGTCGCACGGGAGCCCAGTTTTCTGCTGGCGTTAGTTCCCATTGTGGCAATGATCGGGTTCATGCTTTACTGCTTCCTCGGTCATTCCGAATCCGGTTACCATGACGCTCACCTGCCCCTGGTCATGTCCATCGTCGTCGCGTGCATCGTCGGTCACTTCTGCGGTCACGACTTTAAGGATATGCTCGCCGGTATGATCGAGCGCCTGAGCGCTTCCATGGAAGCTGTTCTGATCCTCTGCACCGTCGGTTTCCTGGTCGCGAGCTTCATGGCCTCCGGTGCGATCCCCTCCCTGATCGTTTACGGTCTGGATCTGCTGACCCCGAAGCTGTTCCTGCCCATCGGCTGCATCCTCTGCGCGATCGTCGGTATGTCGTGCGGCTCCTCCTGGACCACCACCGCCACCATCGGTCTTGCGTTCCTCGGCATCGGCGCCGGTCTCGGCATCCCCGCCCCCATCACCGCCGGTATGATCATCTCCGGCGCGTATGTCGGCGATAAGTTCTCCCCCCTGTCCGATACCACCAACCTCGCCGCGGCTGTTGCCGAGACCGGTCTTTTCGACCACGTCACCGCGATGGTCTCCTCCACCGGCCCGACCTTGGTCATCGCCCTCATCCTCTACACCATCATGGGCCTGAACATCGACGCCAGCGCCTATGATCCGACCGTCGCCCAGTCCATTCAGGACGCGTTCCGTGGGGCCTTCGTGATCTCCCCCGTTCTGCTCATCCCCATCATCGTGGTTATCGTGATGTGCATCCTGCGCGTGCCCGGCCTTGTCGGTATCGCCATCTCCGTTGCCACCGCGACCATCTTCATGATGATCTTCCAGTCCACCGACATCTACGGCTCCCGCGCCCTGGGCGACATCTTCAACACGCTGCACTACGGTATCGGCGTTGAGACCGGCAACGAGGTCGCTGACTCCATCCTCGGCAAGGCCGGCGGTATGGACGGCACCATGTGGACCATCAACCTCATCCTCCTCGCGCTCGCCTACGGCGGTGCTCTGGAGCGCTGCGGCTGCGTCGAGCGTCTGTTCGGCGGCCTGAAGCACAAGATCCACTCTGTCGGCAGCCTCATCCTCGCGACCCTGCTGACCTCCATCTTCTGCGACGCCACCATGTGCGACCAGTTCCTCGGCATCGGCGTTCCCGCCCCCATCTATGCTGACAAGTATGACGAGCTCGGTCTCGGCCGCAATATGCTCTCCCGTTCTCTGGAAGATGCCGGTACCCTCTGGGCCGTTATGTTCCCCTGGACCGGCTGCGGCGCTTACCAGACCGGCGTTCTCGGCATGAGCCCGCTGGTGTTCTTCCCGTATGCGTTCGTCAACCTGCTCAACCCCGTTTACGCCTATGTGACCGCTCTGTTCGGCCGCAACATCTTCTGGGCTGACGGTTCCTACACCAATGTCTTCGGCAAGACCAAGGCTGGCAAGCCCGCCGGCGCTCCCGAAGAGGCTCACGCCAAGGCCCTTGCGAACCTCGAGGCTCGCCGTGCTGCTGGTAAGGCCCCCAAGATCAACGCGTAAGCCCCCTTCCCCGCTTTACTTAGAAAGGAATCACCGCTGTGAAACATTCGCTTCCCTGGGAATCCGTCCCGCCTCCGATCTACCCCGCGCAGTCGTCGCTCAAGCCACGTAAAAAGTGGGTGCAGACCGGCGGATGGATCTTGGTTGTCGTGCTGCTGCTGTTCGGCATTTCGACCCGCAGCAGAAACCCGCTGCTCGCCTTCGTCTCGCTCGCATTCTCAGTGCTGTATCTGCTGACGCTGATGACCAAAAAGGACGCCGCTCTCACGAGCCGCGGACTTGAGATCTTCTACGATATGCAGTTCACCACCAACTACGAGTTCTTCCCCTGGGAGGACATCAATGCGATCGTGTGCGAGGACCGCGGCCATGCCGACATGGTGCGCCTGCACATCGGCCACGGCAACACGGAAAAGGCTCTCTTCTTCCCGCGCGAAGACCTCGACGAGATCTACGCGTTCATCAAAAAGAAGAATCCGGCGATCCGCATCATGGATTATGCCGCGCCCGAACCGAAGTCCAGCAAGAAGCACAAAAAGTGAACAACTGTGACCTTTCCACAAAGAATGAAGGGCGCCCCGCTTTTGCGGGGCGCTTTTTTTATCTATTCTGTCTAATTCTATCACTGTACCCTGATAGTGTGTTATCCAAATATGGTGATAACGAACAACAAAGAAAACTTTTTCCGGCAAAAAACTATTGATTTTGCACAAAAATGTGCTATACTGTTTCCAGAACGATCCTGTGGGACTTTTCCACAGGCGGAGCGCCATCCACGCACGGGCACGCGCGGAAAGTAAGGGGAGCGCTTCGACACGTTTCTTGCACTTGGGCGGTTCGGGCAACCGGACACGCCGACCGGGTCACACCGGAACTTTGAGAAAAGAGAGGACACTACCATGATCATGAATCCTACCGCGATCAAGCATGTCGTCGTCGATGGCCACAGCCTGACGCTCGAATCCTTTGTCGCCATCGCTCGCTACAATGCGACCGTCGAGCTGGCTCCCTCCGCTCTGGAAGCCATGAAGAAGTCCCGCGCCCTGGCCGAGAAGATCGCCGCTGAGGGCCGCGTCGCCTACGGCATCACCACGGGCTTCGGCGAGTTCCAGAAGGTCGCCGTCCCCAAGGAGATGAGCAACCAGCTCTCCACCAACCTGATCCTCAGCCATTGCACCGCCGCCGGCGAGCCGTATGCTGACGAGATCGTCCGCGGCATGATGCTGCTGCGTGCCAACGCTCTGTGCGGCGGCGTGAGCGGCGTTCGTCCCATCCTCGTGCAGATGCTGCTCGAGATGCTCAACAAGGGCGTGACCCCCGTCGTCCCGCAGAAGGGCTCCCTCGGCTCCTCCGGTGACCTGGCTCCTCTCGCTCACATGACGCTCCCCATGCTCGGCAAGGGCGAGGCCATGTACGAGGGCGTGAAGATGCCCGGTGCTGAGGCCATGGCCAAGGCTGGCATCAAGACGCTCGACACCCTGGTCTCCAAGGAAGGCCTCGGCATGACGAACGGCACCTGCGCGATGACCTCCGTCGGTGCTCTCGCGCTGTACGACACCATCTGCGCCGCCCAGCTCGGCGACGTGATCGCGTCCATGTCCTTCGAGGGCCTGACCGGTCTTCGCAACGCCTTCGACCCCCGCATCCATCAGGTGCGCGGCCAGAAGGGCCAGATGCTCGTCGCCGCGAACATGCGCAAGCTGCTCGACGGTTCCGAGATCCTCGACAACTGCCAGAAGGACCGCGTTCAGGACGCTTACGCCCTGCGCTGCATCCCGCAGCTGCACGGCGCCTGCCGTGACGCCCTCGATTACGTCCGCGAGAAGGTCGAGATCGAGCTCAACGCCGTCACCGATAACCCGCTGATGTTCCTCGACGACGAGGCCGTCATCTCCGGCGGTAACTTCCACGGCGAGCCCATGGCCCTGCCGTTCGACTTCCTCGGCATCGCCGCGAGCGAGCTGGCCGACGCTTCCGAGCGCCGCACCGAGCGTATGGTCAACCCCGCACTCTCCAACGGCCTGACCGCGTTCCTGACCACCGAGGCTGGCGTCAACTCCGGTTTCATGATCGTTCAGTACGCTGCCGCCTCCATGGTCAGCGAGAACAAGATCTACGCTCACCCCGCTTCCGTCGACTCCATCCCCTCCTCCGCCAACCAGGAAGACATCGTCTCCATGGGCACCACCGCTGCCCGTAAGGCCAAGATGATCCTGCAGAACACGCAGGACGTCCTCGCTGACGAGCTGATGACCGCCTGCCAGGCCATCGACATCCGCCGCCGCCTGAACACCCACGGCCAGGGCATGACCCCGCTGCATGAGGCTCTCTATCAGCACGTGCGCGAGAAGGTCGCTTTCTATGAGATCGACCGTGAGATCTGGCCCGACATCCGTGCGGTGGAAGCGATGATCCGCTCCGGCGAGCTGCTGGATATCGTCAAGGAGTATATCCCCGACTTTGAGTAAGTCAAAATTGCGTCGTAGACGCAATTTTGAGACCTTTCATTTGGGCCATCGGCCCAAATGAAATAGGGGCTTCAAATATTTTCGCTCACCGCGAAAATATTTGGAAGGTGTCCCTGCGGACGCACATGTCGTCCTTCGGGACTGATCAACATCATTTGCGGCGTGCGCGCCGCAAAATAGGTGCGCACTGCAAATTGTAGTGATTGTACCGAGAACGGCATAAACGCTACTGAAAGATTTGTGTTTTGACACGAATTGACAGGATGTAAAAGAAGGTGTAAAGTTATTTTGGCTTTACACCTTCTTTTATTAGGAGGAACTTGCTATGGAACTGAACATTTTACGGGCGGACCCGGCGGGGAACATTACGGTGTTCGTGCTCGATCCGGTCGAAAAGGCACAGCGCGCGGCCATCGCGGAGAAGATCATGGCGATCCCCGCGCTCAAGGCCGAGCAGGTCGGCTACGCCTGCGCCGCCGAGGACGACGTCGACGGCCACATGGAGATGATGGGCGGCGAATTCTGCGGCAACGCGACGCGAGCCTACGGCATGTACATCGCGCAGCAAAAGGGCGGCCTTTCCTCGGTCAGGCTGCGCGTGAGCGGCTGCGACCATGTCGTCACCGCGCAGGTCGATCTGAAAAGCGGCACGGCGCGCGCTGAAATGCCCTGTCCGCGCAGCGTGAAGCGTGTCACGGTGAATGGTCACGAGGGCACGCTCGTCGACTTAACAGGCATCGCCCACTTCGTCGTTGAGGACGTGGAGCCGAGCGAAGGGTTCTTCCGCGCGGCGGAGTCGATCTTTTCCGGAATTGCAGGGCTTGACGCCTGCGGCGTCATTTTCCTCGATGCGGAAAAGCGCAGCATGACCCCGCTCGTCAAGGTCATCGAGACCGACTCCCTCGTCTGGGAGGGCAGCTGCGGCAGCGGCAGCGTCGCCTGCGCCGTCGCGCAGAGCGAGCGCATGGAAAACGGCGGTTTTTCGTGCGAATACCGGCAGCCCGCGGGCGCGGTCCGCGCAAGCGTCGAGCGCCAAGGCGGAAACGTCATCGCCGCGAGCATCAGCGGCGAGGTCACGCTGGATGAGCCCATGCGCATCACGCTGTGACGCGGCAGAGTGAAATGAAAGCCGGGCGCTGGCAACTTTCGCTTTTCTCGTTTTGACCTTTGCCGCAAGCGTTGAAAATTCGTCCAAAAATCTCCCGTTTTTTTCTTTTTAAGGCACGCGAACCAACGCTTAATTTTTTAAGGTTTTTGAAAAAAAGAGGCTTGCAAAACAGTTTACCTTTCTCTATCGTTCGGCTATAATTGATTTTGTCAATAAGAGACAATTCTCCGCTTTTAAATACATAATTATTTAGGAGGTATTCCCCATGACCGACATTGAGATCGCCCAGGCACATGAAATGAAAAAAATCGTCGACGTCGCCGCCAAGGCCGGCATTGACGAAAAGCACCTCGAGCTCTACGGCAACTACAAGGCCAAGCTCGACCTGACCGAGATCCGCAAGCTGCCCCGCAAGGCAAAGCTGATCCTCGTCACCGCTATCAGCCCCACCCCCGCGGGCGAGGGCAAGACCACCACGTCCGTCGGCCTTGCCGACGCGCTCAACAAGCTCGGCAAGAACACCATGGTCTGCCTGCGCGAGCCCTCTCTCGGCCCCGTGTTCGGCGTCAAGGGCGGCGCTGCCGGCGGCGGCTACGCTCAGGTCGTCCCCATGGAGGATATCAACCTGCACTTCACCGGCGACTTCCACGCCATCGGCGCTGCCAACAACCTGCTGGCCGCTCTTCTCGACAACCACATCCAGCAGGGCAACGTGCTCGGCATCGACCCCCGCAAGATCGTGTGGAAGCGCGCTGTCGATATGAACGACCGCCAGCTCCGCCACATCATCGACGGCCTTGGCGGCAAGGCCAGCGGCGTGCCCCGCGAGGACGGCTTCGAGATCACCGTCGCGAGCGAAGTCATGGCAGTTCTCTGCCTTGCGACCGGCCTCGCCGACCTCAAGGAGCGCCTCGGCAAGATGGTCGTCGCCTACACCTACGACGACAAGCCCGTCACCGCGCACGACCTGAAGGCTGAGGGCGCGATGGCCGCGCTCTTAAAGGATGCCATCAAGCCCAACATGGTCCAGACGCTCGAAGGCACTCCCGCGTTCATCCACGGCGGCCCGTTCGCAAACATCGCTCATGGCTGCAACTCCATCCAGGCCACTGAGACCGCGATGCGCCTGAGTGACTATACCGTCACCGAAGCAGGCTTCGCCGCCGACCTCGGCGCCGAGAAGTTCCTCGACATCAAGTGCCGCGCCGCGGGCTTCCACCCCGACGCTGTCGTCATCGTTGCGACCGTCCGCGCGCTCAAGTATCACGGCGGCGTGCCCAAGACCGAGCTCAACAGCGAGAACCTTGAGGCGCTTGAAAAGGGCCTGCCCAACCTCCTCCAGCACGTCGACAACGTGAAGAACGTCTACGGTCTCCCCTGCGTCGTCGCCATCAACGCGTTCCCGACCGACACCAAGGCCGAGCTCGACCTCGTCGAGAGCAAGTGCCGCGAGCTGGGCGTCAACGTCCGCCTGAGCGAAGTGTGGGCCAAGGGCGGCGAAGGCGGCCTTGCGCTGGCTGAGGAAGTCGTGCGCCTGTGCGACGAACCCAACCACTTCCAGTTCGTCTACGACGTCAACGACAGCATCGAGGACAAGCTCAATGCCATCGCCACCAAGGTCTATCATGCCGACGGTGTGGTCATCGCCGCTTCCGCCAAGAAGCAGCTTAAGCAGCTCACCGAGCTCGGCTTTGACAAGCTGCCCATCTGCATGGCCAAGACGCAGTTCTCCTTCTCCGATGACGCCAGCAAGCTCGGCGCACCCCGCGGCTTCAAGATCACCGTCCGCGACCTCAAGGTCAACGCCGGTGCGGGCTTCCTGGTCGCCAAGACCGGCGACATCATGACGATGCCGGGCCTGCCCAAGGTCCCGTCCGCCGAGAAGATCGACGTCGACGAAAACGGCAAGATCACGGGCCTGTTCTAAGAGAAACCCTGCAATATATCGCAGATTTTACCCTTTTGATTTACTGGGAAGAGGCGGGATGACCCGCCTCTTCCTGAAACCTTTTATTCTGATTTTACCGATCCGGGGAGGAACGCTATGAAGATCGCAGATATGAAAGTTACCGAGCTCATCAACGAAGTCGGTTCCGGCACTCCCGCCCCCGGCGGCGGCGCAGTGGCAGGCCTTGCCGGCGGCGTCGGCGTGGCGCTGACGATGATGGTCAACGGCCTGACGCTTGACAAGAAGGGCTTTGAAAACGACCGCGAACGCCTTTTGGACGCCATTGCCAAGGGCAATGAGCTCAAGGAGCGCTTCATCGATGTGATGAACCGCGACAGCGAGGTTTTCGACGGTCTGATCGAGTCTCTTGCCCTCCCCAAGGACGATGACGCGCACAAGGCCATCCGCCGCGGCGCGGTGCAGGCAAGCTTCCGCAGCTGCACGCAGGTGCCGCTGACAATGATGGAAATTTGCTCCGAGGCCATCGACCTGTGCGCCGAGCTTGTCGGCACGACGAATCCGAACGTTGTCAGCGACCTCGGCATCGCCGCGCTCACGCTCAAGACGGCCATGCAGAGCGCGTGGCTCAACGTGCTCATCAACCTCTCGTCCTTAAAGGACAAGGCGTTCCGCGACGAGTGCTGCCAGAAGGGCGAGGCGCTGCTCGCGCACGCTGTACCCATCGCCCAGGAGAGCTACGAAAAGGTGCTCAAGGTCATCACCGAAAAGTAAGCGCTCTGCCTTCTCGTCTTTCGTCATTCCACGCCGTCCGCCGCGTCAAGCACGCGCCGCGGACGGCGCGCTTTTTTCTTTCCTGAATTTTTGCAATTTACAGTAGCATTTTGCGGATTTTGTGGTACAATACCATCGGTTCATATTTTATCGATCTAAATACTGCACGAAAGAGGCTTTTTTCATGGATTTTGTTGCAAACGGCTCCAAAAACGTTGAAATTGAGACGTCCACGGGCGTCTATCTGCGCCACGCCATCCAGACGCACTTTGTCGAGATCGGCGAGGATTACATCGAACTCGTCAACCGCTACGTCAAGCCCCTCTACGAGGAGGGCGACCTGCTGAGCATCAGCGAAAAGATCATCGCCCTGTGCCAGAAGCGAGTGGTCTACCGCAAGGATATGAAAATTTCGTGGCTGGCGAAGTTCCTCAGCCGCTTTGCCATCCAGCACAACAGCGCCGGCATCGGCGTGGGCGAGGTGTGCAAGATGCAGTTCGCCATCGACGAGTGCGGCGCGTGGAAGGTCCTCTGGGCCGCGATCTGCGCAGGCTTCGGCAAGCTTGTCGGCAAGCACGGCATCTTCTACGATATGGTCGGCATGGAGGTCACGGGCCTCGACGGCTTCTACCCCGACGTGTTCCCCGTCTACGGCGACTACGGCATCCGTATTCCGGAAAATCCCTCGGGCGTGTGCAACGAGATCTATGAGAAGACCGGCGTGCGCGCGATGATCGTCGACGCAAACGACTTCACGCGCGACATCCTCGGCAAGGGTGACAACGTGACCCTCACCGACGAACAGCTGTGTGAGATCATCCGCGATAACCCCGCGGGTCAGGATGACCAGTGCACGCCGTTTATTCTGATCAGGAAAAAACAGTAATTTCCCCCTGCGGGGGAAGCGTGTTGTTTCCCTGCTGGCAGGGGAACGGATAAGGGAGGGATATCTCTTTTTCGAAAAGAGATATCCCTCCCTTGCACCCTCCCAGAGAAAATTTCCATTGCAAGCGGGTAGCTCGAAGAGCTGCAATGCTTGCCGATTGCACTGCCCATAGCGCGGCGTTGCCG
>ENA-ORTV01001445-ORTV01001445.1-human-gut-metagenome-genome-assembly--contig:-NODE-1445-length-25747-cov-4.679239_pt1 | contig 25747 bp, 29 predicted proteins | sample MGYA00241915_ERZ509194 | MGnify/ENA primary metagenome ERZ509194 (study PRJEB26280, sample SAMEA2338810) | human gut metagenome | biome: human gut; feature: human-associated habitat; material: faeces... | reverse complement strand
GTAAGTTCAATTTCCATATCAAATCTGTCACCAGGTCTTACGATATTTTTAAATCTTACACCGTCAACTCCTGCATAAAGTGTTAATTTACCTTCGAATTCAGGCATTGTCATTAAGATTGGAGCTGAACACTGAGCCATTGCTTCCAACTGTAAAACTCCGGGCATGATAGGATTTCCGGGAAAGTGACCTTGAAAGAATTGTTCATTCATAGTCAGGTTTTTATAGCCTTTGGCATATTTACCCGGAAGACATTCTGTAATTCTGTCAACAAGCAAAAAAGGATAACGATGCGGAATCATTTCCATAATTTGCATTGTATCAAATTGCAAAAGTTCTTGTTTTGTTTCTTCTGTCATTTTTATTACTCCTTATTTACATTCAATCAATTTATCTTTAAGCATTTTTGCTGTTTTAATGTGAACAGCGTGCCCTGCCTCTTTTACTAAAATTTGACATTTCAGGTTTAACGGGTTTACTCCTGTAAGATACAAATCACCGATTAAATCCAAAATCTTGTGTTTTACAGGTTCATTTTCAGAACGAAGTTCTGATGTGTATCCTTCATCTTTTAAACCCAATGTATTTTCAACCGTTACCCCTTGTGCAAAACCAAGCATTTGGAATTTTCTTAAATCTTTATAAAAGCCGAAAGTTCTTGCTTCTATAATTTCTTTTTTGTTTTTGGGATTATAAACTGCCCAGCGTTTTGTTAAATCAGGGTGGTCATAGTTAACGGCATAAGATATATATAAATCTTTATCAGGTAAAATTACAAGACTTGTTTTGCCGTTCAGGTAATATACAGGTTCAGACACAGTATAATATTTTGGCTTTTCAAACAGATGTTTTTCAATGCCTGCTTTTTCAAAAAGCTCTACCCATTGTTTAGAACTTCCGTCGAGTGCGGGAACTTCCATTTCATCCATACAAATATCAATGCTGTCAATTCCGCAAAAAGCCAGAGCTGCTGATAAGTGTTCTGTCAGCATTGCTTTAGCCTTATTATTGCCCAAAACAACACAATGATCAGTTGCAAGAACATTGTTTGTAGCAGCTTCAAACGGCTCATTCCCGGAAACGAAATAACGAATTTTTCCTGTTTTTGACGGGAAAAAATTTACTGTACAGGGCTTGTTTTTCATCAAGCCGTTGCCGGTTATGGAAGTTTCTTTAAGAATTGTGGTCATTGTTAAAATTATCCTCAAATTCTTTTAGTAAAGGTTCATATTTTCTGAATTTAGCAAATATTTCCTGAGCATCTTTCATAGTTTTCAATTGTTTGATAAAATCTTTTCTTGGCATTGCAGGAATACCAACAACAATTGATCTTTCAGGGAAAGATTTAGTTACGCCTGCTTTAGCTGTAATAATTGTGTCAGAACCGATTTCAATGTGATCAGCAAGACCTGCCTGACCTGCAATGGTTACTCTGTCGCCGATAACGCAGCTTCCTGCAATACCTACCTGAGATACGATGAAGCATCCTTGTCCGATTTTACAATTGTGGCCAATCATAACAAGGTCGTCAATTTTTGTATTATCACCGATAGTAGTGTTTTCGATTGTGCCTCTGTCAATAGTAGTGTTTGCACCGATTTCAACATTGTTGCCGATTACAACCGCACCGATTGAAGGAATTTTAAAGATAACGTGTTTAGAATTAGTTTCTTTAATTTCTCCGTCTTTTCTTGCCTGTTCAATGTTATCAGGATTTTCGGTAACAAAGCTGAAACCGTCAGCGCCTAATGAAACTCCGTGATGTAAAATTACATCATTTCCTATTTGAACTCTGTCGCCAACGTTAACACCTGCGTGGAAGAAACAGTTTTTACCGATTTTAACACCGCCGCCGATATAAGAGTTTGCCAGAATTTTCGTGTTGTCGCCTATTACAGCATCGCGGGAAACTACAACATTAGGTCCGATTTGAACATTTTCACCGAGTTTTGCTGTTTCGTGAACTGTTGCTGTCGGGTGAACTCCTTTATTAACTTCGGGTTCTGTATAGAACATATTTAAAAGTTTCATCATAGCAAGTCTTGGTCTTTCGACTTCGATTGTAGTGAAGCCGTCGATTTGAACTCCTAACGGAACAAGTGCTGCTTTAGCTTTTGTTTTGGAAAGGTTAGCAATTTCTTCTTCTCCCAAAGCCAGTGCAAGTGTATTTTCATCAGATAATAAAGGCGGTGCAATCTGTGATATCTTCACATCTTGAACCTTTGTTAACATACCTCCTGTGATATGTGTAATTTCTTCTAATGTAAAAGTTCTCATATATTTCTCCTTGTTAATTATGTCTTGCTAAACATTTTTCATTTTTTCAATGGTATTTGTTGTAGATTTACCTTGAACAAAATCAATAAATTCAACTCTTGTTTTATTTTTTATCATGATGTCTGCTTCAGGAAGTGTTTCCATATTATAATCTGCGCCTTTTGTGTAAACATCAGGCTTCATTTCATCCAAGAGATTTTTAGGACTGTCTTCATCAAATAATACCACATAATCGACACATCTCAAAGCGCTTAATATTTCTGCGCGGTCATTTTCGTTGTTAATCGGACGGGAAGGTCCTTTAATGCTTTTGACGGATTTATCGGAATTTAGCAAGACAATGCAATAGTCTGCAAAGCTTTTTGTTTTTTCCAGATATCTTACGTGTCCGACGTGAAGAATGTCAAAGCATCCGTTAGTTGTGACTACTGTTTTTCCTGCGTGATGAATTGTGTCAATTAAAGCTCTAATATCTTCTCTTTTTACTAACATATCCCTTTTTCCTGAAAATAATAAACTTATTTTAGCAAAGACAAATTATAAAATCAATAAAAAACCGCTTTTTAAAAGCGGTTTTTTATTTGTCTTTAAGCTATTTGCAGTGTCTGTTCCAAATAATCAAAAGATGATCTTGGTACATCAACTTCTTTTTTCAATGATTTGTCGACTTTTTTTGGAATTTCACTTTTTGCTTCTTGACTTTTTTTCAGGGCAATTTTTTTCATAATAAGTTTCTCCATAGTTTTCCCTAATTATTTAAAAACAATAGAGAAGTGATAATTGTCCAAAAGTTAATTTTTATGAACTTTTATTAATCGACTTTGGATTTAGGGTTCACAAAGTTTTTTAGCCACTTAGGGATTTTTGGTTTAGGTTTTTCAGATTGGTTATATTTGTTGGCTAAACCGCTTTTTATTCTGTCAGTCATTAATAATTGAGCTCTTTCAACTGAGGGGTAATAAGTATCAACAAGTTTTTTGCCGTTGTTTTCGAGCGGGGTAATAATTAGTCTTTTTATTTGCATTGTTTAAAATAACTCCATTTCTATAAGTTTTTGACAAATTCTGACTGTGTTTAATGCAGCACCTATTCTAAGGTTGTCTGCAACGCACCATAAAGAAATTCCGTTATTGAAAGCAAGATTTTTTCTTATACGTCCCACAAACACAGGGTCAACGCCTGATGCATCGCGGGTAGTAGGGTATTCAAAGTTTTCGGGGTTGTCAATAACTTCTATACCGAACGAATTTTTCATAATTTCTCTTACTTCATCGGGTGAAATTTTTTCTTCAAATTCGATATCAACAGCTTCAGAGTGTCCGTTGAAAACAGGAACGCGCGCTGCTGTACAAGATATTGGTGTATTTTCATCAAGGTGAAGAATTTTTTTAGTTTCGTTTGCAACTTTCATTTCTTCTTTTGTGTAACCGTTTTCGCAGAATACGTCGATTTGCGGAATTACGTTGAAAGAAATAGGTTTTTTAAAGCATTTGTTTTCGAATTTTTCACCTTTTAAATTTGCTTCTGTGTCTGCTTTAAGTTCGTTGATTGCAGCCAAGCCTGCTCCTGAAACAGCCTGATATGTTGAAACGATTAATCTTTTAATTTTCGCTTTTTCGTGTAAAGGTTTTAACACAAGCATCAATTGGGAAGTTGAGCAGTTAGGGTTTGCGATAATCCCTTTGTGTTTTCTCAAATCTTCGTCATTAACGTAAGCGATAACAAGCGGGACATCTTTGTCCATTCTGAAAGCGCTTGAGTTATCTACCAAAACACCGCCTCTTTTAACTATTTCCGGTGCGAATTTTTGAGAAGTAGCGCCGCCTGCTGATGCAAGAACAATGTTTACATTGTCAAAGCTTTCAGGTTTAGCTTCTTCAACCGTGTAGGTTTTGCCTTGAAATTCCAATTTCGTACCTGCTGATTTCGGGCTTGATAAAAATTTGATTTCGTTAAAATCAATTTTCAATTCGTCAACGATTTTAGTAATTTCTCTGCCTACAACACCGGTTGCTCCGAGAATTGCGATATTTGGTTTTCTCATGTCTTCTCCTTTTATAATATAAGGAGATTATATCATAAAGATTTTAGTCAATAAACTACTTATATATAAATTATTTAGGTTTTACCCAACTTGATGTTTCTTCAACAAAGTTTATTTTATATCCTAAAATACGTGCAATAATTTTACATTCAGTAAAAGAAATAGTATCTCTATTGAGTTTGCCATATAGTTTTGCAGCAGTATAATCTTTACCTGTTTCTTTGCACATTAACTTAGCTAGTTCAATCATAGAAACATTACGTAAAGTCATTAATATTTTAATTTGCTTTTTGATTTCCATTATTAAATTATAGCTGTATTTGACAAAATTTATCTATTTTGTATAATAAATCTTATATACGATAGAAATTATCATATATAATAATTTGGTAAAATTAAATGTAGGAGGAAAACCATGCAAGAAAAGTCATCAAATGAATTTAGCGAAGAATGTAACAAATTAATAGCAAAATTTGTTAGAAAATATCACAAAAATTATTCCAGGAAAAAAGATTACAAATTTTTGGTAAAATATATTTTAGAGAACTGGTTCGATAAGTTTGGCTCATCATTGGTAGAGTTGGAAATTTTGCGTAGGTTTAGTATATCTGTATTAGAAAATGAAAGAGCTTTTTCTAAATGCACTGAGGAGGAAAAATATCTTATTAATTTAACAGTTGATAATCTGGATTGTGCTATTGCACTAACTAATTCAACTATGGCAATGGTAAATGTAATTATACAAAAATTATAAAGGGGGAAAATCCCCCTTTTTTACATTATATTATCTAATCCGTATACAAAATCATTCTTCTCTGCAACATGTTTTACTGCAAGCAAAACACCCTGCATATAACATTTTCTGTCCATTGAATCGTGTCTGATTGTCATAATCTGACCTGATGAACCGAAAATTACTTCCTGTGACGCGATGTAACCCGGCATCCTTACAGAGTGGATATGAATGTTTGAATATGAATTTCCGCCCCTTGCGCCTTCTATTGTTTCAGTTTCGGGACAGTTGTTTTTAGCAAAATCTTCTTTTACTTCTGCCATCATTGCAGCTGTTTTAATCGCTGTGCCTGACGGGGCATCTTTTTTCTGATTGTGATGAAGTTCGATAATTTCCGCATTATCAAAATATTTTGCAGCCTGTTTTGCAAACATCATCATCAAAACCGCGCCTGTCGAAAAGTTTGGCGCAATCAAACAGCCTGTATTTTTTTCCTGCGAAAGTTTTTTTAATTCCGCAATCTGCTCATCAGACAAGCCTGTTGTGCCGATAACAATTTTGATACCGTTATTTAAGCAGTATTTTGCGTTTTCAAAAATTGATTTTGGCTGTGTAAAGTCAATAATAACATCTATATCTTCAACTCTGTGAGCTGCTTCAATTGTATGGTACATTTCAGGACTTGCAATATCGATTTTAGCAACGAGTTCTGTTTCAGGGCAATCAGTAACTGCTTGAACAACTTCCTGTCCCATTTTTCCCAAAGCTCCGCATACTCCTACTTTTATCATAATTTTTCTCTCCTTATTGTTTTTATGATACCATAAAAAAGTAAATTTTTATAAGGAGAGAAAACATGGCAGATGCAAAAATTTTAGCAACTATTGAAAGAAGCGACACTGAACAATTACAAATTTCTGTAAGCGAGTACAAAGGCAGAAGTTATTTAAATATGAGAATTTTCTACACAACAGATGACGGAGCTACATGGCTTCCTACTAAAAAAGGTGTTACTTTTGCGCCTGATCAATTGGATATGTTATCTGAAGCTATTGAAGAAGCTCGCAAAGAATTTATGGCTGAAGCCGAATAGAAAGGCTTTGACGTGAAATATGCTCTTGCACTGGTAAATATTAAAGGACTGGGAGTTAAGACTTTCAGTTATTTAATTCCCGATGATATGAAAGATATAATCAAAATCGGACAGGCTATACTTGTTCCGTTCGGGAGGCAGGGGCTCATTAATGCTTTTTGTGTGGGGTTTTCGGACTATCTGCCCGAAGAAATAAGGGCAAAAAAGATTAACAAAATCTTAGATGAAACCCCGCTTTTTTCTATCGAATATCTTAAGCTTTTGGAATGGGTGGCAAATTATTACGTCTGCGATTTAGTTACGGTTTTGAACGCTGCAATTCCTCTGAAACTCATTGAAAAAGCATCCAAAATGGAATTTGCAATCGAGTTTTTAAAATTTGACGGTGCAACAAAACGTCAGATGCAGGTTTTGGAAAAACTTAAAGAAGCAGGTAAAATGCCTTTGATTTTGTTTGAAAAATACGCCAAAACAACACGCGCAACAATAAAAAAACTCGAAGAACTCGGATGTGTTAAACTTTCTCAAGAGGAATTATACAGAAATCCGCTTGATATTTTAAAAATTACCGAAAGAGAAGATTTGTATGAGCTTTCAGGTGAACAGAAAAAAGTTTATGACGGAATTTCAGAAAAAATCAAAAAAAATCCTTCTTCGCAAATTCTGCTTCACGGGGTTACGGCATCAGGAAAAACGGAAGTTTATTTTAAACTTATTGACGACACAATTAAGGCAGGAAAAAATGTTCTTTTCCTTGCGCCTGAAATTGCTCTTGCATCGCAATTGACAAAACGTCTTGCAAAAAAATTCGGAACAGAAGACGTTGCAATTTGGCACAGCAGTATTTCTGACGGAGAGCGTTATGATGTTTGGCAAAAACTTTATAAAAACGAAATAAAAATTCTTGCAGGTGCGCGTTCTGCTGTCTTTGCGCCTTTGCAAAATATAGGGCTGATAATTATTGATGAGGAGCACGAAGGTGCATACAAACAAACTACTCCGGCTCCGCGTTACGATGCCAGAGTTGTTGCCAGAAAGCTTTCTGAATTCTATAATTGCCCTCTGCTTTTGGGCTCGGCAACCCCTGATATTTCCTCTTATTACAGAGCTGTGAATTCAGAAAACTTGTTTGAACTGAAAAACAGATACAACAATGCAAAAGTTCCGCCTGTAACTGTAATAAACATGCAGGAGCACGGGCGTGCCGCTTACAGAAATGTAATTTCAATTCCTATGCAGACCGAAATAAAACAAACTCTTGCTCAGGGGCAGCAGGTAATCTTATTAATTAACAGACGCGGGTTTTCGACCTATACGCAGTGTCAGGCATGCGGGCATGTTGTTGAATGTCCGAACTGTGCTATCCCTATGATTTGGCACAGCAAAGACCAGATGCTCAAATGTCATTACTGCAACCACGTTGAATACTTTCCCGAGTTCTGTCCCGAATGCGGTTCTGATGCCTTAAAAAACAGCGGTACAGGTACACAAAAAATTGAACAGTATATTAAAGAACTTTTTCCCGAAAACAATATTGAGCGTATAGACAGCGATATTCTTGTCAGAAAAGGCGAACATATAAGACTTTTGGAACGTTTTCAGCGCAAAGAAATTGATATTTTGGTAGGAACTCAAATGATTGCAAAGGGGTTGGATAACCCGAACGTAACTCTTGTCGGAGTAATTTCCGCCGATGCAAGTTTTAACCTTCCTGATTTCAGGGCAAGCGAAAGAGGATTTCAACTCTTAACACAGGTTGCGGGGCGCGCAGGCAGAGGTGAGTTTTCAGGAAAAGTGCTTTTCCAAACTTACAACCCTGATTTTTATGCGCTTGAAAGTGCTAAGTCCCAAAATTACGGCGAATTTTATTACACAGAAGTTGCTGCAAGGCAGGAATTTGATTATCCGCCTTTCAGCCAGATAATAAGATTAATATTAAGCTCAATGAACAATTTCAGAGCCGAAAAATCAGCACAGGAAATTGCAATGCGCTTATGTATGATGATTGAAAAATACGGAATTTCTGAAAGACTTGAAGTGTTGGGACCTACACCGTGCGTTATTGAAAGAATTAACAGCAGATACCGTTTCCAAATTTTGATTAAAAACAAACTTGAAGAACGAGGACATCAATTTGTATCAAGTTTTTTAAACAAGATTACTATGCCCGGTGATATAAAGCTGTCAATTGATGTTGATCCGTTAGATATTTTATAACCTAATGGGTTGCGAAATGTTACAAGGTTAATAATTTGATTAGGATATTTACGTTTCTGTGTTAAGATAAGTTTTGTAGATACCCCATGATGTAACTTTTTTTACTCTTTTTACATTGTAGGTAATTCACAGGCGAGACCGTGAAGTTTCTTCACAGGCAGCGGATGATTACCCCGCCCAAAGTGGATAAGTATATTATTAAGAGTATCAGTAAAAGGAAACATTATGACATTAACTTTAACAAATGATGCTGAAGTTTTATTTTTCAGCGACTTACATTTATCCGAAAATCTTCAATCTGCGATTGATGATATGAATTTTGAAAAACCATCGGAAATTCAAGCCAAAAGCTATGCTCACATAATAGAAGGAATTGATATTATTGCGCAGGCTCCGACAGGAAGCGGCAAGACTTGTGCTTACGGCATTCCTCTTTTAGAAAAAATTAATAAAGAATCAGACGAAATTCAGGCATTGATTTTATGCCCTACACGCGAACTCGTAATTCAGGTTCATAAAGAATTTGATAAGCTTACCAAATATATGGAAAACGTTAATGTGGTTTCTATATACGGCGGTCAAAGAATAGAAAGACAGCTTGATGCCCTGAAACGTAATCCTCAGATTATAGTTGCAACTCCGGGAAGGCTTATGGACCATTTGAGAAGAAATTCAATCAGTTTGAAAAATATTTCAATGGCGGTTCTTGATGAGGCTGATGAAATGCTCGATATGGGATTTAGAGAAGATATTTATACAATTCTTTCCGAAACTCCCGAAAACAGACAGACTATTTTGTTTTCTGCAACAATGGCAAAAGACATTATTGCTTTAACTAAAAAATTCCAAAAATCACCGTTGATAATTGATGTTACGGATAATCTTTTAAATGCTCCTGATATCGAACAGTTTTACTATGAAGTAGCTGAAAGAGATAAACCCGAACTTATTACAAGACTTTTGGAATCAAACAGTTTGCAGCTTGCACTTATCTTCTGTAATACAAAAAGTAATGTGGATAAGCTTGTGGAAATTTTAAAAACTCGCGGATATTTTGCTGATGCGCTTCACGGTGACATGAATCAGGCTCAAAGAGAAAAAGTTATGAGAGGTTTCAGAAACGGCAGTGTAAAAATTCTTGTTGCAACTGATGTTGCAGGCAGAGGTATAGATGTGAAAAATGTTCAAGGTGTTTTTAATTACGACCTTCCGCGCGATGATGAAGATTATATTCACAGAATTGGAAGAACAGGCAGAGCAGGTAAATCCGGCGCAGCTTTTACATTTATTTCCAAAAAACAGTTTTCTTCTTTGAAACGAATTGAAAAAGCTAACGGATTGATGATTACTAAAAAAGAATGCCCGACAGCCGATGAAGTTGATTCTTCAAAAGTCGAAAATTATCTTAAAAATTTGAAAGATATTGTTAAAAATGAAGATTTGACAAGACATAAAACCGTAATTAATTCTCTTGTTGATGAAAATAATTCATTGCTCGATATTGCAGCGGCTTTGTACAAACTTTCTTTAGATGATCAGCTTGAGAAAATTAACAGAAATATTGTTTTTGAAGAAGAAGTTTATGAAGAAAAAGAAAAGAGAAACCGAAGAAGACATTCAGGTTCTGCATACGGTTCGCGCGGAAGAAACCAGAGAAAAGACAGAAATTCTGACAAACCGAAAAAATTTGAAAAAAACGAATCAGAAAGAAAAGTCAAAGAGATTAAAAGCAAAAGAAAACAAATGATTGAAGAAATGGTTTTAGCAGTAAAGTCTTGTGAAGGCAGGGCTAAGAAATCAAAGAGAAAATCAAGAGTTTAATAAATTAAAAAGCTGACTGTAAAAAGTCAGCTTTTTTTTTACTAAAAATTATTTTTAATATATTCTTTTGTCAATTCACGAACTTTAATATCGACTTCAAATATTTCATCTATTGTTGGTTTTTGGATAACCTCATGTTCGTCAAATATTTTTTTTGTAATTTCATAAATATCATAAAGTTTTATTTTACCGTCTAAAAATGCAAATACTGCTTCTTCATTTGCCGCATTTAAACATACAGTTGCTGTCCCGCCTGTTTTACCTGCCTTATATGCAAGTTTTACTGTCGGGAATTTTTCATAATCAGGTTTTTCAAAATCCAGCCTTGCTATGTCACGGAATTTGAAACTTTTTGATTTAATCCCTTCAAAACGTTCGGGATAAGTTATTGCATACTGGATAGGAATGTGCATACTCGGTAATCCAAGTTGCGCTATCACGCTTCCGTCAACATATTCGATTGCAGAATGCACAATGCTTTGCGGGTGGATTACAACATCAATGTCATCATAATCAAATCCGAACAAGTGATGTGCTTCAATAATTTCCAAACCTTTATTCATTAACGTTGCACTGTCTACGGTAATTTTTTTACCCATATTCCATCTTGGATGTGCTAAAGCCTGTTCAACCGTAGCATTTTTCATATCTTCAACAGATTTGTGAAGAAACGGACCGCCAGATGCTGTTATGATTAATTTATCAACCTGATTAATATCTTTTATACACTGATGAATTGCGCAATGCTCACTGTCTACGGGAATTATTTTAACCCCGAATTTTTTAGCTTCCGCCATAACAATATCGCCAGCCATAACAAGTGTTTCTTTATTGGCAAGTGCAATGTCTATACCGTTTCTTATGGCTGTCAGTGTTGGCTTTAAACCTATTCTGCCTGAACAAGCCATTAGAATAATGTCGTTTTCTTTGTCAGAACAGATTTTTTCTAAACCGTCTTGTCCAAGACATGTATATTTAGGTTTAAACTTTTCAGCCTGTTTTTGTAAAAGTTCTTTATTATGACCGCCTGCAAGGGCGATAATCTCAAATTTATCCTGAAGTTTTTCGATTACTTCCAAAGCCTGAGTTCCGATAGAGCCTGTGGAACCTATAATGCTTATTTTTCTCTTCTTATTTTCCATAAGTTAATTATATGACAAAAATAAAAAAGCCTCATAAAATATGAGGCTTTTTAATATGTTTTAATTATTTATTATTTATTTTTAGCGGTTTCGGTGTTTTCAACTTGTTCTTTTATAGAGCCGCTTTCATTAACGTAGTTTGTAACCTGTTTTAACGCAGGTCTGTAAGCGTTAACTGTTGCATTACCGCCTAAGCAGCCGCCTTGACAAGCCATAACTTCGATTAAGTTTCCGAGTTCACATACACCGTTTTTGGCATATTTTTTCAAATCTCTGATGGATTGCTTGTTCAAACCGTCAATTACAACAGGATGTGCAGGAATTTCTTCAGGTAGCAATGTCTGAACTGCTTTTGCAACTCCGCCTGTTACACAGAAGTTTCTTCCTTCAGCTGAGCTTTCTGTTTTAAATTTGCTTTCGCCGCATTCTGCAACCTGAATATTTAATGCAATCATCCAGGCACCGATTTCTTCGTAATTCAATACAAAATCAACGTTAGGATTTTGTAAAGCTTCACGTCTTTTTGCAACGCAAGGTGAGAAGAAAACAGTTACTGCATCAGGATTTTCTCGTTTTACGATTTCTGCGGTGTAATACATAGGAGTTTTAGTGTCTGAACGGAAAGGTTTCAATTCAGGAATATGTTTATCAACCAGTTCATTATAACCTGCACAGCAAGATGTTGTCATAAATTCGGCACCGTGTTCAAGTCTTTCAACAAATTCGGCCGCTTCATTTTTTGTTGTAACATCAGCACCTTGTGCAACTTCATAAACATCGCTAAAGCCGAGTTTCATGATTGCTTCTTTTAATTGAGCAGGAGTACAAGGAAGTTGTCCCATAATTGCAGGTGCAACCATAGCGATTACTTTTTTGCCTGCTTTTATGTTTTTAAGAACATCAATGATTTGGCTTTTTTCGTGAACAGCGCCGAACGGGCATGCTGAAACACATTTTCCGCAAGAAATACATTTTTCGAAATCTATTTTTGCGTGTCCGTTTTCATCTTTTGCAATCGCACCTACCGGGCAGGCATTTTCGCAAGGAACGATGATTTTTTGGATTGCCTGATAAGGACAAACCTGAGCACACATTCCGCAGTTTTTACATTTAGCAGGATCGATGACTGATTTTCCGTTTTTAACGGAGATTGCACCGAACTTACAAGTATTTTCACAAGGTCTTGCAACACAGCCCTGGCATAAATCGGTTACATAAATCCTTGAAGGTACACAGCCTTTACAAGCTGTTGTTAAAACTGTCAAAGGATTTTCTTCGGGAACTTCTCTTTGTTCAGCTTTAGAAGCCAGTTCTGAAAGCAGAGTGCTGTCTTCTGTTTCTTCAATAGAAAAACCTAATCCTGCAATAGCTCTGTCGCGAAGGATTGCTCTTTCACTGTGGATACAGCATCTGTAAGGCACTTCGTGTCCTTTTGGACGCATATCGTAAGGAATGAGCCTTGTTTTTTCTTCAAAATTATCACTTAAGTAAGATTTTATAAGTCTTACCAAGATTTCTCTTTTCAGATGTGATGTTTGTTTAGGGGTATTCATACTCATCTTTTTCTTTTTCCATTTCTAATTTTTAGTGTACATAAATTTTGTTAAGCTTTTAATTTTTCATCAATTGCTTTTAAAACTTTTTCAACTGTTGCTTCTTTGATAACATCATCATTAACTTTTACGTAAGGAGCTTTGGAAAATTCCCAATCGATTGAACATAATCCCAGACAAGGAACGCCTGAAACTTCTACTTTGTCACCATATTTAGCAGGCACTGTTTCGATTAATTCCTGTAAATTTGATGAGCCCATTACAAAACAAGTTGTTCCTAAACATACTTTAACACTAATTTTTTTGTCCATTTTTTACCTTCCTTATCTTTGAGGATGTCCTCACATATACTGTATATTAACCTTCTTAAAGTATTTATCTTGAAGCACATTTGCCATTTTTTTGATTATGTTTTTTCTTATTTCAATTTCTACCGGTAAAGCAGGATCATAATGTGCCTGATTCAGCTTTGCACCTACCATAAAATTAATGCAATCGCTATCTAATAAAAATTTTACCAGCTTTCCTGCCGCGTTGTCAATATCGGTTGTTCCTGCTTCCAAATACTCTAAAGTTTTGGTTAAAGTCAGGATACCTTCGGTTACCAAATCAACGCCGTCCATATAAGAGCAAGATGGAAGTTTGCCGATACTGATTGTTGTATCCATTGTTATGGGGCGTCCTAATTCACGTGAAATCAGGTTTGCTGTTGTTCCGCCGCAGATTGCTTTTTTACCTTTAAAGTTTGCAAACAATTTAGCATATTCGCTGTCTTTGTTTTGGTGATAAGGCGGTCCTGTAAATATTAAAGCTTCACGCGGTTCTCGGAAATATAATACACAGGCAGAAATGTCGTCTTTAGGCATCCTGTCTGTTTCAATATTCCTTGCCTGGTTAACTATATACTGGGAAAGTTCGGTGCTTGAGATGTCAGGATGTTCGTTAATTTTATCTTTTAAAAGTACAATCAGTCCGTCGCGTCTTAATCCGAGTTTTAATCTTCCTCCTCCAAGACCTGACTGGGTTACTCCGTCTGAACAAAATACAAGCCTGTCGCCAAGTTTTAATTTTATTTTATAAACTTTTAGACATCTGTTTTTAAATGTTTTAGATTGGATAGATTTGTACTCGGGTTTCATAACCTCGTTATCTCTTATCCAAATAAATGTAGGGTTGCCTTCTTCAACGATTTTAGCGTTTCCCTCATCATCAACTTCAATTGCAGAAAAAGTTGAATAGCTTATTCTTCTCACCTGACATACAGGTAAGGAGTTCATTATAATCTCTGCTGCTTTGCTTATTGGAATTTGATCACCTTCAATGAATTTCAACAGCATAGTTGCAGTCATACAGGAAAGTATATTGGCTTTAATACCGCTTCCAAGTCCATCGGAAAGTACAGCAATCAATTTTGCTTCATCAGGATATCTCTTTGAGATAAAGTAATCCCCGAAAGCATTCTGATTATATTTTTTCATTTGGTTGCAATCAATATCTATGAACACGAGTATTCAGCTATTCACTCCTTTCCTCATAATCTTCCGCAATAGAGCTCAAAAGCGTTTCGGTTTCTACCATGTGTTCTCCAAGAAGACATGCGATTTCCTGTACAATTGAGATATTTTTAGAGATAACTTCATGAGCTTTTTGAGAAATCTTTTCCCTGTTAGTTTCAGTCGAAGTTACGTCGGTTATAACAGCACCTACAATTTCATTTTCTTCAATGGTAAATGCTGATATATCATATAGACGGTTTTTAGTATGATAACGTTCCTTATGTAAATCTTTTCCTGTTTTTAAAATTGTTTTAAATATATCGGAAAAATCTACAATTCTGTCGATAGCTGCACCTGCAAGACCATCGGGACGTGTTTTGAAAACATCGTACATATCACCTGTAAACATACGCATAAAGCTGTCATTTGCTTCAATAATATTCATATTATTATCAACCATAACAACTGCGGCAGGCATGCATCGAATCATTGCTGCTGCTTTACGCATTGCAATTTTTCTCATATAAGAAACGCACATTGAAGTTTCAGCTTCACCGTCAAGAAGTGCTTTTGCCAAATCACGGCACGTTGCATAACCGCATCCTCCGCAATTAAGTTCATCATCTACGCTGTGTTTACCGATTTTTTTCAACGTTTGAAGAATATCTTCAATCGGGTAATCAGAGTTTACAACTTTTCTCGGTTCAATTTTATAATCAACAACCACTTTTGGTTGTTCAGGAATTTTTTCACGTTTCTTTTCTTTTGTCAAAATGTCAGATACCATAGTAATTCCTGCTTTTTCGGAAGAAATACAAGGACCTCCGACACATCCGCCTTCACAGGCAAGAGCTTCAATAAATATTGTTTTATCGAGCTTTTCAACATCCAAATTTTTTAATGCTCTTTGAAGCGAATGCAGTCCGCAAACTTCCAAAAGTTGAACATTGTCATTTACACCTGACTTTTTAATAGTTTCATTCATTCCGCCGTCAATAGGATAAAGAGTTCCTTCATAAGCTGATTCGGGAATAAATTGATATGTTTTGTCTTTGGCAACCTTTGAAATATCAATAATCTCGTCATTAAACCACATTCTTAATTCTTCAAAAGTCAAAGCAACATCAAAAAGACCTGAATAAGTAACTTCATTTTTCTTTCCGATACAAGGACCTATAAATACAATAGAAATGTCATTTCCGTAAGTTTCTTTAAGCATCTTTGCATGAGTCATCAGCGGAGAACCCACAGGTGTGATATATTTTGTGTATTCCGGTTTGTAAAGCCTTATATAATCAACTATTACAGGGCATGCACTTGAGATAAACAATCCTTTTTCTGAATTGTTTAACATTTGAGCTGTTTTGATAGAAACTTCCTGTGCGCCAAGTGCGGTTTCTGATACATCTTTAAACCCGAGCTGCTTTAATAAAGCAATCATTTTTTCTGCGGAATTTTCAAAGGAGGCTCTCCACGACGGGGCAAGAGAAACATAAACATCCTTTTGTGCAAGGATTAAGTTTTTTGCCTTATCAATATCGCTTCTGACCCTTTTTGCATTGGATGGGCAAGCTTTCACGCAATTGCCGCAGGCTATACATTTTTCGGGGATTACGGAGGCGTGTCCGTTTTCGATTTTAATAGCTTTTACGGGACATTCTCTGATACATTTGTAACAGTCGTGGCATTCATTTGTTAAAGTGTATACAGGATATTGATTATTCATTTGTACTCCTTCAGGTTAGCAGAAATTTGTCAGTTATTCGTTTAATAGTTTTTCTAAAATATCTTTTAATTTGTTTTCATCAACACTATGATATTCTTTACCGTTTATAAGAATATTCGGACCAAAAGCGCATTTGTTTTCGCATCTTGCTCCTGATAATTCGATATCGGCATCAACTTCGTGTTCCTGTATATAAGCTTCCAAAAATTCCAAATTTTGTTGGTTTCCGCGCGCAAAACAAGAACTACCCATACATACTGTTATATTTAATTTTGGCATAACTACCTCGTTCAGACTACTCTTTTGCTAATGATATTTTACTTTATAATATCCTATAAAGCAAGTAAGAATTACTTTGCAATATTGAAAAAATTCAAAAATAGTTTATAATTATAATGTTAATAACGAAAGGAGGCAGCGAAGCTGCTTTCCATACAGGTCTATAAAAGAAAGGAAGCAATTTATGAAAAAAATTAGTCACATTGGGGGGGGGGCAGACTTTTAAGCTCCAACCGTAAAGGATTTACTCTCGCAGAAGGTGCTACGCAGCGGATTTCTGTACGGCATTTATGCCGGATAGCGAACAGACCGAAACTGCAAGAGCAAGCTCAACAGTTGAGGCTCTGCGAGCGTGGAAGAAATCCAAGACACGTAGCCATGTTAGCAGATGTTCGTCGTTATGCATTCACATTGGCTGAGGTCTTGGTCACACTTGGCATTATAGGTGTTGTTGCTGCAATGACTATGCCTGTTTTAATTCAAAATCATCAGGAAAAGGTAACGGTTACCCGTTTGAAAAAAGTTTATTCCGTATTATCACAAGCTTATATGTCTTCATCAGCCGAAAATATAGATATTACCGAATGGGGATTGGGAGAAACCTTTTCTTCGGAAGGGGCAGAGGCTATTGCACAAAAAATGATGCCATATTTAAAACTCAATAAAAATTGCGGTTTTGGAAAAGGGTGTTTTCCTAACGGTGTTGTTTACAAATATTTAAACGGTACGAGCTGGTACAGAATTGATGATGCAAGCAGAGCATACAAGATGATTTTGTCTGACGGAACACTAATTGCTATTGAAAGCGGAAAAACTTACGGAAAAGTTTTTGTTGATATAAACGGATTTAAGGGACCTAATCAGGATGGCAAAGATATGTTTTCTTTTCGTTTGGAAAAAAACAGAGTGATGCCATTCGGTTATCAAGGCGATATTGTTTCTTTCGGGAAAAACGAAAGTTATGCTGCTTGGGTAATATATAATGAAAACACTGATTACCTGCGCTGTCCGAGTAAGCTGGGGTGGGATAAAGCTAAAAGCTGCAAAGGTTAATTCAATATTCTTGAATAAATTTCGTTAATGTTTTTCAGAAATTCTTCTTTATTGAAAATTTCATCAATTTCGACAGGAGTAAGAAGTTTTGTGACATCCTCGTCATTTAAAAGATTAATGCGGAAATCGCCGTCATTGTTGAAGGCTTCTAAAGCATTTCTTTGAACAAGACGATATGCTTCTTCTCTTGTCAAACCCTTTTCAATGAGTTTTAGAAGAACTTTTTGTGAGAAAACAATACCTCCGAATTTATCAGTATTTTTAAGCATATTTTTTTCATGTACTACAAGATTTTGAACAACGCTTTTAAAACGGTTAAGCATAAAGTCTACAAGAGTTAAGCTGTCAGGAAAGATTATACGTTCAGCAGAACTGTGTGAAATATCACGTTCATGCCACAGCGGAATATTTTCAAGAGCTACAATGGAATTTGCTCTGACAACGCGTGCAAGTCCGCATAAATTCTCTGATAATACAGGGTTTTTCTTGTGCGGCATTGCAGAGGAACCTTTTTGATTTTTACCGAAGCCTTCTTCCACTTCCAAAACTTCTGTTCTTTGAAGATGTCTAATTTCAGTTGCGAACTGTTCAATTACGCTTGCTATTAACGCTAACGACTGCATAAAATATGCATGGTAATCTCTTGATATAATTTGGGTCGAAATTCTTGCAGGTGTAAGCCCCAAATTTTTGCAGGTAATTTTTTCAACATCAGGCGATATGTTGCTGTAAGTTCCGACAGGTCCTGATATTTGACCAACCTTTATTTGTTCAAGTGCATGAATAAAGTTTGCTCTCTGACGTTCTAAAATATCAATCCAGTTACAAATTTTCACGCCGAATGTCATAACCTCGGCATGGATACCATGTGAACGTCCGATACAAACAGTGGTTTTATGCTTTTCTGCTAAATCTTTTAAAGCTTGAATTGTTTCATCCAAATCCTTTATGATAATTTTTCCGCTGTCTTGAATTTGAAGAGCAAAAGCAGTATCAATTACATCAGAACTTGTCATACCGACATGCATATATTTTGCAAGCTCACCCAGACTTTCGTTTACACAGGTTAAAAACGCTATAACATCATGACGTACTTCAGCTTCAATTTCATCGATACGTTTTAGGTCAAATTTTGCTTTTTTCTTTAACTCGTCAATATCCTTTTGAGGAAATTCTCCAAGTTCTGCATAAGCTTGTGCAACAGCTATTTCCACATCAAGGTAATATTGGAATTTGGAATTCATATCCCAAATTTTTTTCATTTCTTCACGAGCATATCTGTCAATCATACAACGATTATAACATAAAATTTAAAAAACTTTACAAAAAAGGCAATTATTGAAAAGATAAATACTTTATATATAATAGAGAGGATAATTATGAGTAAAGTAAATCAAACACAAGGAATTTTAACCGAACAGCAGTTTAATGCCAGTCCGTTTAAAAGTGTTATGTCTTATAAAGATTATTTGGATAAGGCATTGAAACTTGGTTCGGCTTTTACTTTTGCTCATGCATTTGCTTTGAAAAATGCTGAGGATACGACCGAAAATATTAACAGTTCAGTAAAAGGCTACTATATGGAAAAAGAAGCTAAAAAAGCCGAAGCCGAAGATGAATATTATGCTGCTCTGGCTCAATATCAGGCTATGAAATCCGATCAGAAGACAGCAATCAGAGAGTTAAATTATGCAACAAATATTTTTGGCGAAAATTCAACACAATATTCTGATGCATTGAAGAGGTATAATTTGTCAGATAAGTCATTGTTTAATTCAGATGTGAACTTGAGTATTGCGAGAGCTCATTTTAACTTTGCCAATAATTCAGCGTTTAAAGCCTTCTTAACATCACGCTTAACCTAAGTATACATACATCTTGATTTTTTTCTTTTATATATTATCATGCAACTTGTAGAGTGCTTACGCCAATAATCACTCAACAAGAAAAGGAAATTACAATGAACTTAAAAAACAAAGAAGAAATCATTAAAGCTTACGGTAAAGATGAAAAAGACACCGGCTCTACTGCAGTTCAAATTGCTATGATGAGCAAGAAAATTTCTGAACTTACCGAACACCTTAAATCTAATAAAAAAGACTTTGCTACAAAAAGAGGTCTTTTAATGATGGTAGGTAAAAGAAAAAGATTACTTTCTTACCTGAAATCTCAAAATCTTGATGAATACAGAGAATTGATTAAGAAATTGGGTATCAGAGGCTAGTTTTAAGCTGATGAAAATTTTTAAAAGGCTGTCTAAAGACGGCCTTTTTCAATTAGGAGTGAGGGAACAAAGCGGCAGACAAATATATTATAAATCTGTTCAATGTCGTTAAAGAGGGCAAAAAATGAAAACTTTAAAATCAATGCGGCTGCAAATAGGTGTTTTCGGCAAAACTAATGTAGGAAAATCTTCTCTTTTAAACAGAATTACTAATCAAGAGATTTCTATTGTCTCTGAAATTGCGGGAACTACAACTGATGTAGTTGAAAAATCTATGGAACTTTTACCCGTAGGACCTGTAACCTTTCTTGATACGGCAGGACTGGATGATAAAACGCAGCTTGCAATGCAGCGTATTGAGAAAACCATGAAAATTATTAACCGTATTGATGTTGCAATAATTGTTTGTGATTTTAATGGTGTTGATGATTACGAAAAAGAACTTATTGAAAAATTCGATGAGCTGAAAATCCCTTATCTGATTGTCGTTAACAAGTCTGATGTAAAGAAAATTACTCTTGAAGGATTTGAAAATGTTTTGTATACATCAGTGAAAAATGACGAAAATATTGTTTTTGAATTTAAAGAAGCTCTTGTTAAACTTCTGCCTGAAGACTTTGTTAATTCACCGAAAATCGCAGGGGATTTAATTCCGCCTAAAAGTACTGTTATTCTGGTTATTCCGATTGATAAAGAAGCTCCCAAGGGAAGAATTATTCTGCCGCAGGTTCAAACATTGAGAGATTTGCTGGACAGCGATTGTCTGACTTACGTTGTAAAAGAATCTGAACTTAAAGAAGCACTTGAAAATTTAAAAACTCCGCCTGCTTTAGTAATTACTGACAGTCAGGCATTCAAACAGGTTTCTTCGATTGTGCCTGAAAACATTCCTTTAACTTCTTTTTCCATTCTTTTTGCAAGATTAAAGGGTGATTTAGACGAATTTGTGAAAGGAGCAAAGGCTATTGAGAATTTGAAAGACGGCGATTTGGTTTTAATTCTTGAAAGCTGTACTCACCATGCAATAGAAGATGATATCGGCAGAGTTAAAATACCTAATCTCCTCCGTAAAAAAACAGGCAAAAATTTAGTTATTCACAATTATGCAGGTCATGATTTTCCTGATATAAAGGATTATAAACTTATAATACACTGCGGAGCTTGTATGACAAACAGACGTGAGGTTTTATCCCGTATTTTGCTTTCTGATAAGGCGGGCGTACCGATTACAAATTACGGAATTGTAATTTCATATTGTCTTGGAATTTTGTCGAGAGCCGTTAAAATTTTTGACAATATGAATTAAAATATTGCAGTCAGTTTTTATTTTTTTAAAATTACATTTTTATAATAATTAAATGTTTCCATAAACCATTTGGCAAGGTTATGAGGATTTTCATCAGGGTTTAAATAAAACCCTTGTATTTTGTCAGAATCATTGAACTGCATATAAATATTTTCTCTGCCGTATTTGTCCGACGTTTTTTTGAAACTGCTTCTGCCGTTTTTAAAATATTCATCAAATGTTCCGTTTTTTACATAGTTAGCTTTTGACGGATGAAGTGTGCCTACCGATAATGTTCCGTATTCAGGATTTCTTTCTATGTAAGTTTTAATTAAATCAACAGCTTTACGAACATTGTTTTTCTGGTCTTTAAAATGAAAACTGTCAACATATTTTCCTATACTTGCCTGTTCTACAAATCTCATTTTGAAATTCTGATTATAACTGTTCTCATTCTGTAAATTTAAATTAACTCTCATACACAATACCCCTATAACACCATTTAACTATAATATACTAATTCGGAATATTGTAAATTAAATTACCTGAAATATTAATAAAATGTTACACAAGTAGTATTGTTATTTACTCTAAAGATATGATAAAAAAAACTGTATTTGGTTTTAATATACAATTATGTACGATTACGAGCTCGAAACCGAAGACAAAGAATTAAAAAAAGTAGGACTTGAATTAATGTTTATGACGCCCGAGAAAGGTTCTGCCGAAAATTGGGTTACGGCGGTTGAACTTGCTAAGATGGTCGACCTGCCTGTTGATACGGTTAAGAAGAAACTGGTTATTTTAAAAGATAAGGGAATAGTACGTGTTAAGGGGATTAACCCTAAATATTGGAAGTTTGATGATTACAGTTTTCAAAGAATGGATGAAGACGATGATGTCTACAAACTCCTTTGCAGTTTTGATGATGTGGATTTTGACAGATACTTTACATATTAAATTCTACCAGGGATAATCCTCTTTAATCTGCCAGCCGTCAGCCTGAATAAGCGCTCCGCAGTTGTGATAAGTGTAAACAGGTGTTGGACATTCTGTTGCACAGCAGCTTGTATGTTCACCATCATTAATAAGATGTCCGTTTTTAATCTCATCTCTGGAGTAAGGTTCATTAACGTCATCCTCATGGTAGGTTCCTAAAAAAGCAACTCCCTTATCGGCATAAATATCCAGGAAAAATATATCTCTGCCTGTTTTATTAGGTCCTTTATTTCCGTTTATATCAACAATAATATATATATATGGACCCACTAAATCATTGTTATAAGCCGGACTAAATGAAAATGTCATACCGTCAGCTAAAATATATACGGGAATCTTATTTATATTTGTATGTGTGAATAATGTACACTGATCTATTGATTTGCATTCATCCATAACTTTTAAATAAGGAGAAAAATATTTATCAAAAAGTTTTTTACTAAGTTCCTTATTGCCGTTTTCAAATAGAGAAGTATCCCACTCTCTCATTAATCCGTTATCCGCAACAGATGCACTGTAAGTTTGTGACAGTATGGAGTAAAACTTTTTTAACGATGTTACGGTTACTGTTTTTTGATGATTTTGAATTAAAACAGGCATTGTCATTGCAGCAACAATACCGACAATACCAAGAGTAATTAAAATTTCCGCCAACGTGAAAGCAGGTTTATTATTATACATAAAAGTTCCTTTCAATAAATCTATATTATATTTTTGCCCAATAATTATAAAATAAATTCATATATATTGAAATAATTTAATATTTTTTAATAAAAACATAAATTTATTTTAGTTGATAAGAAAGTTAGAAATTGTAAAATTATTGCATGGATAATAAGAAACTTTTAGGACAAAGAATAAAATATTTCCGTAAAGCTAAGAATTTAACACAGGAGCAGTTGGCGGAGATGGTGAGCATGGAACCAAATTCAATCAGTATTATTGAGTCAGGAAGAAATTTCCCGACATTAAATTCTCTGGAAAAAATTGCAAATGCTCTTGATATTGAATTAAATATTTTATTCAGATACAGTCAAAACAAAAGTAATTCGGAAATTATTGATAATATAAATAATGAATTAACTAAATTAAACGGTGATAAGCTTGAAAAGGTGCTTTTGTTTATTGAAGATTTTATCTTATAACTCTATTTTCCTATACAGAAATGGTCGAAAATATTATTTAAAATGTCATCTGTTATAACTTCGCCTGTTATTTCATCAAGGAAAAGCAGCGCTGATTTTAAATCAATTGAAATTAAATCCTGGAGTTCATGAATTTTTGCTGCTTGAAGTGCTTGGGTTAAACTTTCGCGGCACTTTTCAAGACAATCTTGCTGGCGGTTGTTTGTCACAAATTCTGTATCTTCCAGTGAGAAGTTGTAAGCTGTTTGCTTGATTTTTTCTTTTAAATTTTCCAGACCTTCTTTTGTTACGGTTGATAAGTAAAATACGTCTTTTTCTTTGTTTTGTGCAAGGTCGGATTTGTTTGCGATGATTATATGATTTTTGTCTTTTATCAAATCCAAAATAGCTTTATCATCATCAGTCATACCTTTTGAAGCATCATAGAGAAATAACACCAAATCAGCCTCATCAGCTGATTGTTTTGAATATTCAATACCTATTTCTTCAACTTTCCCTACTTCATCGTTATCACGGATTCCTGCGGTGTCAATAAGCGTAATTGCAACATCCCAGTCAAGGGTTTCTTTTATCACATCACGGGTTGTGCCTGCAATATCAGTTACGATAGCACGTTCAACATTTAGAAGTGTGTTGAATAAAGATGATTTGCCTACATTAGGTTTCCCGACAATTGCGATTTTTATTCCCTGACGCATTATATTTGAGGATTTTGCACAGGCTAAAATTTTATCAATTTTTTCAAGTGTTTTTTCAAACTCGGTTATTATATAATCGTATTCCGGCTCCGCAACATCTTCCGGAAAATCAATTCCTGCAACGATTTTAGAAAGTACGTTAAAAATATCTGCTTTTATTTCTTTAATTTTTTGGCTTAGTGCACCTGAAAGATTTTTAGCTGAATGTTTGGCAAAATCTCTTGTTTTTGCATGAATTAAATCCGCAACTGCTTCAGCTTGGGATAAATCCATTTTTTTGTTCATAAAAGCACGTTTTGTAAACTCGCCTCTTTCAGCTGTTCTTGCACCGTTTTTTAATACAACATCCAGAATATTTCTTACTACGTTAATTCCGCCGTGACAGTGAATTTCAATAATGTCCTCTCCTGTGTAGCTTTTGGGATTTTTAAACGGCAGTACAATTACTTCATCAATAATTTTATCGCCGTCTTTAATCAAACCATGAGAAATTTTTCCTTCTTTAAGGTTATGTTTTGAATAAATTTTATCAATAATTTCAAAACTTTTTTCGCCTGAAATTCTTATTACTCCAACCCCTCCTGTTCCGATAGGGGTTGCAATTGCAGCTATTGTATCAAATTCCTGTAATATATTCATAAGAAAATTATACATCAAAAAAACGGGCTTTATAAAACCCGTTTTTTGGTGTAACTTTTGATGTTCTGCTCAGTCGCTGTGTTTCTTTTTTTTTATTTCTCATGTTCTATACATATTGTTTTGCAATCTGCAAAGCTGCAGAGGCTGCCATTCCGTATGGTCCCATTGCACTCAGTACACCTGATGCAAGGTTTGCATAGCTTCCAAATCCGCTGCTTGAAGATTGATTTGCCGCATATGCATTTGCGTTATAGCTGTTTCCTGATGAACTGTTATTCTGCGAGCCTGAGATATAGTTCAATATATTTGAATTAGTTTGGTTTTGAAGGTCTTGCAGGAAATTTAAATAAGTATATCTTTGTGCGAGTTCGTTATTAACCAGCTCATCGCGTTTTGCCGTGATATCCTGTGCAAGGTTGCTCATTGCTTCTGCACGATTGCTTTCAATAGAGTTTAAGTTATCCATAAATACAGAGTTGTCAAAATTGCCGAATCTTGATGCGATATCTGTTTTTAGTTCTTTTAACATAGGTGTATAAATGTTATTTAACAGTTTCTGCCCGTTTGCAGTATAAGCATTAAGCTGGGATTGTATATTCTTTTGAGTGTTTTTATCAAAAACGTTTACATATGGTAAAGATGATGCTAAAGAATTTTGAGCATAGTCATAAATTTTTTTCTCTGCATCAGTCATATTATAATTTGAAGTAACAGTATTACCTTTTTTGCTTGTTGAAGCTACGGTGTTACCGTTTACCGTAATAGTTCCTGTTGAATATGAAGGGTATTTAGATGATTTTCCCATTTTAATTTATCCTTTCTCAAGGATAAAAATTTGATGAATTTTAAAGGCGTTTGTATAACAATTATACCACGTGTCCTAAAAATCTGTAAAGTAACTTTTTTTTGATATATAATTTAATTATGGAAAATTTGGAAAAGATTAATCAGCTTATTGCTGATAAAAAGTTTGAGGAAGCTAAACAGGAATTAACAGGTTTAATTCATGGCGATGAAAAAGATGTGGAAGCTTTAAAATTATTAGGTTTGTGCCACATTAATTTGAATGAGTTTAAAGAAGGTCAAAGCGTTTTTGAAACGGTTGTAAAATATAAAGATGATGCATCTAGCTGGTTTTATCTGGCTAATTGCTACGACAATCAGGACGATTTTCTTCATGCAATTTCAGCTTACACTGAAGTTTTGAGAATGAGAAGCGGATATATAGATGCATATAAAAATCTTGCCGTTGTATATGTGAAAAGCAAAGAGCCTGAAAAAGCAGTTGAATTATGCAGACAGGCGCTTGAATTTGTGCAGGAT
>ENA-ORTV01001420-ORTV01001420.1-human-gut-metagenome-genome-assembly--contig:-NODE-1420-length-26003-cov-4.998921_pt1 | contig 26003 bp, 38 predicted proteins | sample MGYA00241915_ERZ509194 | MGnify/ENA primary metagenome ERZ509194 (study PRJEB26280, sample SAMEA2338810) | human gut metagenome | biome: human gut; feature: human-associated habitat; material: faeces... | reverse complement strand
TGTGAAACAAGATGATGTTGGTATGACTGTCGTGGTTGGTGCTGATACTGATATTGCTATTAGTAATGATAAGACTAATTATGTTAGTGAACTTAGAACAACTCATCTTGTGAAACAAGATGATGTTGGTATGACTGTCGTGGTTGGTGCTGATACTGATATTAATCATGGAGATTTACTCTCATAACAAAAAGTTATAGAGGTAAAATTAGAGGTGACTAGAGGTATTGAATGTGGAGAAAGAGGATATGGAGATGAAAGTGGTGAATGTGGAGTTCGTGGAGAATGACATGGTGGAGTTGGATGTGGCTCAAATAGGGTCAAATTGAGGTTGAATGTGGAGATGAGAGTGATTATGGTAGTGATAAATGTGGAATTGAATGTGGAGTTGGTCATGCTGAAAAAATTAGTCCTGCTGGTTATCTTCCTACTACTAAACCTATTACTCTTCATCCTATTCCTAATCAATCTAAACCTATTGTTCCAACTCCTTTTCTTTCCCTCTTATAACTTCTAGTTATACTCCAACTCCTTCTCTTTCCTTCCAACTCCTTCTCTTTCCCTCCTATAACTTCTCGTTATACTCTTATAACTTCTAGTTATACTCTCATAACCTTTAGTTATAACTATTTCATCTCTATCATCTCTAGTTATATCACTATCAGTTTCAGTCATATTCGTTATAACTATCTCTATCAGTTTCAGTTCTAGCTCTACCACGTCTATCGTCATGACTATTAGTCATACAATCGTCATTAAGACTAGCTCTAACAATACTATCAAGTCTAATAAGACTTCTAGTCATAATGACCAACAGCATTAGTTCTAGTTAATAATAGCACTATTAATATTATCAGTATTATAATGACTATTAATACTAGTCATGCTAATATTGCTGGTGGTATTACTAATGATATTCTTGATATTCTTGATATTACTGATTCTCTTTATACTAATGATACTCTTGATACTATTGATATTTATTATACTCGTGGTAAGTTAATTCCTATTGCTATAATGATTTTAGTTATTTTAATATAGCTATTGATTATTAGTTAGAATTATAGTATAAATAAATTATAATATATTTGGAGTATTATATTTAATTATTATATTTGTCATGTTGTTCAGTAGAGTAATATTGCTACTGATAATAATATTAATCTTAAACTTATAAGTGTTATGGTAAATTTTGATAATGTTACTAGTAATGTTCAATCTAAGCCTAGAAAGAAAACTATGGCTGAAAGTTTAGAAGAAGCTAAACAAGAAGGTAAACTTGTTGTTCCTGAAGAAGATACACAAGTTAATGCTGTTGTTAGTAGTGAAACTGTTCAGCCTAAGAATAAAGCTAGGAAGAAGAAACAAAGTAAAGTTCGTAAACAGGAAGAACAAACTACTGTTGTTAGTCAAGCTAATGAAGATAATGATTTTAAAAATGCTAAGACTGATAAACGTGGTATTCCTGTTGGAATTAATGTTCCTCAACATATTCTTGATGTAGTTTGTATTGTTAAATTCAATGCTGCATTTAGGCGTCATACTTCTCTTAATATTCTTCATGCTCTTGAAGATGATGGAAGAATATATAATGCTAAAGGTGCTTATGTTGACTTCTTATGGAATAAGTTTAGAGTTACTGCTGATGGTGGACTTCGTAGAGAATATAGATATACAGATGATTTATTCATTGATGCTTTAGTTAAAGCTCATGCTGATGTTGCTAGTGATAGTCAACGAGTTATTGGTATTATGATTGATACTGAAACTGAACTTCATAAAAAGAATAAAGATTCTGAAGCTAGCTAAGTTTGTAGTATAGACTCCCCGTAGAGGATGGATAGTGCTGTTGAGCTTGTTAAAGCTAATTCTCATGTTCTTGCCATTTTATCCATTTTGTTTATTGGGTTTGTTATAGTTAACTAGTTGATGATAATCATCCTCTACTCGGAGTTTATTTTATATATAAAGATATGGAAAGAACTGATATTTATTTTGTTGAAGATGATACATATTTCAATAATAATGTTGAAGGTGTTGAAATTCATGCAGAATGTCTAAGTCAAGATTTTGACGATATTGCTTGGGAACCAATAGTTGATGATAGTCCTATTGTTGACCCTGAAAATGATGTTTTTGGTTATTATGATTAAATAAATAAAATTATAGAAAATATTAATATTAAAGTTATTCTTGATGAAGTTTTTGATAAATCTTGTGATAGTATTACTTGTGATACCTGTAAATATAAAAAGATTGCGAACTTATTAATAAATTCATTAATGATATTAAAGATAAAGGTTTATCTCCAGACCAATATGTTAGAGGTTTAGCTTTATTTATATTTGTTCTTAAAGAACAAAAATATCTTAATGATTTTGGTAAAACTCAAGAAGATATTATTAAACTTGCTACTGAAAATGGATTTGAACTTGATTGGCTTATTAATCGTTGGGATAGTATAATTGAAGATAAAGATATTCTTAAACCTATTCTTGCTGTTTTTCCTAAATATTCTAAAGATATGATGAAATTTATGCTGAACTTAAACGTAGAAAAGCAAATAAATCTGCTAAATAATCCCACATAAGTTTTTGATTTTATTTCTAATACTACTGTCTGTGAAGATAGTAGTATTATTTCACTTGCTGATGATGGAGGAATTGAACTCCGAAACTATGATATTGCTATTATCCGTTTTAATTTCTAAAATTGTAGGTTTTGTAATAGTACAGTCTGTGAAGATAGTGCTATTAATATTTATCATAGTCCAAGTGTTATATGTCATATTTGATTTGGTATTAATGATGTTATTATTGATTGTGAAATTAGTAATAACAATGTCTGTGTCAAACATTTCGTTTTATATGATTTCGTATTTGTAGTTTTGCCTAGCATTGTCTGTGAAGATAGTGCTAGGCTTTTTAGTATGTATATTATTAACTTTAAATATATAATTAAAATGGATAATTATGATTCTTTTATTTTTGATGGTCTATTAGATAGATACATTGAAGAACAAGCTAAGTTTAAAAAAGGACAAGTAGTTTATATGGAATATACTTATCAATATCATAATCAAACTAAGCTTGGTGTTTGTGTTGGTATTGTAACCGAAGTTGGAATTACTAAAGTTGAACGTACAGTAGGTAATAATAAATATATTAATTATCCTATTGTATATACTGTAACTCATGCTAAAGGTGTTAGTCGTTGTGTTAGTGAATGTAGACTCGGTTCTGTATCTGAACATATTCTTAAAGAACGTCTTAAACGTGATGGTAAGAATAATGAACAAAATGCAGAGCCTGCTAGTAATGACTAGCTATTTATGTTCATAACATATTCATAGATATGATTCTTTTGCCCTTTGTTGAATTTTCATATATAATCTGATTAATCTATCACGATTAATATTGAGTTCAATACAGGGCAAAAGAACTAGCTAATAAATGTTAAACTAAAAATTTAATACAGTTTTATTATGAATTATATTGCTTATAAGAATATTGATGGTACTATTACATCTGGATTTAAAGTTAAACTTTATGATATAGTTACTTTGAATACTGGTTATTGGAAAGATAAACTTGCTATTGTTCTATATATTAATGAGGATAAAAAACAAATTAAAGTTCGTATTATTGAATGTGGTATGAACTTAACTCTTAAAGTTAAAGATGTTCAATTTGTTAATCATAATAATAGAACTGCTGCTCGTTCTTATATTGATTTATGTAATAAACTATCTAAAGCCTTTCGTGATAAATATACTGATAAACATTATATAAAAGATAATTGGTTTACTGATAAGTTTATTATTAATGATATAACTGCTGATACTATTGCTAAAGGTATTGGTCAATATATTACTAATACTGATAGTGATAGATATTCTGTTAGTGCTATTATGTGGCTTAGTGATATTAAAGATTATATAGATGCTTTACTTAAATATGGTGATTTTGATTTTGTTGCTAAAGCATTTAAAATCTATAATATTACTGATACTAGATTTGAACTTATTCGTAAACTTTATCATTATTTTTATGATTGAAAATGTTTCTCATTTTATACTTGGTATGATATTTGGTTTATCTGTATATCTTTTTATAAGAATTACCATTGTTAGTAAAAAACTAGATAGACTTATTAGAGATATTAATGATACTCAAAATTGGATTAGAAAGATTCAAATTGATATTTGCGATATTAATAAACAATGGGAAGTTAAAAGAGATAGAGATAGAAATAGACTAGATAGAATTGAAGATAGGATTGGTAAACTTGCTAGTGATTTTAATGATATTATTAGAAAGAAAGTTTAATGACCAGCTTGCTTCCATCCTCTACGGGGGGTCGCCACGGAGCGTAGCGTAGTGGCTCTACTAATCTTACTATTATTGAACTTATTATAGTTTTAACTATTAAATATAATTGTTTTATTAATCTTTAAAAATGTAAAGTACTTATGGGAAAGTATGATGAAGTTTCTGTTGTTCGTCAACTTAATAATGTTGGCGCTGTTATTGGAATCAATCCTGCTAGTAAAGTTATTAAAGTAGCTAAGAATAGTTCTATTGGTAATGGAACTAGTGGTAAGATTGATTTTCTTACTCATTATTGCGGTTATTATCTTGAATATGTTGATGTTGTTCAACAACAAAAAGAACGTGATGAAGAGATTGCTGCTAAGAAAGCTGCTAAAAAAGCTGCTCGTAAAGCTAAGTTTGCAGAGGATAATACTTTTAAAGGTATTACTCGTGCTGTTGATAAACGTATGCGTACTATTAAAAGAAAGTAGTATGTTATGGTTAGCTTTAAATTCTCATTTGGAGTTGTAGGTAAATCCAAAGAGAAAGGAATAGTTAATAAATATGTTATTATAGTTGCTAAATGTGAAGGTATTATTAGATATATTGATGGTGCTTATAAAGTAGAATACAATGGCAAACTATATAGCATTACAGGTGAAAGTTACAGAACTAAAGGAAAGAAAGTTGTTTATGCTCGTCGATTAGATGAATATAATCATAGAATTAAAATTATAAGAGATAGTGAAAATAGAAAAACTGTTGACACTAGATTTTATATTCCTTTTGCTGCTGGACTTATAGCTAAAGGTAAAATTGTTAAAATGCCTTTTGCTAAGGAATTGTTTCATATTACTACATGTTATAATCGTGGTGATAGTGAATCTACTATTTTAGCTTTTCAAGAATGGAAAGAATATGAAGATAAAGTTAAAAATAATCTTATTGATGTAAACAACGAATTATAATGATTGGTAATCTTAATATTGCTAATAGTAATAGAAAAGATACTAACATTAAGTTTACTAAAGACCAAGAAATAGCTGTGCATGAACTTATTGAGTTTCTTGCACAGCCTTGGGATGAGAAGAAATATATTAATGCTCTTTGTGGTGCTGGAGGTACAGGTAAGACATTTGTTATTAAATATGTTATTAATAATTGCAAATGGTCTGGTGGTGTTATAGGCTGTGCTGCTCCTACACATAAAGCTTGTAGAGTTCTTAGTAATTCTATTGGTGGAAAAGAAGTTAATACTATTCAATCATTATTTGGTTTTAGACTTGATGTTAATATTGAAAATTTTGACCCTGAAAATCCTGCCTTTAATCCTGTTGGAAAAGATAAACTAGATGGTCTTAAAGTTTTAATTATTGATGAAGCTTCTATGCTTAATGCTAAACTTGTTAAGTATATTAGTAATAAATGTAAGAAGCTTCAAATTAAAGTTATAATGCTTGGTGACTCTAGTCAGCTTCCACCTGTTAATGAGAAAACTAGTCAAGCTTTTCTTATTGCTAGTAATACTTATTATCTTAAAGAAGTTGTACGACAAGGAGATAATAATCCTATTAGTAAACTTCTTAAACTTCTTCGAGAAGATATAGATAATAAGAATGGATGGAGATTTCTTGATTATATATCTAAAAATAGACAAGATTATAATGAAGAAACTAAAGGATTTTATGTTTGTGGTCAAACTGAATTTTCTGATTTAATTGATACTTGTTTTAATGATGAAGAATATACTAAAAATATTGATTTGTATCGTATTATAGCTTATACTAATAGTCGTGTTGCACAATGGAATAACCATGTAAGACATATGATTATTCAAGATGCTGATAAGAGCCTTATTACTCGTAATGATTTAATAATGAGTTATACTACTGTTGTTAATGTTTTTAATGATATTATTATAAACAATAGTGAAGAATATATTGTTAAAGATATTGTTGATACAGTTGATAATGATTATGAGTTTAAAGGATTTCTTATTAAGTTTCAAGCTATTCATGGTGGAACTATAACTCAACCTTTATTTGTTATTGACCATTATGATAACTATACATTTCAAATGTATTATAAGAAATTGACTAGTCTTATTGATGATGCTAAAAAAGCTAGTAGTTCTGAACGTGGAAGTAAATGGAAACAATATTTTGATTTTAAACGTGAATATCTTATCGCTTCTAATATTACGAATAGTAATGGTAAGATTTTATTTAGTAGAGATTTAGATTATGGTTTTGCAATTACTTCTCATAGAGCACAAGGTTCTACTTATAAAAATGTATTTGTAGATATTAACGATATGATTTATGATAAATATGGTCATCCTTATACTAATAGAGATGAAATGCTTCGTAGATTGTATGTTGCTTGTTCTCGCGCTAGTAATCAATTAGTATTATCTTATGGCAAGTAAAACTGTTGACGAATATCCTGATTGTGAAAGATGTCCAAATCGTATATTTAATACAGGTAAATATATACAAGGTGGTAGAGGAAGTATTCATGGAGATGTTGTTTTCCTATTTCCTAGAGGTGATAGAGTTTATTGTGAAGGTTATCAATTATTTACTGATATTGGTAATCTTTATGATGAATATTCTGGACGTAATAATACTGAAGATGTGTATATGACTTATAGTATTAAATGTGCTTGTTCTAATAATTATAATACATATCTTACTGCTATTGATAAATGTCGTAATATTCTATGGAAAGAATTAGCTAGAATTAATTATAAGTATCTATTTATATTTGGTGATGCTTATCTTAGTATTAGTAATAATCATATTCCTAGATTTATGGCTACTGGTGGTAAGTATATATTTAATAATTATTCTCCTCTTATTAAATTTAAAGATGATAATCTTTATCATATATTTAAACAGCGTTTTGCTGATGATGTTAATTGGGTTACTAAAAATAGAAATAATTATGGTATAATATAAATGATTAATTGTATAGCTTATGATGTTGAAGTTTTAAGAAATTTCTTTTCTGTTACTTTTGTTAGTATTAATAGTTATCTTAAAGTTTTTAAGGATTGTGTTAATGCTGATAATAAAGCTATTCCTTTAGTTCAAAAACTATCTGTTGAAGAAATTAAAGCTCGTCTTGAAGCTGTTGAAAAATATAAGTTTTATATAACAGATAAAGATGATAGTCAATTACTTTCTATGATAGGTTATATTAATAAGACTAGATGTTATAAAGATTCTAATGGAAATATTATTCGTACTGACTTGTATGGATTTAATAATTTCAATTATGATAATCTTATGATTGCTGCTTTACTTAGTTTTTATATGCGTACGAATAGTACGAAAGAACTTATTAATAAGTTATATGAAACTAGTAAAACTATTATTTCTAGTCAAGATGATAAAGATAAATTTAAAACTGATTTTTATCTTAATAGTCTTAGAAAATATAAACTACCATTTACAGGTGTTGATGTAATGTGTATATTTGCTCTTAATAAAGCAAGTGTAGTTGTAGATAGTAAAACAGGTGAACGTAAACCTGTTCCTAAAGGTTTAAAACAAACTTCAATTAATCTTCAATGGTATGAACTTCTAGAATATGAACTTCCTGATATTGATGAAGAAGAAGCTGAACTATATAATGAAATTCCTAGTCTTAAAGGAATGAGTATTAGTCAGCTTAATAAGCTAGTAGATAAATGGGATAGATTTATTCTTGATGAATATATTGAACCTATGATGTATTATAATCTTAATGATGTTTTCATTGTAGCTGAAATAGTTCGTCTTTATCCAGAAGAAATTAAATCTCGTTATGCTATTAGTAAAGCATATGATGTTAATGTTCTTAATTCTAGTCGTAGTAAAACTGCTGATATTCTTTTTGAGAAATTTTATAGTAAGTTTAGTGGTCTTGCTCCCGAACAATGGAAAGGTAAGAAAACTGAAAGAACTGCTATGAGTTTTAAAAAAGTTATTTTTCCTTTTATTAAATTCAAAACTAAACCTATGCAAGACTTTCTTGATGAATGTCTTAAAACTACTATTTATAGAGTTAATAAAGATGCGTTTAGTAAAGAAGTTAAAATTGGAAATGTAACTTATACTGTTGCAACTGGAGGTTTACATAGTCAAGATAATCCTGTTGAACTTTGGAGTAGTGGAAGAGAATTATTTCCATCCTCTACGGGGGGTCAACATGATGTTCTTAATGACGATGATTATGTTTATATTCATGCTGATATTAATAGTATGTATCCTAGTATTATTGCCGCTCATAAAGTAGCTCCAGCTCATCTTGATACAAATGCTTTTTGTAATCTTATTGGTTGGCTTAAAAATAAAAGAGTTGAAGTTAAACACAGCGATGAAGATACTGTTGACGGAATTGATAGAGATACTTTAGCTTTAGTTTTAAAGATTGTTATTAATTCTGTTTATGGTAAACTTGGATTTGAAAATGGTAATCTTTATGATAGATTAGCTGTACTTAAAACTACTATTAATGGGCAGTTAATGATGCTAATGTTGGTTGAGGAATTAGAGTTACACAATATTCATGTGTTAAGTGCTAATACAGATGGTATTGTTATTAAACTTTATAAACGAGATATTGATGTTTATAATCGTATTAAAGATGAGTGGGAACAAACTACTAAACTTAAGTTTGATACTGATTATTATCATTGTCTTGTTAGTAGAGATATAAATAATTATCTTAGCCAATTTAGAGTTATTAAAAATGGTGTTCATAAACTTAAGCTTGAATCTAAAGGTGCTCTTAATCCTATGATGTATTCTTTAGATTTAACTAAAGGTTATTCTATGCCTATTGTTGCTCAAGCTATTGAAAACTATTTTCTTAAGAATAAACCTGTAATGGATACTCTTCAAGAAGCTACTAATATTCTTGACTTTTGTCTTACTCAAAATGTAGGTAAACAATTTCATGTAGAAGAAACTAAAATTGAAAATGGACAAGTTACTCATGTTGTTTGTCAAAGATATGTTAGGTTTTATGTTTCTAATAGAGGTTATATTATTGAGAAAGTTCATAACGATAATGGTTCTCGTAGTAGAATGGCAGCTGGTTCTGTTGTGACAGTTATTAATAGTCTTGATGATAAAGATATTTCTCTTAGAGATATTAATTTTAAATTTTATTATCAAGAAGCTATGAAGATTATTAATCCTATCAAACTTAAAATTTCTCCTAAAGGTAAAGGTAAAAGTAAAATTAAAAAATATAGTGGTATGTATAATCCTATTTTTAATGAAGATGATTTTGGATGAAAAATATAGTTGAAGAATCATATAGTAAACTTATTAATAAATGGGGTTCTAAAGATTATAAAGGTATTGGAACTATCCATTGTGTTCAACCTCTTGATTATTCTGAAATTATAAGTAGAGTTATTACTCTGATGAGGAATAAAAATCCTAATCTTAAAATACTTATTGTTACAGATAATTGGAAAAGAAGAACTGAAATTGTTGATGGTCTTAAAAATCATAATATAAATATAGATACTATTAATATTCTTACTCATACTTATGTTAATAGTAGATATAATTATAGTTATGATATTTCTATTGTTGTTGGAGTTAATGAATGGAATCTTTCTTGTAATACAGTTTTTAATCATGCTAGATTTAAACTTATGATTATAACTAAAGATACTATTGATACTGCCAAGCTAAAAGAAATTTATACTAATATTCCACCTATTAATGATAATATAAGTTCTAGTGGTATTAATGCTATGCGGGCTTTACTCCCCGTAGAGGAATACAGAGAGCCAATTTTGTTTGTTAATCAAGATGATATTGCTAATTACGATAAATATACTGAATTTATTACTCAAACTATTCAAGTATTTGGTAATCTTGATAATATTAAATGTGCTCGAAATGGTACTCAAGATGGACGTAGTGCTATTCAATATATTACAGAAATAGCTGAATATAATGGATGGAGTGCTGATATGGATATGACTAATCCTTTTAGTAAACAAATTGATGAATGTTATAATCCTCTTGTTCTTGCTGAACGAGTTAAGACTTTTTATAATATTGTTCGTGAACGTATGCTTATATGTTCTGATAATGTTTGTAAGCTAGAAAGAATAGTTGAAATTATTAAAGATAATCCTGATAAACGATTTCTTATTATTAGTAAGAGAGGTGAATATGCTGCTACTGTAACTAAATATATTAATGATAAATTAGGTGAAATTTGTGGTGATTATCATGATAAAATTGAGGATAAAGTTCTAGTTGATAGTAATGGTATTCCTGTTTTGTACAAGTCTGGAAGCAAGAAAGGGACTGCTCGTATAATCAAATCTAAGGCTATTTCCACGCTGAATTTAAAGGCTTTTAATGATGGCTTATTAAGAGTATTATCTATAAAAAATAATTCAACTGACAGCCTAGAAACAAGCGTAGACGAATGGATTTTAACCTCACCTTTATGTGATACCATAGATGAACTTATCTATCGTTATAATAATGTTAATTGTAGTCAATCAAAACTTAAAGTACATAAACTTTATATAGCTGGTACTATCGAAGAAGCAAGTCTTAAAAAGGAAAAGTTATCAGTTAACCATGAAGTTATACAGAATGTTAATTCTGATATTAGTGCTCAAAATTTTGATGATATTGTTTGTTAGTATAAATATAATAGTTACATTTGTTGTGTAATCAAAATCGCTCTTTGATAGAATGGACGAAGATAAAGAAGTTAAAGTTAATGATACTACTGTTGCTGTTAGTAATAGTGGTATTGAAAAACAACATGGTGTTCAACATTCTGTTGCTCCATATCAGCTTAATTATATGAGTGAAGCTGAAATTGCAAGTCTTGAAGTATTTATCAAACGTGTTATGCGTAGTGATAAATGTGGTATTAAGTCTGTTGAAGATGGTCTTGCTATTGCAATGAGAGCTAAAGACCTTAGACTTCCATTTTCTACTTGCATTGAACATATTCATGTAGTTCAAGGTAAAACAGGTGTTGATGTTCACATTATTAAGGCATTACTTGTCAAAGGCAGCGTGAGTTGGGAAAAAGTAGATAATTATCGCGCTCTGTACGAATATACAGATGGCTTTAATGCTTATGATGAAGATAAACTTCCATCTGACTGTATTAAGTGTCTTACTCCCAAAGAGGCACAAACTAAAAATGCAGAAGATAAAGACCATGAACATATATATGTTTATCCTGTTAAATACTATAAAGATTATAATGGTAATGTATATAAGGAATATCAACTTAATGGTAAGTTTGAAATAGCTACTAATACTAATGAAGCTAAACAAATTGCTTCTACTGGTAAAGTTCCTGTTTATAGAATACCTGCTGTTCCTATTGATTATATTACTAGTTATCGTTTTTATCGTAAAATTGGAGAACGTAATATGGTTGCTACTGGTGAGTTTACTTATAAAGATGCTATTGTTGCTGGATGTTTTGAAAAAGATACTTATAAGAAATATCCTAAAATAATGATAAGTCATAGAGCATTTGTTTATGGTGCTCGTGAAATTGCTAATGATTTAATTATGGGCTGTTTAAGCACAGAAGAATTAAAGACTATGCAAGGTATTGATTTGAGTAATGAAGATATTATTGATATTACTGAAATTCAATAACATAAACAAACTAGAGAAATTATTATTAAACAAAACAGTCGTATGACTGATATTATTCACTTTTAAATTACAAAAATTATGAAAGACTTTAAGAAAGGTTTGAGTTTTGGTATGGGTATTGTTAATGCTGGTCAAAGAGCAGTTAGTGAAGAACCTGAATTGGTAGTTGTTTCTACTCCCGGTAGTTTCCGTATGACTGCCCAAGTTTCTAAAGCTCTCGGCATTGCTAATGGTGAATATGTAATGTTCATTAATAACTGTGCAAATATTGATAATGCTATTATCAATAAAGTACCCGAAGTTGTTGCTTTCTGTGAAGAACAAGGTTTGGATATTGAATCTCCCGAAGCTGCTATGGCTGTTCATGCTGAATTTGATATTTGGGCTTTGGCTAAAGGTATTGCTGAATTAGACAAGAATGGTAATCCTTGTACTACTCGTGTTCGTATGACTAAGAATGATAAGATTAAGTATGTTAATACTTATTTCCAAGAAACTCTTGAAGGTGCTTTATCTTCTTCTAATGAAGAACTTAAAGCTGCTCTTGGTCGTGAAGGTATTACCGAAGATGAACAGAAAGAACTTTTGGTTAGCTGTATTCAAGGTGATGAAGTTGCTAAGATTAAAGGTTCTAAGTGTGCTAATACTGCTGCTTTGTCTGGTATTGGTGTAACTCTTAACTTTACTGATTCTAATGTTTGGAAACAGTTGAAAGCTGATATGACTGATGAAGAAGCTACTTCTAAGAATCGTGTTTATACAGTAGATATTGACAACTTGCAAGAAGCTGTTGTTAATAACGGTCATAAAGATATTGTTGTTAAGATTGCAATGCTTACCGAATATAAAGATGAAGAACCTATTCGTATCGGTAAGAAAGCTGAAAAAGAAGAAACTGCTGAATAATCAAATCTTCGTCCTAGAAATATAGTATCTTGAACATAGAGCTGCATTGTTAGTATTGCTAATAGTGCAGCTCTTATTTTATCTAATAATTCTTTTAATTACTTTAATTATGTCGACAGAAAAAGAAATTAAGAATGAAGCTACTGTTGTAGCAAGTGCTGAACAAACTGCTAATGCAGAAGTACAAACTCCTAAAAAACGTAGAGGTAGAGGTATTAATAACGATTTACGTGATGTAACTCGTAAAAAGTTTGATGAACGTACTGATTGCAACAAAGCTAATGGCTTGTTTATTGGTCATCTTGAAGATGTTAAAGTTGATTGGGCTACACTGAAAGATGATGTTCAAGGTATGCCTTCATTTGCTGGTATGAGTATTCCTTATCTTACATTTACTTTTGCTAGTAATCATGAAAATATCAATGAACGTCGTTATGTAACTCAACGCCTTCTTCCTGCTGAAAGTAATGTTGAAACTATTCCCGGCGGTAAAGGTGCTTGGAAAGTTGATAACATTTTCCGCTTTATGAAACATATATATAATGTATTTGTTCTTAAAGGTCGTGATTTAACAGAAGAAGAAATTGATGCTCTTACTTTGCCTTTTGAAGATTTTGATGAAAATATGCAGTATGTACCTGTTGAAGCTGAGGAAGTTATAGCTGGTTATAAGACTGTGTTTGAAAATTATGTTAAGTTACTTAACAATAATGGTAAGCCTGTTTATAATGATGCTAAAGGTAAACCTATTACTATTTGGATGAAGCTTCTTCGTTTCATTAAGAATGATGGTAAATGGCGTGCTGTTGTTGGAAGTAAATCTTCATTTGGTGATTTAGGATTTCCTGCATTTATCAATGATGGAGTTATTGAACTTTATAAAGAACAATCAGCTCCTAGTTTGCATATTGACCCTTATAAAGAAAGTATTGTTTATCAAAAATCTGCCGAACAAGCTAAACAGCCAAATGTTGCTATGCCCGGTGTAGGTGTAATGCCCGGTGTTCAAACTGCTGCTCCTATAAATCCTGTTAGTGGATTTAATGGCGGTGGAGATTTTAGTCCATTTGGTGGTGGTAATGATGCTGCTGGTGCTTTTGTTAATCCAACAGAAGATTTGCCATTTTAAAAAATTAAAGTTAGTTAAATAGTTGTATGTAAGAGGATTGGGTGCTATTTTAGTACCTAGTCCTCTTTTTTTATATGTTCACGATAAAGGTCAAATTAGAAATATTATGAAAAGAAATATTAGTAATACTATTTTAACTAAAGATTATATTTTCTCTAAAGTTAGTCAAATTACTATTTTTAGCACTTATACTGGAATTAGTGTTGAAGATATACAACATTGTATAGATACAGGAGAATTTATATCTAGTCCTTTTCGTGAAGATACTCATCCTAGTTTTGGTTTTAGATATGATAATAGAAATAAACTTAAAGGAAGAGATTTTGCTGGATATTGGTGGGGAGATTGTATAGATGCTGCTGCAACTGTTCTCTCTGAGATTGTTCATAAGCAAATTGATATTTCTATTAAGAGTCAATTTCTATTTGTTCTTAAACATATTGCTTATACTTTTAGAAATATTATTTATGGACAAGATAAAGATGAAAACAACGATTATAATATTGTTAGGGCTATTAGTAATGTACGTAATCATAAACCTATTATTGAACTTGTTACTCGTCCGTGGAATAATTTAGATGCTAAGTATTGGGGACAATTTGGTGTTAATCTTAATTTTCTTAATACTCATTTTGTTTATCCTGTTGACCAATTTTATATTAATCGTTCAACTAATCCTATTCCTAAATATTTTTATGATAAAAATAAAACAGATTTATGTTATGGTTACGTTCTTGGACAAGATAAAAGAGGAATAGTTAATGTTAAACTGTATTTTCCAAATAGGAATAAGAAAACTGAAGTTAAGTTTATAACTAATAGTAATACTATTGAAGGAGTTATTAATCTTGAATTAGATAATTATGACGTTATTATTATAACTAAATCTACTAAAGATAGATTAAGTCTTGAATGTTATCTAAAGAGTATTAATCATTCCATCCTCTACGGGGGGTCTACCCTTGAGTCTAAGGCTATTGGTGTTGTAAATATTCCACATGAAACTTATAAACTTCGTCAAATTGAATATGATTGGCTTCGTAGTAAACTTAATCGAAATGGTTTTCTTATTAGTCTTATGGACAATGATAGAACTGGTCTTATGGAAGCTGTGATTCTTAAGAATGATTATGATATTATACCTATTATTATTCCTAAAGAACTTGGTGTTAAAGATTTTGCTGAATTGAGAAGTAGTTATTCTACAAATGTTATTAATGAACTAACTCAACAAGTTGTTAAATATATAGAAGATAATTATGGAGAAGAAAGTGAATTTACTTGGGATACGGAAGAAAGTAATACTTTGCCATACTAAAAGTTTAGCTGGTGTTACATATACTGTTATGCGCCCAATTACTGAAGAGGATGAACAAAATCTTGATAAATGGGAATGTATTAATGTAGATGGTAAACGTATTGATAAAAAAGATATTTATTGTTATGGAGAAATTAATCTATCTTCTAATGATGACGTTGAATATATCAAAAAGTTTAGCTTACTTGATACTGATAATGGTGGAACTATTCATAGTAATTTTAATTATCAAGAAGGTTATGCTCTTATTGAAGGAATAGCTAAAACTTATCCTACATTTGATATTATTGAATGGTTTAAATATAATCATTGTCTTATAGGTAAACCAACTCGTATTATTATTTATAAATGTAAGAAAGAAAATCTATGATAATAAAAGGATATGAAGAAAAGCTAGATGATAGAGATGTTAGATATATTAATTATGTTATTGATAAATCTACAATGGCTGATGCAATTGAATCTTATATTAAAGATTTAGATTGTACTACTATTTATCCTGATGGTTCTCGTCCTAGACAAACTATTAATTATGGTTATCGTATTACTCTTTCTAGTATTGAATATATTCTTGATAAACTTTATCTTGTTCTAGAACATCATCCAGAAAAAGCTCAAAGTTATATTGATTATCGTAATACTATTATTAAAAGAATTATTGATATACATGAAAAAAATCTTGATTTCGAGAGAAGAAACCCAGTACGATATTATAGTAAAGAACCAAGGAAACGCACTAGAAGTGCTAGCAGAGTTAATCAATCAAAAGATGTCTTTACAGGTAAGCCCATTGACGTTAGCACCGGTATTGCAAAGGCTATTAAGCCTAAAAAGGAAACGATTGCTCAGCGTAAAGCTAAACTTCTAGGTGGTAAAGCTGTTAGTTTTGCATTTAATGGTTTAAAAATAAGTGAACATAATGAATAAACTTTATCGTAGAAATAATAATGGTGTGCCTACTGTTTGGTGGGCTGAACTTGACAGTGGTACTAATAGTATCACTGTTTTTTATGGTCTTGTTCGAGGTAATATTCGTAAAGAAGTTTATGCTGTTACTCAAAAAGATGGTCAAAAAGAACTTGAAAGTAGATATAATGATAAGATTAAACAAGGATATACATATCTTAATGAACTTTGTGATATGCAGGGTTTACCCCCCGTGGAGGATGGAGATAATGATACTCTATTTAATTTTCTAAATACTTATCTACCTAAAGACCTTAGTAATGGAAACAGTAATCTTCTACTTCCAATGCTTGCTAAAACGTATAATGGTAATGTTTGGAAAAAAGTCAGTTGTATGTATGGTCAGTATAAGATTAATGGTCTACGTTGTATTGTTACTGCTTATACTCAAAATGATATGTTTAAACCTGTTAGGCTTCGTTTCCAAAGTCGTGAAGGTCTTATTTGGCATACTCTTGGCTATCTTGAAGATTATTTGCTTGCTACTATTAATACAAATATTATCGACGATATGATTAATGGATTTGCAGCACTTGATGGTGAAGTTTATCTTCCAGGTTATACTGTTAATCAAATTAATCATTTTGTTAAAGATGCTAATTGTGTTGAAAATAAACTTCTTCAGTTTTGGTGTTATGATATTATGATGGAAGGTAATCAAACTCATAGAAATACATATCGTTATCATATTAAAATGCCTACTCGCTTTAATAATATTAAAGAACATTATAATAATAAAGAACGATTGATTATTCTTCCTAGTGGATATATTACTAATGATAATGAAGCTATTGACGCTAGAAATCATTTTATTAATTTAGGATTTGAAGGTCTTATACTTCGTAATACCGAAACTGATTATCAATATGGTAGACGTAGAACTAATTATATGGAGAAGTTTAAAGATGCTGCTGAGGGAGATTTTATAATTCTTGATATTTATAAAGAAAAGAAACGTGATTTACCTATTCTTCTTTGTAAAAATGATATTAATAATGAAAAATTTGAAACTCGTTTAAGCACTAGTTATATCGTTCAACAAGAAGTTTTATTCGATTCTCAATCTTATATTGGTAGAACTGTTCATATAGAATATGGTGAACGAAGTGGCGTTGCTAGAGTTCCATTTCATATTAAAACTGTTGTTATAAATGGAGATACTAGATTATAATGTAATTAAGAATAATAGTTTTGATAGAACTAAATCTTATTTTAGTTGTTATTATAAATCTATTATTCTATTTACTGATTATGATGCTAAAAGTTATAATTTTGCTATTAGATATAATGATTATACTAGAAATAATGAACTTTATGTAATATTATATAAAGATAAAGTTATTAATAATAGTGTTCCTATTATTCGAGATGCTAATACTGGATTTAAATTATATATTCCTAATAAAGTTATTAGACTTCTCGATACAAGACTACGTAATTCTTTTGTTATGTCTAAAGATGATTTTAATATTAATGTTAAGTTTGTAGAAGAACGTAATAGTTTTTGTATTATTTATCATATAGATATTGATTAAGGTGAAGCCTAGCACATAATATGGTGTGCTAGGCTTTTCTGTTTTACATGGGTGTAAAATTGTATATGACACGCTCGTAGACATGATTCTTTTTGCCTGTATTCAATTTTATATATCAGAATGATTAATCTATCACGATAAGATTTGCGTGTCATGGCAAGCCTTAAAATGCGTCATTCTCACTATGATATTTAACATTAAATTCAGCATCATTATTACTAGTAAATTCCTATTATATTTTTATATTTGTCTTGATAAACAAAAACAAATTACTATGAGTATTAATAAAGTTACTATTGTTGGTATTAAAGGATTTAAAGGAAGCGGTAAAGATACAGTTGCTTCTATGATTAGTTATATCCTTCATGATGGTATTATGAAAGCTAGTTATGATACTTGGCTTCTTTATCATAAAAATGATTTTATCGAAAATGATGAAATAATTATTCATTTTGCTGATAAACTTAAAGAAGATATTGCTGGATTTTGTAATATTGACCGTAAACTTCTTGATAAGCAAGAAATTAAAGAAAATTATTATTATAATTTTAAAACTGGTATTGTTTCTACTAGCACTAAAGAAGTTTTTTATGTTATTGACAATTGGAATGATGCTATATTAAAATATGATGATTTAGCTTCATATCTTGTTTTATATAGTAATAATGTTAGTATTAAAATTAGAGTTCTTCTTCAATATTATGGTACTAATATTATTAGAAATCATTTTTGGAAAGAAGCTTTTATTCGTTATACTATGAATAAAGCATTTGATATAAGAAATAGTAAAGGTCAATGTATTATAGCTGATGCTAGATTTGATGATGAATGTAGAGCTATTAAATATTATGGTGGAAAAATAATTAGAGTAGATAGAAAATCTAGTAACGATAATCATATAAGTGAACAAATAAGAGTTGATGAAGATGATTATATTATTGATAATACTGGTACTCTTGTTGGTCTTTTCTATAAAGTTCTTAAATTTGTAACTGATTATATGGTATGAAATTACATCCTATTTTTGGTATAAATGCTCTTGCTAGAGTTTGTATATGTTGTGGTAAAGTTATTGGTTATACTCCACTTGGAAATTCTGTTGAAGAAGATGCTAGTAAGAGTAAACAAATAGCTGAGGCTATTGTATGTAAAGAATGTATAGATAAGCTTGATAGTGAAACTTGTTTTATAGCTTGCGACATGGATAAAGATAATTATATAACTGCTACTTATGATACTTTATGGATTAGAAATAAAGGTCTTAAAGAGTTTTTTAAAGAGCTTGATTCTATACAGCCTATTAATATTATACCTAAAGAACATTTTTATAGTATATTTGGAAATGTAGTTAAAGATTTTTATAATAATCAAGAAGATGAAAATAATTGAACCTAAAGTTGAACTTTGGCAACAAGGAGATGATTCTAAAGCTCATGTTGCTAGATGTGCAAGAGTTTGTTATGGTAGAGAAACAGGTAATGATGAAGCTACTATTAAACGACTTATTAATGATGAACATTGGAGTATGTTTCGTCATGGAACTTATTATATAATAGCTAATGATAGTGATAAAACTTTAGAAACTATTATTATTAATTATGCTAATACTATTGGTTTTAGTTATCATTATGAAAAACATGTTTATTATATAACTGTTAATGGTAATTGGGTTTTAGACCATAAAACACCATTTGGTTATCTATCTAAATATATTGTTCCTATTGAAGATTTTTGTAATACTGAAATAGGATTTCATATGATGAGATATACTTTTTGTGTTGATACACAAATTAGTACTTCTCGTGAATTAAATCGCGTTAGTCCCAATAGTATTGCTGAAAAATCAACTAGATATGTTTATGAAGATGGAAGTATTTGTAGACCTCATTGGATAAGCAAAGAAGAAGCTGAATTATTTAATAATGATAATAATACTACTTTAAATGAAGCTATAAATGCTGATTTAAATGAAGCTATAAATGTTTATCTTAATGGATGTAAAAGAGATTTTGAAGAATATAAAATTCTTGTAGATAAATATAAAATCCGTCGTCAAGATGCTCGTGGTAAACTTCCTCTTGATACTGCTACTAGATGTATTTATACATATTCCGTAAGAGAATGGCGTCATATTATTGATTTACGTTATTATGGTACTACTGGTACTCCTCATCCTAATTGTATTATTATAGCTGGTATGATTAGAAATAATTTAATGGAACTTGGATATGACTTCAGAGATTGATAAACTTAAACATTTTCATATTGAAGATTATAGTGGTATTTATTTTGCTGATGAGTTAAATGCCGGTGAAGAATTTCTTTATACTACAATTGGAATTAAAGATGATAAAAAAGTAACATTTCTATGTAAATATATTAAAAATAAACATATTGAGGCTTGTCCTAATTGTGCATTTAATAACTATTTTTGTCATGGTCTTTTATGTAATGTTGTTGTTCTTAAAGTAATTAAAGATGAAGAAAAGTAAGCGTTATATTAAAAAGCAAAATAATAAACCTCTTATTAATAAGAAAGTTTTAGCTAAAGTTATTAGAGAAAGTAATATTTGTAAACATGCTATTAAAGAACTTAAACTTGCTGGATATGGTAATGAAGAAGGTGGTCCAAATGATTGGATGTATCAACAAGTAATTGAAGATGTTACTGTTGAACTTGAAGAAGAAGCATATGAAGAAATGAGACATAATAAATAAATTATTAACTATTTAAATATTAAAGTTATGGGAAGAAGATTTTATAGTTTTAATAACCGTTTTAGAACTACTAAAAATACAGAAGCTATTGTATTTGAAAATGGTGGATTTGTTGGTAATCTTGGTTTAAGTAAAAAAACTATGGAAGAAATATACTGAAACTATTTATAAATATAGAACTAATACTTATAAAATGACTGCTAGTGATTATACTCATTTATTTGGTTATTTAAATCCTTATTATCGTTCTGCTTATAATATACCTAAACGTAGAAAATAATGGCAAATATTTATAACATTACTACTGAACTTGAGGATATATTTCTTGAGTTAGAAGAAAATGGAGGTGAATTAACTCCTGAACTTGAAGAACGCCTTGCTATTACACAAGATAATCTTAAATCTAAACTTGATGGTTATCGTAAAGCATATACTGTACTTAATCTTGAAGCTGAATCTTGTAAAAAAGAAGAGCAACGATTAGCTGTTCTTCGTAAAACTAAAGAAAACAATGCTGAAAGACTTAAAGGAGTTATGCTTGATGCTGTTATTGCTTATGGAGATTTAGGTAAATCTGGTAATAAAGTTATTAATTTAGTTGATAGTAAACTATATACTAAGAACAGTAAATGTGTTGAGATTGATGAAAATCTTAATCAAATATTTATTGATTTAGTTCTTGAACATTTACAATCTCTTTGGGATAATGATATGATTGATAGTAATTTCTCATTTAGTAGAGATGTTCTTCTTGAACAAATTAATGATAAATTTACTGAAAGATATCCTGAACAATCTGCTAGACTTAGAGAAGAAACTGGAGGTTATTTTACGCTTGATGATTTAGATTGTATTAAAGTTAAATTTGAGATTGAAAAACCTGTTGGTGATTTAGCTAATAAAATTAATTTTGATTTACTTAATACTTTCTTTAATCATCAACATGAAATGACTAGAAGCAGCAGTGTTAATAAAACTACTATGAAGAATATTCTTAATGATGGTAGAGATATTAGTATAGCTAAACTTGTTGAAAATACTAGTCTTATTATTAAATAATTTGGTTATACTCCCCGTAGAGGACAGAATTAAGTTCATCCTCCACGGGGAGTCAACACTACTAATCTTGCTAATTATGGAACTAGAAGAAAAAGTAAAAGAATTAATAAAATGGTATATGGATACTTATGGTGTTAATAAAGACCAGGCTGTTAGAGATATTGAAAGTGTTATGTTACGTATAAGTCATAAATAATATGTATAAAGTAAAAGGTAAACCTTGGGCTTATTCTGGTGCTATTGATGTATCAGATTGTGCTACTGCTAAAGAAGTTATGCTTAAAGCTGGACTTAATTTTAATGTAGCTAAATGTGAACTAGTTGGTAAAATGCCTATTAAACTTACTGGAACTGATGAAGAACTTGACCGAATTATTAAAGAACAAAAAGAAGGCGCTCATGTTTTTGGTACTGACATTTATCGTAAGTGTGATAACGCCTTTGCTACCTATCGTACTGATTACAATATTCCTTTAGGTGTTGTTAAAAGTAAATATACTATTGTACAAAACAATGATGCTTTTAATTTCTTTGATGACGCTATTGGTAAAAATTCTGCTATTTGGCAAACTGCTGGATTTTGGGGAAATGGTGAAAGAATATTTGTAAGTGCTAAACTTCCTAATAATATTCTTGTTAAAGGTGACCCTGTTGAAAATTATCTAGTATTTACTAATACTCATGATGGTAGTGGTGGAGTTAAGATTTTATTTACTCCTATTAGAGTTATTTGTCAAAATACTCTTAATGCTGCTATTCGTACTAGTAGTAATTATGTTAGTTTTCGACATACAACTAGTGTTCATAATAAGATTTCTGTTGCACAAGAAATACTTGGAATTAGTAAAATTAAATCTGAAGAATTTGGTCAATATTGTAATTTACTTGCTAATATTAAAGTTACTGATGAAGATGTAATTCAATTTATTGGAGAAAATCTTCTTACTAGTGATGAAATTCAACGTCTAAAAGATACAGGACATACTATTAAAGATATTGCTTATCGTAGTGGTTTAGCTTTAACTGATAGTAAAATAAGTAGTAGAAAAATGAATGTTATTTCTGATACTTATAGTTATTATTTTGATGGTCCAGGTCAAAAAGATATTCTTGGTACAGCTTGGGGTGCAGTTAATGCTATTAGTGGATATTATTCTAATATAGATAATATTGAAGGTACTAAGCGATTTGATAGTATTTGTTATGGTGATAAATCAAGAAAAATAGAAAATGCTTTTGCACTTGCAGAAGCTCTTTAATTTAATAATTTAATTATATATGGAAGTAAAAGTATTTAAACTGAAAGAGATTAAACTTCTTAGTGGAGATATTGTAGATGTAAAGAAATGTTGTATGGTTCAACCCATTCTACCTACTTATGGTAAAGAAGGTGATGCTTGTATGGATATTTATCCTATTCTTTGTGAGCATGATGTAGATAAAGATAGATTTATCTATCATACAGGTTTAGCATTTAATATTGGAGATGATTCTAATGGTGAACCTAATGAAATGTCTTTACGTCCTAGAAGTAATCTTACTAAATCTGACTTTTATATGCCTAATGCTCCTGGTACTCTTGATTGGGGTTATCGTGGGGAACTTCTTATTATTTTTAAGAATCGTACTTCTAGAGATTTAGTTCATGCTGTATCTACTCTTGCTGAAATAGTTAATAAGTTGAGAGAACATATGCATTTACCTGATAGTATGGTTGGTAATGCTAGACTTAAACTTAATAATGTTAGAACTACAGTTACTAATATTCTTGGTAAAATTTCTACTCCACCATATAATTGTGATGGTAAAGATAGATGTTGTCAATTAATTATTAATAGTGCTGAAAGAATTAGTTGGAAAGAAGTTAAATCTATTGAAGAATTAGGAGAAAGTGAACGTGGAAACAAAGGATTTGGAGAAGGAACCGGTGGAGCAGCTAAAGCTTAAAGTTGGTGCTCGTTATATTCATAATAAAACGTCTAATGAATATATAATTATTAGTATTACTAAAATGAAACATCCAGATACAGGTGAATGGATTCCTGCTGTTATTTATAAAGTTGATGGACTTGAACCTTTATGGTGTAGAAGTGTTGAAAGTTTTAAAAGTCATTTTAGTGATGCTAAAGTTGAAGGTAATGAAGTTTATCTATGAAAAAGTTAATCTTGTTTTATTTACCTGATTGTAATGTTAGTAAACTTTTTGAAGAAAGGCTTCACAAAGCTCTTGCTCTACCTGAGTTTGCCGGTAGGTTTAATCTTATTAGGTATAATCTATATACTGATACTGGTAGACAAGAAGCACGTAGTGCTGGTATTAGTGATGCTCCTACTGCTTATTGTAATGGTGATATTCTACGTGGTGTGCAAAGCGATTACACTATTAGAAAGTATCTTCGCAAGCTGCTAGGAAAGTCATAGATATGATTCTTTTGCCCTACATTGAATTTTAATTGTTATTGTGATTAATCTATCACGATATGAATATCATTCAATGTGGGGCTTTAAAATAGCTAATTTTATAAATTCTCATTATATTATACGAATACTATGGTTAAAATTGAATTTTATTATAAAAGTGCTGATAAAGATAAAACAGAAGCTATGAGAGAAGCTATTGATATAGCTTTATTTGGTACTAATGTTCAATGTAATTTTAAAAATCTTCCTGACCATCTTATTCTTGAAGATATGATACTTGAAAAGGCTGTTGCTGGTAAGAATATTACTGAATATCCTACTTGTATTATATATAGAGATGATACAGAATATAAACGATATAGTAATTCTGTTACTTGGGAAGAACTTCGTAATGATATTAATTATCTTACTGGAGATGAACCTACAAGACAAACAAATAATATATTTGTTGAAGCGTTTATTGATGAATATGATTGTATAACTCGTGCTAAATGTGCTGATGCTATTGCTTGGATGTGGAAATATCAAAATACTAAAGTAGAATATATTCAAACTAATGTTGATAATCCGAATAAGTTTGCTGTTGTAATTAAAGATAGTTGGAGAACTTATGCTACTTATGTATATTCTGATAGTCTTACTACTGAAATGATTAAGAATACTCTTCTTAGAGTTCCTAATACTATTAAAGAAGCTGTTAAAAATAATGCTATTGTGTTATGATACGTATTGATTGTTTTACTAGAGATGGTTGTGATGCTTGTAAAATAGCAATTAAAAATATAACTGATGCTATTAATGAAGCTAATTGTGATATTACTCTTAATATTCGTAATACAAATCTAGATGATATTCTAAGAAAAGAAATTACTAAATTTCCTACTACTGTTATTACTAAAGTCGATAATGATTATAAAAGAAAAGAATTAGCTCGACTTGAAGGAAGTTTTCCTAGTGATTATATTAAAGATATTATTAACAAACTTGAAAAAGAATAAACTATGACAGTTAAAGAACTTATTGATAAACTTCAACAATTTGATGAAGATAAACTTGTTTTAGTTGAAGATACTGAATATAAAGAATTTCAGGCTATTGATGTTGAACCGGTAGGAGATGTTCTTAAAGAAAATGATATTAAGAGATTTATTAGTAATATTGAAAGTATAAAAGTTGGTACTAAAACAACTAATACTACTCTTACTTGTCTTACTGGATTTGAAGTTCATGGTCAAGCAGCTTGTGTAAAACCTGAAAACTTTGATTTAAATGTTGGTTCTAATTATGCTCGAATTAAAGCTGAAGATAAAATTTGGGAAGGTCTTGGATTTGTTCTTCAATGGGCTAAATATGGACTAAAGAAGTAAATAGTATTAATGCTAATGGTTTATATGTTATACGTAAAGCTGGCTCTAATAGAGCTGGCTTTATTAAATTTGATGATTAGCTTGGAACCGCTACGAGTGCTACGCACTCTTCGCTATACTCCCCGTAGAGGATGGAATGGTAGTTGTGCTAGTAATATTAGTATAGTTATTAATGATAATGATTATATTGATTGAATGAATACTAGTCTATTTCATCCTCTACGGGGAGTTGAGCGTAGCGAAGCGGAGCGTTCTACTAATCCTTAAACTTATAGTCGTTGGCATGACTGAAACCTCGGTAGCTAAGCTAGTCTTACTACTGGGGTTTATTTTTATCTTATTATTAAACTTAAATATATTATAATTATGGTTGCATTTATTGTTCTTCTTGGTATTATATTTGGTGGTGTTAAACTATTAGCAGTTGCTAATAATATTAGTGATAGTGAAGCTATGGATAAGTATAGTGGAAAACTATTTGTTATTGGTATTATAGTTTTTGTTATTCTTATGTGTGTTATTGGTAATAATGATGATGGTTTTAATTAAGATATTGCTTAATGGACAAGCTTCGGAGCGGAGATATCTAAAAAAGGATTAACAGGGTAGGGTAGGG
>ENA-ORTV01001417-ORTV01001417.1-human-gut-metagenome-genome-assembly--contig:-NODE-1417-length-26053-cov-7.668205_pt1 | contig 26053 bp, 28 predicted proteins | sample MGYA00241915_ERZ509194 | MGnify/ENA primary metagenome ERZ509194 (study PRJEB26280, sample SAMEA2338810) | human gut metagenome | biome: human gut; feature: human-associated habitat; material: faeces... | reverse complement strand
GAACGGACGGATTCCTTGTTGACCCGCAGGGGTACAACTATGCCCGGTACAGTGCCTTTGTCCCCAACGCCCGCAGCTTGCTGACGCCGGATATGGGGATCGACCGCAGCTATCTTTCGCCGGCAGAGCCTTGGCGCAATGAAAATCGGGATGAAATGCTCCGTATGACGCTGCGTGTTGAGGGAAAGCCGGACTACACCCTCGTCCTCCCCGCTGATGAGGAATACCTGGACGCGGTGAAGGCTTACCTCGATATTGATGTTTTCGCGGATGCCCTGCTCTGTGATATTCGCTTCAAGGTGCCATACATTGGGGAGCTGATCCGTGATACGGATTGCCCCGCCGTGGAGGATTACAACGATTTTGCCGAAGCCTTGGAGGACATCTGGCAGAAGGACGGGATGCTTCTGACCTATGCCGCCGTGCTGGAGGCTGAGAAGCCGGAGACCCTGCACCGTGCCTGTGAACTCCTGCAAGATTTGGATAACTACCAGCGCATCACGGAGGGTGCCTACGGTTACGGTCAGCAGCGATTGCAGGAAACGCTGGGGCTGGACGATGAGGCCATCTATGAGCTGGACGGCTACATGGATTTTGAGAAATACGGTCAGGACTGCATGGAAAACGACTGCGTGACAAAAACAGAGTTCGGCTTGCTGCGCCGCTTGGAGCCGCCCTTCCCGGAACAGCGGCAGGGACAGCAAATGTTTCAGTAGACTTTGCGGCAGATGTGTAGTATGTTTGCCGTTACCAAAATAGGAAAGGAAGGAAACCCAAATGGCTGTAAACGCAAGAACAGAGGAATTCCAACACATTGAAGTATTTGATAAGCCCGCGCTGTTCACCAACGGGCGTATTGCCCGTGATACCGTGCCGCAGGGCTGGTACTGCTATGACATTCGCGGCTCTGACGGTGATCCCGGCGAGCTGTGTTACATGGAAGAAAATGTTGTGGTCAACCACGCAGGCTCGGTGCTGATGCCGAAAAAGCTGGCGATGCCTAAGTCCGGACGGCTGGATGTGCGGGATGAGCTCGGTTTTCTCGATGAAGGCAACATGACGCTCCGTGAGTTCTGCGAGGCGCATCAGCTCCCGTATCCCGCGGAGAACATGAAATTTCATATCCGACCTGCCCGCCCGGAGGAGGCGGGCTTATTTTATACCCCGCACCCTGAAGAAGATAAGCGGCTGGGTACCGTTGGCCATGTCCGGATGGACTTCGGGCGCAGCGGCAATGAGTTCTGGCATACATGGTGGCCCCGTGGTCCGGAGGAGCTGAACAGCCCCGCGTTCAAAGCGGAGCTGCAGGAGGTCGTGGACACACTGCGGGAGAGTGTGCTGAAAAACCGCTTCGCTATGGAGCGCTTTTGCTATGAACACGGCGGAAAAATCGACGGCGGCTATGTACAGAACTACGGCTACATCGTGGAAACGGAGCGCTACCGCTACTGCCTGCGCTGCAATCCGTCCCCCGGAGATTATAACTGCTACTGTACGGCCTATGATCTGGATGTCCAGCGGCAGAACATGGCGCGGGACAAGCCGCTGGTAGGCCGCGTCACCTATGCCAACGGCGACGCGCAGGAGTTTACGGATGCCGAAGCCTTTCTCAAGTGTGTGCGGGATGAGCTTCCGTATCGCCCGACCACAGGCTTCCGTTACGAGGTGCTGACCGACGATCCCAGCGTCCGCAAGCAGGTGGACGATATCGTCTTTGACCTTTATGGCGAGGAGAATCCCCGCCAATTGGAGGAATATCAAAAAACGCCCAAACAGGGCATGACAATGGGAGGTATAAAGTGATGGACAGAAAAATGGTGAATTTTATCAAGGAGCAGTATCCCCCCGGCACCCGCATCCGGCTGAACGCTATGGAAGACCCCTATCATCCCATTCTTCCCGGCACGGAGGGCGAAGTAGATTTCGTGGACGATGGGGGGCAAATTTTCATGAAGTGGAACAATGGCCGCACGCTGCCGCTCGCCCCCGGTAAGGACAGCTTCACCGTGCTGCCGCCCAAGCTGTCCACCCTCAAGCTGTATATGCCCCTGACCGCCGACCTCTACGAGCGGAACGAGTACGGCGATTTCGACGACAGCAGCACATTGCTGGAGGGCCGTGAGCTGCGCGGCTATCAGGATCAGATCACGGCGGCGCTGGTGAAAAACCGGATGCCGGAGGAGGCAGAGCGCGGCATCATGCACTGGTACCATAAGCCTGACAGCATCAACACAAAGGTCCACTCCGCTGTGTTCACGGTAGACAGCCGAGGCGGAGAACTCTGGGGCATTGCGGAGTGCCGTGTTGCCGGGGAATTGTCGGACACCGAAATGGATACTTTGAAGGAATTTATCACCGGACAGGCTTCTGACGGCTGGTGCGAGGGTTTTGAGCAACGGGAAATCTCCGTGGATGACGGCGGTGAATTGTATGTCCACTTTTGGAATTCGGACGAGTGGAGCATCCAAACAGAGCAGGAGCTTTTCTCCCCCAAGATAGCAGAGGGCCTGCCGGAGCTGTGCTTCTCCACACTTGCCAGCACCGGCGAGCTCATCTGCATTAAGCGCGGTGAGAGCGGTTATTATCCGAGTGACGGGAGCACGGACAATCCGCAGCAGAACCACGAGCTGGCAGATTACAACAACGAACGCCTCGGCGTAACACAGGAACAGCGATTGGCGATGGAGTGCGGCAGCATGCACGGCTGGAACACTCCTGGCGCTGACCCCGGTTACTATGAGCAGAAGATGGGAGGAATGAAGTTTGGCTAAGAAAGTGTTTGCCGTTTATCTGGCAAAAGAGGACGTTCCAAACAGCGAAGCCTACGCAACGCTGGAACTGCCCGCCTCCCCGTGGGAGCTGTGGGACGCGATGGAAAAGGTGCGGCTTCAGACAGATGACATCCTGTACATGGAGATTGAAGACTACTTTGCCTTTGCGTATCTCTCTCCCCATTTGGATGGATTAGACATCAGCCTCAACGAGCTCAACGACCTCGCCGCGCTTCTGTCGGCGCTGGACGAAGTGCAGGAGGTTGCCTTTGACGGTTTTCTACGCATGGAGGTGCAGAATAAAGTCGATACCAACGGCGGCGTCATCACGCTGCAGGATCTGCGGGATCTGGCGGTCAGCGCAAAAACCGACTGTTACCATGTGGTGGATGCCGCGGATGACGCCCAGCTTGGCCGCTTCTACGCGGAAAATGAATTTATCCCCGAACTGGACGGCGTATCCAACGAGGTGTTCGAGATGCTGGACTTCGCCGGCATTGGAAGAATGATGCGATGCAATGAAAACGGTGTTTTTGTGGGCAGCCTGTATGTGCTGCGGGATGGCGAACTGACCACTGCGCCGCCCGTCCAAAAGACACTGCCGGAAAAGCCGGGATACCTCTTTCGGCTGACCCTCGGCCTGCGACCTGACTTCGGAGGAAACCGCACGGCGGTGCTGGATATGCCTGCGTCAGAAGAAGCGCTGGCTGCGGCACAGGAGCAGCTCGGCACTCTGAATTGGGAAAACACCGTTGTCCTCAATTATGACGGTATTCTTCCCAACGCTGTCTTTTTTGCAGACCTCCCCTCTGAACTGGAGGCGTTCAACGAGTTCGCCAAAGCAGTGCAGAATATACCTTTTCCTGAAAAGCAGCTTCCAAAGCTGAAGGCTCTGCTGAAGCAATTTGAAGTACAGGACATTACGACCGCCTTAAGCCTGACAGAGTGTCTGGATGACTACGTCCTCACACCGGAGATCAGCTCGCCGCAGGAAACGGCCATCGACCAGCTTCACTTCATGACAGATGACCACTCGGCGGAACTGCTGATCTCCCACGTAAACCTCTACGCCTACGGCTGCGACATCATCAGGGAGGACAACGCATCCCTTACGCCCTACGGTCTGCTGCACCGCGCGGACTACCAGCCCATGCTGACGCCAGTGCAAAAAGCATCAGAAGCGAACATGACGATGAGATGAGTAAAGCAGCTTACAACCTCTCCAGGCATTTCCGCGCAGCATAGGCGATAAAGTCTTCCGGCGTGAGGACTTCGGCACCATGTGGAATCTCACGCCATCTTTTCTGTACATCAGGATCAGGGCTACACATTGCCACCGCCATTGCAATCCGGATTTCTTTTCGTACTTCATCTACGGTGGTGTTGTGTCTACGGGCAACTTCTAACAGTGCGGTATCGGCGCTTATGTTCTTTCTCTTCATGGTATCTCTCCTTGCTATTTTGAACGGTTGCCGTTCTTATAGAACTACAATAGCACAGAGGTTTAGGGGAAAATCGTCGAACGCAGTCGAAAAAAACAGAGGTCTGCAAAAAAGCAAACCTCTGCACCGGTGTTACCGCAATTCGTCGACCAAAGTATCCAGCACATTCATCACCTTACGCTGCCCTTCTGGTGACAGTGTTTTCAATCGCTCGGAGAGCTCTGTGGCGTGAAGCAGCGTTGCCACATCCAAATTATCCTGAAGCAGCTCGTCCGTTCCAACCTTGAGCACATTGGCAATGGCAACCAGCTTTTCCAGCTTTGGCGGCTTCACGCCCCGCTCTACAACGCTCACATGATCCACGCTATAATCCACAGCGGCAGCAAGATCTTCCTGCGTCATGCCGACTCGCTCACGAGCGGCCTTGATCCGTTTACCCAATGCGATCTGATCCATACGCAATCTCCTTTTGAACGGTATCCGTTCTTAAATTATATGGGAGATGGCGTTTGTTTCACAGGAGCACACAGGGCGATTGCCGTTCCGCAAGAACGGGACACTCAGAAAAACAATCACACTTAGGGGCCGTATTCCCGGAGGGGGAAGCGGCCCTTTCTTTTTTGCGCATTGTCCTTTCCTCCGGGAGTACAGCCCCGGAAAGGAAATCACAATGCAAAACGAAAAAATTCTGGCATATCTCGAAGGCTCTTGTTTAGGAAAAGCGAACCGCGCCAGCGGAACGGAGCTGGAGCGGACCCTCCATATCAGTGGGACTTGCCTGAGAAAGCAGGTCAACCGGCTGCGGTGCAAGGAGCACCCTATTGCCAGTGACCGCAGCGGCTACTTCTATGCCACCAATGCCGGCGAGGTCTATGACACCATCCGCCAGCTGAAGCAGATGGTGTCCGGACTGGAGGCGGCCATCAGCGGTCTGGAACGGTCTATGGAACGTTTCCGGGAGCACGGGGAGGTCGGACATGGCTAAGCCGCCCTTTCCCTGGATTGGCAGCAAGGAGAAGATCGCACCGTACATCCTGCAGCTTTTCCCGCCCAAGCTGACGCAGTATGTGGAACCGTTCGGCGGCAGCGGTGCGGTGCTACTCGCGCTGCCGCCGGACCCAAACCGATTGGACATTTATAACGACTTGGATGCCGAGCTGGTGAACCTGTTCTCTTGCATCAAGGAATGCTCCAATGTTTTGCTGCGGGAACTGAAATTCCTGCCCATCCACGGCCGCAAGCTCTTCGAGTATTACCGGGACTTTGTCGCCCATAAGGAGGTCTACTTTCAAAATGTGCAGGCGGAGATCGAATGCCTCGGAGATCGCTCCTGCTTTACGGAGGAACAAGCCGGAGAACTGCTCCCCATCTTTCAGGAGCGGCTGGCGCTTTACGATGTAAAGCGGGCAGCGGCGTATTACCTTGCCATCCGCGGCAGCTTCAGCGGGACGATCAACTCTTTCGGTGTCAAAGGGTTGGATGTCGAACGCTTCCTAAAGCTGTTTCCACCGGTGTCCGCACGGTTAAAAGATGTGCCGCTGGAGAACAAAAACGCCTTGCAGCTCATTCGGGAACGAGATAAAAAAGGCAGTCTTATCTATGCCGATCCGCCCTATGTCAAAACAGAGCGACTCTACCGAGTCGCTGGGAAGCTGGGACGTTTCCGCAGATTCCATGTCCGGCTCTGGCAGGTGCTGACTGGCTGTGACGGCTATGTGGTGCTGTCCTACAACGACTGTCCATTTATTCGTAAGCTCTATCAGGATTGGTACATTTTATCTTTTCAGCGCAGCAACCCGCTCTCCCAGAAAAAGGGCTCGTCCTTTGGCGAACTCATCATCACCAACTTCGATCCACGTCCCTACATGACCAGCCAGATGAACCTTTTCGACGAGCCGTTGGGCGAATGGGAGCTGAAGCTGGTCCATATCCCAAATCATCCACCAAGGAGGAAAAAAGCATGAAATTCAATTTGAACCATGATCCTAACAATAAAACTCTTGCCATTCCCCGCGCCGCTTTGCAGCTCTCCGGACTTGCAGGCGTCAGCGACCTGATCCTCCATACCGACAGCGGCTGTATTCTGCTGCTGCCGGGAGACCCTACCGTGGCGGAGCTGCTGAAAACCATTTCTCTCATCTCCGCCATTGCACCGCAGCTGATCTCCCGTCTGGCGGAGAGAAGCCAGATGGCAATGGAGGCCGGAATGACGGAAACGGCATGCGGTGCCTGTGAACACGAACCCCACTGCTCCGGCCTTGAAATTCCGCCCTGCCAGCTGGCGGAGGCAGGGATCTCGCCCAACACCGCGCTGGAGTCCTTTGTAGAGGATGGCAGAGTCATCGTGCAGGCAGCGGAGAAAACCGCCGCAGATGTGCTCATCGACGAGCTGGACGATGATGTTCGCACCATGCTGGAGGATTCCGGTGTGCAGCTGGAGGGCGTATGCCGTCTGTTGGAAAAGGAGGAGATCTCGGGATGAACAATACTTATCCCTACCCGTATTCCGCTGCTGAAGCCCGTAAGCGGAATGAACTTTCCCTTTGGCGGGAGAGTTACAAGGCGAACATTGCCTGCCGAAATGCTATCGAGGACGCCATCCGCCAGAACTTCGATGGCATGAACCTTCAGACAGATTGTTTAAAGGCCGTGCTGGACGAATACGGCTACAAGCGCACCGCATGGGTGCTCGCCAATACGCTGCACGAACTCAAGTGGGATGGGCGTTTCAGCTACGCCAACAAGCGTTGGGCAGAGAAGATATATATTCCCACAGATCTCAACCACAACAGCGATTTTGTTGTCCGAAGCCATCCGGCCGTGCTGGATGGCTTCGTCAGTTTCTACCGCAAGGCGGTGCAGGCGTTAAATCTCTTTGGCGCGGAGCATTGTGTCGGTGACCGCGCCGAGCAGGACTATACCGGCAAGGTGCTGGTACTCAGCCCTGACACGCTGAAAGAATCCTGCTGGAGTCAGGAAAACCAGCTCTGGTATGCCCATGACGGCTTTGGCTGTTCGCCTCACGCCATTGGCCGCTCGGTGCGCTGCACCTGCCTTAGCGACGGGGAGATGACACGCTGGAACCGTAATGAGTTCATTGGCATACTGGATGACCAGTTCCTTCCGGAGTGGGCAAAGCCGAAGCTGGCAGAGCTTCAAGCGCAGGAGCAGACCGACGCGCCCACGATGGGCGGCATGAATATGAAGTGAGGAGGATGTCTGAATGTGCATGACCTATTACACCGTGGACGATCTCCGCCCCGGAAGGCCCAGATGGGATGTGAGGCAGTTTTCCGCATTGGCGGAGGCCATCGACCATTACCGGACGCTCCCCATGGACGGGACCCGCGTCCTTGGTATGGCGGATGACGCCCACGCTTATGAACTCATCCGCTGTGTGCGCCTTTTCCCCGGCGACGCCCAGGGCGAGGATGTTCTGGCGGCAGATTACCGGCGCAGCGGCTTGGCGAAAAAGAATGCTGACCTGAAAACTGCGCTGGATATCTGCTTAGAAGCTCTGCATCCCCGCTTTCTGTTGGAACCGGAGCGCTTGGTGCCCGTTCCCCAGCGCAGAAAGCTGCGGGAAGAGCTGCGGGAGGCGCTTCTCTGGCAGGGTTATGAAGAAAACTACGATTCCGCCATCCGTTCCGTTTTTGCGGGCGGCGTTGGCTGGATCTCACCCCAGGACGTGAAAAAGCAGCGGCAGCTTCCACTTGTGCTGAGCTACCGGGTAGACGGTATGTCGAAAGACGGTGCCTACCTCTCCTTAGAGCTGGAGCCTTGGGAATATGACCTTCTGCTGGAGCAGACGAAAAATCACTATAAAAATAAAGAAAAGAGGAACACAAAATGAAACGAATGTTATCTCTCTGCGCTGCGGCGCTGTGCCTGACTTTGGCACTGACACCCACTGCGCTGGCGGCGGACTTTGAACCCGCGGTGCCGGACGCCAAGGTCTGCTATCCCACTGCCATCGTCCGAAACGACGATGGCACAGAACTGAAGAAAATCTATGATCTGAGTCCGGAAGACGATCCTGCGGGCATTCCCCGCTCGGACTTTCGGCAGGACGGCTTTCAGTACACCCTGACGGATCTTCTGAAGCAGGAGCTTCCGGAGAACGAGAGTCGTCAGCACACGGAGCACGTCTCCATTGAGAGCGCTAAAAAGGATATGGAATCCGTGCTGGCACTGCTGCCGCAGGAGCGTGATTTCATCACGGATGATGGGCTTATGGGCACGCTCACGCTGAAGCTCGACACCGTGCAGGTCGAGCCGTCCGGCTACGGCAGTTCTACAAAGCAGCTTTCCGTCAAGCGCAGCTATCCCAATCTTGCCGAGCAGGATACACAGTACATCCCCAAGAGCATTGAGGACGGCGGCAGGACCCTGACGCTCTCCGACATTCAGTGGCAGACCGACAATACCGCCAACATGGACGGCTACGCCGTGGCGGACCGCTATACCGCCGTTGCCACGTACACCGGCAGCGCCACCAGCAGCTACGTGAAAGGCTATACCGTCACAGCAGATTACACCGGCACCGTCAGCCGAATCGCCCTGAACCGTGTCCGCTATGTCGCCATTTTTGAGGGAACGCCCATCCAGCCCGCAGAGCCTGCGAACGTACCTTCCGCGGCATCCGCTTTCCGCTGGTCCTATGTGCTGATTCCTCTCGGAATTGTGGCTGCGGCAGGAGCCGGTGTCGGCGGTGCGCTGCTGGTGAAGCACAGAAAAGAAAATGCAGATGAGGAGGAAACAGAAGAATGAAGAAGATCATCACCCTTTGCCTGAGCCTTTGCATGACAGCAGCTTTGGCGGCTCCGGCGTATGCGCTGGAATACAGTATCGACGCGCCGGACGATTACGACTTCGGCAGGAACACCTCCATCGAGGTCATCCACACAGCAGATGGCGGCGCTATGAAAAATACCGACGTCAGCAAGAACGCAGCCCTCATTCCGCCCGCCTTTGGCTCAGAGAGCATGAATGCGCTCCATACCGGCGAATACCTGACGCCGAATCTTGCGCCGCGCACCCTTCCCACGGCTGGCGCCGTGATCAGCGGCAGCGGTGATGTGGTTACCCCAGGGAGTACGGTAAGCAGCGGCAACGGCTATCAGCCCTCTGTGCTGTTCACGGAGGTGGCGAGCGATCTTTACTACAAAAACGGTTCCCTCGGCAAGATTGAGATCCCCGCGCTGGGTCTGAGCGTGAGGATCTATCAGGGTACGGACAGCAAGACGCTTGCCAAAGGCATTGGGCATTTCGAGGACACCTCCATCTGGGAGGGCAATGTCTGCCTCGCCGCCCATAACCGCGGCGCCAACAGCTACTTCGGGCAGATCCACACGCTGAACATCGGGGACAAGATCACCCTGACGACCAAGCTGGGCACCCGCACCTACAAGGTGACGGATGTCAGCAAGGTCAGCGAGACAGACCGCAGCGGTCTTGCGGACTCCGGCGAGAATATGCTCACGCTTTACACCTGCGTCCGCAACCAGCGGGACCAGCGCTGGTGCGTCACCGCGGTAGAGACTTGATTTTTTCTCCGTTTTGCCGGATCGGTTCTGTTCGACTTCTGCCCATCGCCTGTGATATGGTGAAGCTGCGAGGAAGATTTCCACATACCAATTAAAAATGGAGGCAGAATTATGAACAGGATCAAAAATACCGGACTTGTCCTCTGCGGCCTCGTACTGGGGCTTTCGCTGAGTGCTCCTGCGGCGCAGGCGGTGGAATCGCTGAAAGCAACACTTTCCACCAACCGCATCCTTGTAGACGGTCAGGAAGTCCACCTGACGGCGTACAACATCAACGGCAATAACTACGTCATGCTGCGCGACGTCGGCAGAGCGGTCGGCTTCAATGTCTATTGGAACAGCGATGCCAAATGTGTACAGGTCGAATCGGGCAAGCCCTACACCGGCGAAGCGCCGGTAACGTCTGCGGAGGCAAAGCCCGTGGAGCAGCCTTCGCAGACAGATGTTGCCACCGCAAAGCAGGACATCATTGACCGCACCAATGCCCTGCGTAAAGAAAATGGCGTTGCCGCGCTGCGCGTCAACGACAGGCTCATGCAGGCGGCGCAGGTCCGCGCCGACGAGATGGCCGCCAGCGGCATCTACTCTCACACCCGTCCGGATGGGCGCAAGAGCAACACCGTCACCGACAGCAAATACACTGGAGAAAATATTCACAGTATATCGGAGTTGTACCTCGAGCAACAGCAAAAAACGCTCTCCGAGGCGGTGGTCAATCTGTGGTCTAATTCCAAGGCTCACGCGGACAACATGACAAGCTCCCGCTACGGCGAGATCGGCGTCGGACTGGCGTGCGGCGTTAACCAAAACGGCCTTGACTGCTGGTACTGCGTGCAGGTCTTCCTGCTGGACGGCTGCGAGGTCACCTGGGTGGATACGCCCGCAAGTAAGTAAATCATCAACTCTCGCGCAAGAGCAGATCGGTAAGGTCTGCTCTTTTTGTTACACATTGTTTAGAAAGGAGAACCCTATGAAACCTATGAAAAAACGCCTGTTGTCACTGCTTTTGACGCTGGTGACGATCTTGAGTCTGCTGCCGACTGCGGCGTTGGCCGCATCGCACAGCGGTTCCGGCCTCAAAATTACCACCAACCAGGCATATTGGAGCACGCGCCTGCTTGCCAACGGAACCCCGTACAGCTACCGCCCGCCGCTGGTGGACGGCAAGCTCGTGTACTGTATGGATAGCGGACTTGGCTATCACTACGCCACCGCGTCGTACCTGAATTCCTTTACATGGACTTCCGGCACCGGTGCAGATGCAGATGCGGTATTCCAGAGCGCACTCACGAACAGTGGTCTCAGCGAGATGGACGCCGCGACCGTCGAGAACGTCAAGTGGATGATGACCTACCTCAACGACTGCAAGGAATCCAACGTCGGCCAGCTTTTTATGGCCGTACAGACCTACGTTTGGGAGAATCAAAGCTATAAAGGCGAGCCCGGTGGAGACGGCGACGCGGGCGGCTACGCCAACGCCGACACCTACGAGCTGTATCTGAGCCTTATCGACTCCCTCCTTGCAAAGAAAGCAGCTGAGGATGCCGAGTTCCAGCGTCAGATCGAGGAGTACGCTGCGCAGGGCATTGCTGCAACCATCGTGGAGGATGAGAGTGCAAGATGGGCGGTGTATGCGATCTCCAGCAACCGCAAAAATCAGTCATTCTTTAACTACTATGGACCGCGCAAGCTCGTGACGGGCGAGCCTGCGCCCGACCAGCCCGAGCAGCCTACGGGCGGCACAGGCAAGATCACGCTGAAGAAAACTGCCAGTGGAACCACAACTGGTCTCGCCGGCGCACGTTTCGGCATCTATTTCAACGGGCAGATCGTCGGCAGCGACATCACCAATGCTCAGGGCGAGATCTATGTCGAGGACGCCGCGACCGGCCTTTGGAGTTTTGTCGAGACATCCGCACCGGACGGCTATTGCGTCGATCCCACGCCGAAGAGCGTGTACGTAGATGTAACTGAGGGTGACCGCGAATACACCGTTGCGGCGGTCAACTACGAAAAGCCCGATATGAAGATCATCAAGCGCGACGCCATGAGCGGCAAGCCCATCGCTGGCACGGTCTTTTCCATTAAGTCCGTTACCGGCAGCTATTCCACCTCCGTCACGACCGGGACGGATGGCTCCGCAACGCTTTCGGCACTTCCCGCAGGCGTCTATGTGGTGCGCGAGGAATCCGTTCCGGAGCCGTACATCGTGAGCAATACCGAACAGACCGTGGCACTGCGCCCCGGCAAAACCTCTGAGGTGCGCTTTCAGGATTACCAGAAGCCCGGTCTGGAAATTTTGAAGAAAAACATTGCCACCGGGGAGCCTATCGAGGGCGTCACCTATCTCATTGAGCAGATCGACGGCAGTTTCTCCACCAGCGCTACCACGGACAGCGCGGGGCGCATCTTCCTCGATTCCATCCCCGTGGGCAGCTATCGCATCACGGAGAAAAATGTGCCTTCCCATGTCATTCTCTCTGAGATCCCCCAGGGGGTCTATCTGGAAGCAGGCTGCACCAGAACGGTGACCTTCTTCAACGCGGTCAAACCCTCCCTGACGATTCTGAAGCGGAACAGCGTCACCGGCGATCCTCTCTCCAATGCCAAATTCCATATCTATTACGGCTCGGATAATACCACCACCGGCGAGATCAACGACCTCGGCGTGTTCACAACGGACGAGAGCGGAAAAATCACCCTCACCGATGTAAACCGTGGCTGGTACAAACTGGTGGAGGAGTCCGCTCCCAAAGGCTTCGGCATTCAGGGCAGCGGCGTGACCGAGTTCTATCTGGAAGCCAACACCTCCAAGACCGTAACGGTGGACAATGTTCCTCACAGCGCCCTCGTCGTGTACAAATATGACGCCAAAACCGGAAAGGGACTGGAGGGCTGCCGCTTTGAACTGCGTTATCTCAGCGGCAATACCAGCGGCACTGGCGGCACAGTCATCGGGACCTATGTGACCGGCCCCAACGGAGCGTTCACCGTGACAAACCTTAAAAAAGGCACCTATGTCTGTCAGGAACTCGAAAGTGACGGAAATCACATCATCGACCGCGAACCCCAGACGGTGTGGATCTCCGGCGAGGATCAGGATGTGGTGACACTCCGCTTCGGCAATGCCCCACTGGGCAGCCTGCTCATTACAAAGCTGAGCGACGACAGCAAGCACGAACCGCTCTCCGGCGTAGAGTTCCTGTTGACCGACAGCAGCGGCAATTATCTCGGCAATGACAACGGCCGCTTCACCACCAATGCCGCGGGCGAAATTCTGGTGGATGGTCTGGAACCCGGCATGACGGTCATTGCCCGTGAAGTCAGAGCAAAAACGGGCTACCTGTTGGATGACAGCCCCCAGCACGCACTCATCAAGAGCGGCGAAACGGCGCATTTGCAGTTTCTGAACCAGCCTGCCGGAAATCTCATCATCCGCAAGGTCAGCTCCGGTCCCAACAAGGAGCCGCTGGAGGGCGTAGAGTTTAAGATCACCTATGCGGATGGCAGCTTTGTCCCGGACGCCAACGGCGAACTGTCCAGCAACGGCATTTATTACACCAATAAATCCGGCGAGATCCGCATCTCCGGCGTCGTCGGCACCGTGGTAGCGACGGAAAGCAAGACGATTCCGGGCTTCACCATTGATGAAGCGACCCGCACACAGACGGTGGTAGTCAATCCCAACGACACGCAGACGCTGACCTTTTACAACAAACCCACTACAACATTGATTCTCCAGAAATACATTTCCGGCACGAAAAATGAACCGCTTGCCGGGGTACAGTTCCTTGTGACGGACTCCTCCGGTGCGGTAGTCGGCCCCAACAACGGCTACTATACCACCGACGCTGCAGGCCAGATCGTCATTGAGGGTCTGACCGACGGCATGACGATCACTGCCAAGGAAGTCAAGACGGTGGACGGTTTCGTGCTGGATGGCACGCCACAGAGCATCAAGATCGACCAGAGCCAGTCTCCCCAGCGCATGACTTTCTGGAATGAGCGACAGGGCGCGCTGATTATCAACAAGCTGTCCTCTCTGGACCGCAAGACGCCGCTGGAGGGCGTTACCTTCAAGATCACTACGGCTACCGGCGAGTTTGTCCCCGACGAAAACGGAAAAATCAGCTCCAACGGTCTGTACTATACCGACGAAAACGGGCAGATCATTCTCAAGGGCGTCACCGGCACACTGGTGGTAACAGAGGAAAAATCCATCTCCGGTTACACCATCGACGAGAACACCCGCACGCAGACCGTGGTGGTCAACCCCAACGACACGCAGTCCCTCTATTTTTATAATGCTCCCATCGGCGGGCTGGAGTTGGTGAAAGTGAATGCGGCGGACAAAACCCAGCGCATCCCCAACACCACCTTCGAGATCCGCCGTGTCAGCGATGGCGGTCTGGTGGACACCGTCACCACCGGAACGGACGGTCGCGTGTATGTGCCGCTGGAAAGCGGCAGCTACTATGCCGTGGAAACGGAGGCGGGCAAGGGCTTCCAGTTGGACAACACCCCCATTTATTTCGCCGTGGAGGATGGCAAAACCACGACTAAAACGGTGACCAACAAAGCCATCTCCGGTATCCTGATCCATAAGGTCGATTCGACCACCGGCGAGGGCATCTACGGCGTTTCCTTCATTCTGTACGATGCCAGCAACAATCCCATCGCGCAGGAAACCAGCGATGACCGGGGGTATGTCCGTTTTGAAAATCTGACCGCTGGCCGTTTTTATCTGCGTGAATTGGAAAATGAGGGATATATTCCCGACACGCAGAAAAAGACCGTGTATGTAAAGTCCGGCGAAACCACGGAAATCGAATGGAAGAATACGCCCATCACTGGTCAGATCCAAATCGTCAAGACCTCGGCGGACTATAATTCCATGAATGGCTGGCCCGCCGGGACGCCGATTCCCAACACCGTCTTTGAAGTTTACAATGCCCGCACCAACCGTCTGGTGGATACGATCAAGACGGATAAAAACGGCTTGGCGGTGAGCAAACCTTTGCCGCTGGCGCGGTACAAGATCGTAGAATCCAAGGCGGCGGAGTTTTACGGGCTGGATAAGACACCCATTGAAGTGGAGATCGAACACGCTGGTCAGATCGTCAAGGCAGCCATGACCAATAAGAGCCTGTACACCAATGTGTCCATCAAGAAAACCGGCTACGTGGAGGTCATGCCGGGGCAGCTTGTCCGCTACAATTTCACCGGTATTGCCAACAATTCCACCACGGCGCTGGAATCCTTCTACTGGCGCGATACCCTGCCCGTCAAGGCGGTGCGCCTTGAAAAGATCTACACCGGCACGTGGAATACCCCCGGAAATTATAAGATCGTGTACAAAACCAATCTCAGCGGTGATAACTGGCGCACGCTGGCAGATAATCTGAGTACATCCAAAAACTATGTCTTGGATGCCTCTCCTGCGGCGCTGGGACTTGCTTCCAATGAGTATGTGACGGAGTTCATGGCGGCGTTCGGCATTGTACCTTCAAACTTCCGTCAGGTGGAGGCGCCCCGCGTAGACTGCAAGGCGCTTTCAAAGCTCACCGGCGGCACGCAGTTTGTCAACACGGCGGATGCAGGCGGCGTCTACAATGGGCAGTGGATCATGGCGACCTCCCGCTGGGTCACCCGTGTCTATGCCCCCAGCAAGCCCCTGCCTCGCACCGGTTATTAAGGACTAACAACGGATGCCGCTCCGCAAGGGGCGGCATCCCCATTTTAAGGAGGTTGAGATTTCTTGAAATACAGAAAAATGATTATTCTGACATTGACGCTTCTGCTTCTGACCACCCTCTGCTGCACCTCGGCACTCGCTGCGGGCGGGGATGTTGCGGGAGCGGTGGAGCAGACATGGACGGAGGCGGCCAAGCAGATCAAGAGCGTGGTGGAGAAGGTAGTGTTCCCGGCATTGGATATGATCCTCGCCATCGCATTCTTTGTGAAACTTGGTGGCGCGTACTTTGATTATCGCCAGAGAGGACAGTTTGAATGGACCGGCCCCGCCATTCTCTTTGCCTGCCTGATTTTCAGTCTGGTTGCGCCGAAATACATCTGGAATATCATTGGGATCTAATTCGTGAAGAAAGAATTTAAAAATCGAATCCGGACTCTCCTGCCAGAGGCAACGAATAAGACACAATGGTTGCTTTGCCGGCGAATGCTGTAGGCCTATAAAGTTACCTTTTACACCTCACAAAGATAGGCTTGCATAAAAAGTGTTATCTTGATATAATACTATCAAGAAATTGATAAGGAGGGCTTTCTATGCAAATCAGACCATCCTCTGCTCTGCGGAATGAGTACACGCAGATCTCTGAGCTGGCAAAGGCATCCGGTGAACCGATCTTCATCACGAACAAGGGTGAAGATGACGGTGTTTATATGAGCATGGCAGCATACGAGGAGCGGGAAAAAATGTTCCGACACCGCGACAAAATTTATGCTGCGGAACTCAGCAGATTGAGCGGAGAGCCTGTCTGCACGCCGGAGGAGCTTGACGAAAGAATGGAGGAGCTGTTCCGTGCCTACGAAAAGTAAACTGGTCTATCTTCCTCCTGCTCAACACGACTTCGAGGAGATCGTAAAGTATCACATTACGGAGGCAGGAACTCCCTACGCGCGAAAAATCTACAGCACAATGAAAACGACCATAAACCGTCTGCGGGATTTCCCGCTGATGGGGCAAACGCATCCGGACCCGATCCTTGCGGCAAGCGGTTACCGTAAACTTGTGCTGACGAAGACTTATGTTGCCATCTACAAATTGATTGGGGACACCGTCTACGTTTATGCGATCGTCAATGGCACAACAGATTATCCGCGGCTGCTCAAGTAAGCGCTGCAGTCAGATGCAAAACAAAATACTCTATATGAAAGGCCGTCGCCCATCTGGGCGGCGGCTTTCTGCATTTTCGGAGGTGAGCGAAGATATTTATTTGGAACTTTGTTGCCGCTACAGTTTTGGATCAGCTGGTGGATTGGATCTACGGGCAGATCGTGGGCTTTCTCGGCAATTTCTTTGCCCTCATGGGCAATATGGGCGTGGAACTTTTTGAACTGGAATGGGTCAGCGCCATCATTCTCTTTTTCTCCCGCCTTGCGTGGGCGTTGTTTTCCGTCAGCGTGGTAGTCTGCGCCTTTGAGTGCGGCATTGAATACTCCACCGGCAGAGGCAATCTCCAGCAGTGCGGGATGAATATCATCAAGGGCTTTCTGGCGGTAAGCCTCTTCACCGTTGTCCCTGTCCGGCTCTATGCTTTGTCGGTGTCGCTGCAGGGAACCTTTTCCGCAGGGCTTACCGGCTACGGTCGGAGCATTGGTGAGGTGGGACAGGACATCATTACGGAGCTCAATGAGATCCAGACCCTGTCGGATGTGGTGAACAGCTCCCACTTTGGTCTCGGCATCATCACCAGCCCCATTATGCTTCTCTTTTGCGTGATCCTTATGGGCTATGCGGTGCTGAAGGTGTTTTTTGCCAACCTGAAACGCGGGGGCATCCTGCTCATCCAGATCGCGGTGGGCAGCCTCTATATGTTCAGCGTTCCGCGTGGCTATCTGGATGGATTCATGGGCTGGATGCGGCAGGTCATCGGCTTGTGCCTGACTGCCTTCCTCCAGTCCACCATCCTCATTGCGGGACTTATGGTGTTCAAAGACCACGCGCTGATGGGCGTTGGACTCATGCTCTCCGCAGGCGAAGTTCCCCGCATCGCCGGCAGTTTCGGTCTGGACACCACAACAAAGGCCAATATTACGAGCGCCGTTTATACGGCACAGTCCGCGGTGAATGTGACGAGGACCATCGCCGCGGCAATCAAATGAAAAAGGGTGTGTATGATATGACACAGTCAACGAGGAAACTTACGATGGGGAGCCTGTTCGATGGTATCTCCGGTTTCCCTCTGGCTTCGGTTCGGTGCGGCATCGAGCCGATCTGGGCCAGCGAGATCGAACCGTTCCCCATACTGGTATCAAAGATCCGTTTCCCCCGCATGGAGCAGATGGGAGACATCACAAAACTGAACGGTGCGTATCTGCCGCCTGTGGACATCATCTGCGGGGGCAGCCCGTGCCAGGACTCAGCGTGGCCGGAATGCGTGCCGGGTTGAACGGTGCGCGTTCCGGCCTCTTTATGGAACAAATACGAATCATTCAGGAGATGCGAGATGCAGACAAAAAATCTGGACGGACAGGAATCCATATTCGGCCGAGATTCGGGATCTGGGAAAATGTCGTCGGCGCTCTCTCAAGTGGGCGGGACGCTGAAACGGGTCAGAAGAAGCCTGGGGCGGATTTTCAAAAGGTCCTCGAAGCGTTCCTCCAAGTTGAAGAACCATACCTTCATGCTGTTAGACCTGAGACCGGGCGCTGGGAATATGCTGGGGGCATATTGGGAGTACGATCCTCCGTGGCTTGGATCGTTTGGGACGCTCAACACTTCGGAGTGCCCCAAAGACGCCGTCGAGTGTTCCTTGTGGCAGATTTTGCAGGCTACAGCGCCATCCCGATACTCGCTATCCCAGACAGCGTGCCTGGGTATCCTGCGCCGCGCAGCCTGCCGCGGCAAATCGCTGCCACCCTTATTGGAAGCAGCTTTGCGTATGCAGGCAGGGCTTGACCCGCCTGCCCCTATGTTCGGTGAAACGAAAGCTTATCATATCAATCAGCGCAATGAAGGCTTTGACCTGGACGGTGTGTCCGGTGCATTGATGGCAACGCAGAACCTCCAAATGCAGACCTTTATCACAAATCCCGGCAGCAGTCAGAGTGGTCCGCAAAAACAGATCGCATTCGCCGCCAACCAGCGGGACGAGGTGCGTGACCTGCATGATGTAGCAGGCGCGCTGCAGGCTCAGCCGGGGTTGAAACAACAAACCTTTGTCGCTGGATTTTCTGCTGGAGCTGGCGCGAGCGCCGGGACCATTGGATATCAGGAGGACGTAGCGCCCACGCTGAAAGGCAGCCCCAGCGGGAACTGTATGCCCAGCATCCTCTGCATCAATGATCAGGGTGGGCAGATCATGGAGTGCAGCGAAAATGTCACCGGAACCCTGCGGGCACAGGAACACGGGCACCAGCCTCTGGTGCTGCGTCCGACAGGGCCCAAAGTTTATGAAAACCACGGCATTGACGGAAGATACACGGGGCCGCACGATGTAGCCCCCACCATGTCCGCCCGCTATGGGACCGGAGGGAACAACATTCCCCTTGTACAGCAGGAGGAGGTCATCTGCATTGCAGGCAACGCCATTGACCGGCAGCCGCAAAACGGCGGCAACGGCTTCGGCTGGCAGCGGGACATTTCCTATACCCTGACCACCTCGGATCGCCACAGCGTCTATGCCCGCCAGCGGGTAGATCAGTTCAGGGATGATGAGATCGCCTCCACGGAGAGCGCGCGGCAGCACAAGGACGCTACAGACCTCATCTGCCAGCCACCCTCTACTTGGGATGCGGACTGCCGGAATCTCATTCGCCGCCTCACGCCTTTGGAGTGCGAACGGCTCCAGGGCTATCCGGATGGCTGGACCGATGTTCCCGGCGCTTCGGACTCCGCACGCTATAAAGCCCTCGGCAACAGCGTTGCCATCCCCTGCGTGGAATACCTCATGCAACGGGTGGCTATGGTCATTACGCTTGATTTGGAATGGGATTTTTAGTTGGCTTTGGTAATAGCTTTCACACTTGCTTTCGGGTATCTTAGCTTTACCATTAAAAAGACAGGAGGAACTGCTATGGCAGAAAAAACGCGCAACCTCTGCGCGCAGATTCCCGTGGAGCTGCATGACAAGGTGCGGCAGCGTCAGGCGGAATCCGGCGAGACACTGAGCCGGTACATGACCGTGCTTATTACCAAATTTTATGAAATGGAGGACAATGCGAAGATGGACAAGGACAATGTGAGGACGGTGGCGTTTCAGGTGCCCACCGAGCTGTTTGAGCAGCTCAAGGCATACCTCAAGCGGAACGGCATCAAGCAGAACGCCTTCTTCCTGGACTGCATCCAGCAGGCGCTGGCGTAGGACGCCGGCGTTGGTGAAGAATAAGAAATATATCGCGCGAACCGCTGCTGAGATTCTCGGCAGCGGTTTTGCTTTGGAGGAACCAAATGTTTATTTACCCTGAAAACTTGAAAGCCAAGCCCATGCTGTGGCTCTGGCTGCTGCGGGACATCGCCGTGATCGGCATCGGCGCTTTGCTCTCTGTGCTGGCGCTGACCCAGGGCCTCGGCATGGGACTGCTGGTGGTCACGGTGCTGTATGCCTTCCTCACCATTCAGGTGGATGGCTCCAGCATTCTGGATTTCCTGCGCCGCGCCGCCTGTTTTCTCTTTCTGCGGCAGCAATACTATGAATGGAGGCTGGACCCATGAATCGGAAACAGAAAAAGGAGCTGCGCCAGCGGCAGTCGACCCGGCAGCTCATGGGGATCGTCCGTGTGACGCCCCACGGCATCGTGACAGATTCCGGAGAGCGGGTCTTCTTCCTGATCCAGCCGGACAACCTCTCCGTCCTGTCCCCGGAGGTCATCCGGGGCCGCGTCCGCTCCCTCACCATGCTTCTCAGCACCCAACCAACCTTGGAAATTCTGGCTCTGGATTCCCGCGAATCCTTCCAGCGAAATAAAGAGTATTACCTGCGGCGACTGGAGGAGGAAACGGAGCATGCCGTGCGGGAGCTGTTAGAGCGGGACATGGCCCATCTGGATGCCATTCAATTCTCATCCGCCTCCTCCCGCAGATTTGTGCTGGTGCTCCCACTGGATGAAAAAGCCGGTGCGGATGAAGGTGCGCTGCGGCAGTTGGAGAAAAGCATCTGCGACCACGGGCTCCGCGTGCGTCTGGCGGAGGAACAGGATGTGAAGCGCCTGCTGGCGATCTACTACCGGCAGGATCTCACCACGGAGGTGTTCCGTGATTTCGATGGAGAGGAGTATGTACATGGCTAAAAAGAAACAGAAGAAGAAAAAGAAGATGCCGGAACAGGTTCAGCGCCCGAAGGACTTTCTGGACATGATTGCGCCCGCGGCGGTGAAGTTCAACACAGATCACTTCATCCTCGGCAGCCGGTATCACACGGCGATGGCGCTGAAAAGCTACCCGCCCATGACGGATGAGCTGGCGCTGCTGCGGGGCCTTGGCGATATGGGCGGCGTCAATCTGCGCCTGACGGCACGGCAGGTCACCCCTGCCGAGGAGGACGCCATCCTCCACGCCGCCACCAACAAAAGCCGCATGGAGCGGAGCAACACGAACGATTACAAGCAAAGCGTCACGGCGGAGGCCAACCTGCGGGATATGGCGGAGCTGCTGGCGAAGCAGCGGCAGGAAAAGGAGCCGCTCATCCACTGCGGCGTGTATCTGGACATTGCAGCCGCGGATACTGAAAAGCTGCGCGCGGCGCGGGACACCGTATCCGCCCAACTGGTGCGCTCCCGCATGGGCGCCGATCCGCTGCTCCTGCGCCAGCGGGAGGGCTTTCTTTCCGCCAACCCCGCAGGCGGCAGCCAGCTTGCCAATTTTGCGGAGCGTGTCCTGCCTGCCAGGAGCGTTGCCAATCTGTACCCCATGAACTATTCCGGCAAAACCGATCCCGAGGGCTTCTTCATTGGCCGTGACCGCTTCGGCTCCAACATCATTGTGGACTTCGACCGCCGTGCCTCTGACAAGACCAACGCCAGCGCCCTCATCCTCGGCAACACCGGACAGGGCAAGAGTTATCTTCTGAAGCTCCTGCTCTGCAATGTGCGGGAGGCGGGCAAAAGCGTCATTTCATTGGACTCCGAGCATGAGATGGAGGACGAGTGCCGCGCCCTGGGCGGCTGCTTTCTGGACTACTTAAGCGGGCAGTACCGCATCAACCTGCTGGAGCCCCGCTGCTGGGACGATGGCAGCGGGCCGGAAGACCCGGACGCGCCGGACGCTTTCCGGGGGACGCTGCTCTCTCAGCACATCTCCTTCCTGCGGGATGTGTTCCGCGTCTACAAGGGCTTTGACACGCCCCACATCGACACGCTGGAACTGATGGTGGAGAGCCTGTATAAAAAGTGGAACATCACCGACCACACGGACTTTGCGTCGACGCGGCCGGAGGATTACCCCATCCTCTCCGACCTCTACGATACGATCCAGGAAGCCTATGACAACTATGACGCCGCCGGTCTTTATCCGCGGGAAATGCTGCGGGATCTGCTGCTGGGGCTCCATTCCATGTGCCGTGGCGCGGACGCCCGGTTCTTCAACGGGCATAGCAATATTGACCGTTCCAAATTCCTTGTTTTCTGTGTCAAGGGACTGGATAACATGGCGGAAAATCTGCGGAACACGTTGCTGTTCAGCCTGCTGTCCTATATGTCGGATCAGCTTCTGACGCTGGGCAATTCCGTGGCGGCCATTGATGAGCTGTACCTGTGGCTGTCCGATCCCACCGTCATCACCTACATCCGCAACGCGCTTAAAAGAGTACGAAAAAAGGAATCCGCCCTGTTCCTTGCCAGCCAGAATCTGGAGGACTTCACCCAACCGGGGATACGGGAGCTGACACGCCCCCTCTTTTCCATCCCCGTCCATCAATTTATCTTTAACGGCGGCAACGTGGATAAGAAGTTTTTCATGGATAACCTCCAGCTGGAGGAGTCCGAATATGCCCTGATCCGGGACCCGCAGCGCGGCTCCTGCCTCTACAAATGCGGCAACGAACGCTATCTCTTACAGGTGCAGGCCCCAGAGTACAAGCAGGCCCTCTTCGGAACGGCAGGTGGACGGTAATGGCGGTACCCGTTGCAGCACTGGCGAAGCTCGCTGCTGCCGCGCTCTCAGGCGAGGATACCCGGCGAAAGCTGGGCTGGATCGTGGCGGCGATCTGTTCACCATTGATCCTGACGCTGGCGCTGATCTGCTCTCTGCTCTCCGGCAGCGCGGAGCATAACAACTCCGCCGTTCTGCTGTGCTTTCATGGTGGAGATATTCCGGGCAAAACGCCTGCGGAATATGTTGCTTACATTGAAGATATGCGCCGCAGCTTCACACTGCTGGACGACGCCATCGCCGCCGTCAATGACATGACGGAGGATAGCGACAGCCTTGACGGTATCCGCGTCAAGGCCGTTTTCTACGCCATTTTCTTTGGAGAGGACGCACCAAGCAAGAGAGCGCATAAGCAGTTCGTGGACTGCTTTGTAACCTACGAGGAGCGTACCCGCACCGTCACCGATGAGGACGGGACGGAAACCGAGGAGAGCTACACCGTGGCGATTCCCGTTATGGACATGGTGGAGGTCTACAGCAATATTGAAAACACACTTCACTTGGAAATATCTGCGGAACAGAAGTCAAACGCCGACAGTGTGTACAATTTGGTGCGCTATGGCGTTGCCGGAGGTTCAGAGGGCTGGATACCCGGCGCGGATGTGCCATTTATCGGTGCGGACGGTTTCTGTTCTCCAATCGGCTCGGGCTGGGAAAGCCGTGTCACCTCTGAATTCGGCAACCGCATCGATCCCATCACCGGGAAGCGCAAGGGGCACACCGGCATGGACTTGGCTGTCCCCACCGGTACGCCCATCCGCGCGGCGCTGGGCGGGACGGTAACAGTCTCCAAGTACAACGCCGGAGGCTATGGCTACTACGTGTGCATCGACCACGGCAACGGACTCGTTACGCTGTACGGCCACTGCTCTCAGCTTCTGGCGAGAGTGGGACAAACCGTGCAGGCGGGAGACATCATCGCCCTCTCCGGCAGCACCGGGCGCTCCACCGGTCCGCATCTCCATTTCGAGGTGCGCGTCAACGGGGAACGGACGAATCCAAGGGCATATCTGCCGAAAGGCTGAAAGGAAAAATCGATTATGAATACTGCAATAAAACCGATCACGCCGGAGTGTGAGCAGGAGTTGGTTGCGAAGCTCGTGGATTTTCTCAGCAGCCGCTACGACGCTGGGAATCTCTATGACATTCTGCGTCACGGACTCGGCATGGATCACAGCGACATGGAGGCGCTGGGCTTCCAGCTCCGCGATTACTACGAGGAGGTTGAATAATATGGCATATGAGAAAGTCCCCAGACCGTCCACGGTCTATCACCTGACGAAAAAGGAACACCTTGACAGCATTCTGGACGACGGTGTGATTCGCCGCTTCGATGATACCGAATGCTGGTTCTGCGAGAGCCTCGATAAGATGCGGGCATACATGGCACAGACGGTTCTCTGTGAAGGCAAGTCTTATTACGCCGTGGGCGGTCAGCTCTGCCGCTATCCCAAATTCGTGCCGGAGGATTATGTTCTCCTCAAACTCACGCCCCGTGGCTATGAGGATAACTGGTACCGCTGGAATCAGGAGATCCCTCCCGGCAGTTCCAGAGAACTGATGCAGGCAGCAAAAGAATTCTCCATGCTGAAAATCGGCTACCGCGGCGATATGGCGTTCAAGGAACCGGAGGTTATAGATGTGCCGAAATTTCTTTCCGGGGAGATCGTCAGCCATAAGGAACTGACCTCCAGTGAAATGTGGGGACTGATATTTGAGCGGACCGAGGCAGAGATGGCAGCCTATATGCGCGGGCTGGATCAGCTGGAACGGGATGAACTGATTCAGTCTGCAGCGGAGATATCAGCCATGCAGGTTTGCCGCGGCAGGCTGACGGTACAAGGGGAAAGCCTGCCCAGAGAGGAACTTCAATTTTTGCTGCAGGCGGAAAGACCTCTGGAGGTTCTCCGTGAGGCTTGGCTGGAGCATCAGAGCGTAGACGAGGGCGAAATCTTTTCCAGTCTGCTTTCCGGTCTGCGCGAAGAAACACAGAGAATGGAATCCTCGACGATGCAGATGAAATAGGAACGAAGGAATATGCCGACTATGAAAAAAGAAAATGTCACGATCACATTCGAGAGTGAGCAGCTTGCCGCTCTCGAATTTTCACTTAAAAAGAAGAACACCAGCGTGCAGGCGCAGTTGGAGGAGCTGCTCAAATGCCTCTACGAATCCGAGGTGCCGGAGCCGGTGCGGGAGTATCTGGACAGCCGCGCGGCGCCCGCTGCCCGTCCCCGCCGTCCAGCAAGACCGGCGAAGCCGCAGCCGCGGGAGGAGCCTCCCTCCGTATTGGAACAGCCTGTCGGCGAAAGGGCTGGTGACTGAGATGGCGGATCATGTAGACATCACACTGTGGATCGACCGACGTTGGAAGGATGCCATCGAGAAGCATCTCAAAGGTGAAACCCTGCAGGAGCATCTGGAGAATGTGCTGGATGAGCTTTGCAACCAGCTCCCAGAACGTGAGTATAAACGCATCAGTGCCGAAATCTACGCAGAGGATGTCGCGCAGCGTGCAGAGGAAGAAGCAGCCCGCACCTACGCTGCCTACCATGTGACCGAGCGTGGGCAGGAGTGGTACTTCAAGACCTCGCCCGGTGAGGAACTGTTGGATGCCGCAGAAAAGCTGCGTGGCTATGTCACCGCAGAGAAAGGCACTGCACCGGATCTGTTCATCAAAATGTTTGCGGACGGCCGCCCCATCACAGCGCAGGAGTACAACGCGCTCACGGCCCTTCGCATGGAGAACACCGGCAAGGTGCGCGGCGTGTTCGATGTGAACTTCGACAAGCGGGAGTTCTCCGCTGTCCGCATCATGGACGGCTGGCGGACCTGGGCGATGCGGGATGTGTCGGCGGCGGTGTACCATGCCACACGGTCGCAATTCGCGTCGAGCGATGATAAGTGGCGCAAGCTGCTAGATCATCTGAGCGGTAAAGAGATCACCTCGGCGGGACATCTCTCCGCGCGAAATTTCTCTTTCGGTGACGAGATCATCGAATCGAACGGCAAGCTCAATTTTTATGTACAGACGGAATTCGATGTAGATGCTGCCTTCGGTACATTCGTTCTGACCGATGAAAATGATGATTGGCTCAATGTCTATGCCAACTACGACATCGCAGAGGATAGACCCTGCGACACGCTGGAGCTGACGCTCTGCAAGGGTGACGGCTCCGAGGAGAGCTGGAGCTATCAGCTCAACGCCGCAGAGCAGGATGTCCTGCTGCGCAAGATGGGGGAATACTGTCAACAGCAGACCGGCATGAGTCTCCACGACTACGCGCAGCAATTCCGCGAGGAACCGGAACAGCAGCAGGGGCCGGTGATGAAGCTGTAGGTACAAACGCAGGCACAGCAAGGCTGAAGCACTCACGGCTGCGGAAACAACAGCGTCCAGGCTGCGCGTGCCTGCGGGCCCGCGGCGCCGCCGAACTGCGTCAACCCGCCCTTGGCGGGCAGCCG